>JADMIO011456522.1_pt1 | contig 42829 bp, 34 predicted proteins | sample 8958161 | NCBI WGS metagenome assembly JADMIO01 (sample SAMN16585339, study PRJNA669376) | soil metagenome | isolation source: Crop rotation soil | place: USA: Cullars Rotation, Alabama | collected 2011
GATCAATCTGCCCGCCGTCATCGCCAGCAGCATGATGAGCAGTTGCTTTCCAAATACCGCCGGCGTGCCGTTCAGGCTGTTCCATACCAGCTTCAACCCGGCAATGACCATGAAGACGCCGATGAACACTTTGAGCTGAAGTTGCCGGCCGGCGGGAAGGGACTGGCCGACGGTTAAACCGAGCAACGCGCCCACCGCCACACCCGTCACGTTGATCAGGGTCATTTCCACGGCCCCAATCAACCAGCGGGCTGCGACCACTCCAAGCGAAAACGATGCGCCGGGTCAGGGACATTGGATGTCGGAGTAGAATAAGCCTGAACTCATAAACTCAGGAAATGGGAAAATTCCTGACTTTCTTTTTGAGTTCCTGAGTTCCGGCTCAACCATTCCTCCATCCTCTTTGCTTGCGCCGATCCCGCCAAGCCGCACAATCACGCGCCAAAAGCACCCTATGTTTTCACACGTTGTCATTTTTTGGACCCACCCGGAAAAACCCACGGCCACGGACGAACTCATCGCCGGCGCGAATAAGTATCTCGCCTCCATTCCGGGAGTGCTCCACTTCCATGTCGGCCGCATGGCGCCCAGCTCCCGCAAAGTCGTGGATCAAACCTATCAGGTCGCCCTGAATATCATGTTCAGCGACAAACAGGCGCAGGACGATTACCAAACGCATCCGCAGCATCTCGATTTCGTGGAACGCGCCTTCAAACCTAACTGCGTCAAGGTGGTGGTTTACGATTTCGCGTGAGCTTAAGCCTAGAGGATGGAAGATAGAGGATGGAGGATGGCAAAGGCTGGACGTTTTTCATCCTGTTCATCTTGTCCATCCTGTCGACGGTTTTTGACAGGATGGTCAGGATTGACGGGATACGAGGACTTGTAAAAGCAGGTACAGTTATCCAGGAACTATATCAGTCGCCAAACGTAATTCCCAGATAGGTGGGCGACGTCCTGCGGGGCACCACGGCAAACCGGCAGGTTTGCCCTACCTACTCCCTGCGCATCTCTTGTGGAATGTTTCTCTTATCCGCGTTCTCTGCGTTATCCGCGGTTTCGATTCTTTGTCGATGGTTCAGCTGCTGAGGTCTATCGCTCCAGCAAATCGAACATGGCGTCGAGATCAGTTGGGGACGACCAGTTGCCGGTGCCCAGGCGGCTGAACGCCGTTGCGTTTTTGGAGAATCGCGCCGAGCCATCCGTTATCAGCACGTTCCAGCCGCGCTCCCGTTTGTGCGGAAAGGCCCAGTCTTCCGTGCCCGCAATAATGTCCACCCCGAATAATTTTGCGGGCTGGATTTGGCTGAGCTTCTGATATCGGCGATGCGTATCGCGTGCCGGATCCATCACGCGCGGATTATAGAAATAACTCGAGCGCACACACCCATCGGTCTGGCTCGAGGTCATTACCGGTGAATAATCGAAGACGCTGTAGGGACCGGAGCGCAGCGCAGGATCGAAATAGACGCCGCCATTTCCGGTGTATTTGGCGCCGAAAAGATAGCCAGCATTCTCGAAGCTGCTGCCGGCGGGTTGGCTGAACCCAGGCTGCACCTTCCAACCGTTGGGGCCGCCATTGCCGCCGCCCGCGCTTCCCCAGACGTAACGGCTGTAATGCGGCTCAGCCATGTTGTTCATGTTATTGCCGAGCCCAGCCCGCCATGGCGGCAGGAAATCATCAAAGTCCGGCGCATACAGGTGCGAGCCCAACCCGATTTGACGGAGGTTGTTCAGGCACGCGGCACGCTGGGCCTTGGCCTTGGCCTTCGCGAGAGCCGGGAGCAATAATCCGGCCAGGATTGCGATGATGGCGATGACCACCAGCAACTCGATGAGGGTGAAGGCGCTGCTGTTTCGCTGCAGCAGCCGCCTCCGGACTGCCGTTCGATTGAGCGGGTGTGCATTCATGTTTGTACGCAATCAGCACCCTTCCGAACCGGGGCTCCGTTGCGCGCACCAGTGCTTCCTTCAACACTCCGTCTCTCCACTGATCCATCCCTCCCTCACCCCTGGAGTCACGGCAGCACCAGTCGGTAGAATTGGCTTGGCCGCGCCGAGTCGATCGGTACCGAGACACGATTTGTGGTCGTCGAGTTGGCTACGGGCGTCCAGTCCGCTGGATTGGTGCTGATGCCCTGTGCCAGGTTATTGGTCTGAACCCGCAGTTGCCAACCGATGTGGCTGTCCGGCCAGGACAAGGTGAGCGTGCTTCCAGTCCGGGCGAATACGATGTTCGTGGGGGTCGTGCTGGTGCTGGGCGGCTGCGGGAGGGTGAGCGAAGCCACCACCAACGTGCCGTCCACGCTCAGGCGATTGCTCCAATAAAGATCCGGGTTGGATAACACCGGCAGATTCGTGATGGCGAATGCTCCGGTCACCGGCACGCTCGTCAACTTGAATTTCGCCCAAGCGGTAGGTTCATCCCCCAGGTTTATGATGTTCAGCGTGTCTGAGCCGAAGGTGCTATCCGCCGTAATGACCGGCGCGACCAGCAGGTCACTATTCGGAGAATTCGTGGTGTTGAACTCAAGTTCCAGGGTGCCTTGTACCGTTACATTACTGGTAACAGTGAGCGTGCCGATCCTAAAGCCTGGCGCGAGGGTACCACTCGGTCCAACAAGCAAGTTTCCTCGAACCATGCCCGTGCCGCGATTTGTTTGGATCGCCAACTCACCCAAGTGCAGCGTGCCATCAGTAAGGGCGGTGACATCGAGTACTCCGGCCCCGGCCACTGTAATGAGTCCGCTGGTAGCTATGGAACCGTCAATACCCAGCGTATTCGTCGATAAGGCCAATACTCCATTGCTCACAGTGGTTGAGCCGGTATACGTATTGGCGCCGGTTAACGTCCATTTGCCGGTCCCTTGCTTCACAAAAGAATTCGCATCCAGCAGAGTCCCGTCGAAGGTCGCATCAGCGTTCGCTCCGCCAACCAACCAAGTCTCATTTACCCCCGCTGAGGTGCCGCCGCCTGAGGTTGAACGCAGCGACGATCCGGCCTCTCCCGACAATGCTCCGATGGGAATAATCTGGTTCGCCGTGCCTCGGGAATACATGGTGACCGGGGCAGCCAGATATAATCGGGCGTTCGGCATTCCTTGATTATTAGCCCAGCGAAAATCCCGGGCGGGATTGTTGATATTAATACTGTTGGAGACAATATTGATTCGGCCGAAAAAGTTCGTCCACACGCCGGTGACATCTCCTCGAACGTGTTGAACTCCCAGATTGAATGTGCCTGATCCGCTTAGAGGGCTGCTCAATGTATAGCGGCCCGGTGTTTCCAAAGCGCCAGTCTGGCCCGCGGCCACGTTGATGGGATTCACAAAAGATGGCGTATATCCTCCATCGAGATCCGTAATCTCGGCAAGGATCAGCCTTAAAGAAGCATTTGTGCCTTGGAAAATCACGGGGCCGGAACCCAGTCCTAGCACAGCCCCATTGAGTGCATCGATGCGAGCTTGGCCGGTAAGCCCTGCGGGTATTGCCTGAATGAGAGTCGCGTTCGTAATCGTAGTCCCTCCGGTGTAGGTGTTGGCTGTGTCCCGCCGAATTGTTAGTGCACCGGCTCCTTTGTGAATCAGATTTCCTGCCCCTGTGATCAAACGATCCAAGGTCGAAGGATAAGACTGATTGACGATCAATTGGCCCTGATTTGTAATGGCGCCAGTACCAAGATAGACACTCCCTACGGCGTTCGTGGTGAAAGTAGAATCGGCATTGGTCGAAACGATTTCCACATAGCGGTTGATTCCGCCATCGCTGATTTGCAGCACACTTCCTGCATCGATAAGCGTAGATGCGTAACTATTCGAACTAACGATCGTAAGCATGCCAGAGCCTTGCTGTCGAAGAATCCCTGGACCAGTTATCACAGTTGAATTTGTCAATAAATCAGAGCGATTAAACGACAAAGTCCCGTTGTTGGTTACTGTCACGAGTGCGGCAGAACCCAACGTCCCAACCACTCCGCCAGCGCCGACTTGGAGTGTTCCAGCGTCCACGGTCGTAGTCCCGGAGTAAGTATTGTTTGCTGTGAGTACGACTATGCCGCTTTGAACCGCCAAGCTGCCTGTGCCGCTAATCGCACTGGAGTTAGTCAGTGTTCCGGTTCGTTGGAAAACCAGTAATCCATGATCGCTTACGCCACCCGTTCCAAGCGACCCCGATGGTCCACCGGATCCCACTTGCAGAATACTGCCGTTATTGATGGTGGTGCCGCCGTAAGAATTGGTCCCACTCAATATCAGAGTTCCGGCTTGTACCGTAACGGTGCCCGTACCACTGATCGCGGAAGAAACCATTCGACTTCCGGGCAGGTTGAACACCAACGACGCATTATCAACGAGGGGGCCGCTCCCAAGCGAACCCGATGCTATACCGTTGCCGACTTGAACCGTGCCGGCGCTAACCGTCGTCCCGCCTGTGTTATCATTGGTAGTCAGAACTGTCAGCTTTCCAGCCCCCGATTTGGTCAGCGAGGAGAGCCCAGTAAGCTTCCCGGTTCCTCCAAAAGTATAATCGGTCGAGGAGTTGACGCTTGCGATTGCGCTGACTGCGGCCACAAGGTTCACGCTTGGATTTGTCGAACCCACCTCAGTGAAACTGACACTATCGCCATCAAAGAACTTGTCCGGTACTCCATTGAACAGCCAATTGGCGGTGGTGTTCACATCCCACGCGTTGCCTGCTTGTCCCCCCGTCCACACCAAGGCGCTCGACGAACCGGTCACAACCAAGTCAATCGACTTTGTCGTGGCGTTGATGGCCAGGGCTCCGGTTACTCGGGAAGCGGGAAAACCGGCAAGCACGAGATTTCCCAATCCCCCGCTGAGCGTGCCGGTGTACTTAATAAGTGGATATGTGCCAGCGGGCAAAGCTGAAAGGGGTTGAAGCTTGATTGTGCTTGAGCCACTCAGGGTGAGGTTGCCATTCACCACAATGAGGTCATTGGTCCCCGCCGAAATTTCCACGGTATTTGTGGCTCCGTTGAAAGTGAGATTTCCAGTCACCGCTAAGGAACCTACACTTGCTCCGGCGCTCAAAGTGGATCCGGTGCCAGCCGTCAGATTTCCAAGAACAATGCCGTTACCCGCAACAGTTTGTCCACTTGCCAATGAAAGTCCTGCAGCAGAAGTATCGAGGGTTGCGCCGCTGGCCACGTTCACGGTGGCAGTCCCTGGAAGCGCACCACTTGCCCCGATGCTTAGTTTCCCCTGGTTCACGGCGAGCATTCCGGAATAAGTTCCGGTGGAGTTGAGGATGACGGTGCCACCGCCGGTTTTGGCCAACGTACCACTACCAGCCATGGGAGAAGACAATGTTAGCAGCGTACCCGTTTGGATGCGTAACTCTCCGCCACCCGTGGCCACGGTAACGCCTCTGGTATTCCCGCTGATGCTCATGCTGAAATTGACAATCGGTTCCACGGCGCCTCCGTCGAAAGTCAATTGATCGGCTACCAACGCCGCCGGATTTAGGCCGAACGCCGCCTCGCTTCCGAGGGAGACAACACCGGCTTTCAAAACCGTCTTTCCTGAGTACGTATTTGCCGCGCTAAGAGCTGTCATCCCGCTGCCGTTTATGGTGAGGGATCCGTTTCCCGTGATGGTCGAACCGATGCTCAGGACCGTATTCGTGTCGGGACTGAGCGTGCCACCGGCGCTTCCCAAGGTGACTCCACGATTTCCCGCGCTCAGAATTAAAATATTCGTCGAGCGCAAACCACCCCCATTCAGTGTCAATTGATCTGGGGTGAGGGCAGCTGGTACCGGCCCAAGAGCCGCCTCAGAGGCCACTAGCAGCACCCCGTTTGTGACCAGCGTCTTTCCGGTATAGGAGTTGGAGCCGGTGGAAGGAAGGAGCATCAAGGTCCCCGCGCCGCGCTGTTGTAGAATGCCAGGACCGTCAATGACATTGGTGACAACTAGGGTATCCGAACGGCCAAAGGCCAGCGTCGCATAGTTCGTAACAACTGGAGTGCGGCCTAGTTTGCCGGAAGTGTCGCTGCCTATTTGCAAAACACCGTTACTGACGACCATCATTCCATTGTTCTCGATGGTCTGACCGTTGAGTATCCAAGTACCAATGCCTTCCTTGATGACGCCGACGCCGTTGGCGACTCCGGGCGCGCTGAAGTTACCACCGAATGTGGCGTCCGTGCTTAATCCACCGACCTGAAGGACGAAAGGCAGAGAATTCCCAGCGCCAGCACCCGTGCTGTTGGCAATGATGTTAACCAGATTTGGAACAGTGCTTGAGAGTTCGCCGAGTATAACCACGTTACCCGAGGTGCCATTGTTATACATGGAAATGGTGTTGCCATTAATTCCATTTGTGGTTAGGCGCATGACGGCGTTGGAGAGGCCGCCCGGGGTCACAAAAGTATTGGCAAACCGCAAATCACCATTCCCGCGTACTGTTGCTGCCACGTTTATTCGGCCGGTGAAGCCAGACCAGTTGCCCCCCCAATCGTCGCGGACAAAGTCGACGAACACATTAAGCGTGCCGCCACCTGTCACGCTGCCATTCAGTACCGGAAAAGCTCGAGGCGAGAAATAGATGGTTCCAGTCTGCCCGGTTTCCGCAATCAACGAATTGGGCATGGTTCCCTCCGTCGGCGTGTTATTCGGATTGTTGTCACCCGGAATCGCCGCTGACTGCTGGCGCAATGCACCTCCGCGGAAAATGACCGGTCCGGTACCTAACGCCAAGGGATTTGAATTCCTCGGAAGTGGGTTGCCGCTGATGCCTAGTTGAACGATGCCATTACTAATGAGAGTGCCGCCGCTGTACGTGTTGGCTGAGGCCGGATCAAGGATCAATCGGTTTCCGCCTGCCTTCACGAGCGTATTCGTTCCGTTCAGGACAGCCTGAATGGTCGCCGTTCCCCAGCCTGTATTCAAATTGGAGATGGAACCTTGGGCGAGGTTCACTTGGATGATCGAATTGGAAGTGGTCAAGCTGTCCAAGGTGAGGCCGCCACCGCCATCAGCCAGGATCCAGTTCCCTACTCCATTCGTCGGATCCGTATCCCCGAAGAGCAGGTTGCCGATCACGAAGGGAAGGGAAGTCTGCGGATCAAAGTCCGCGGTGACCGTGATGGTGCCAGCCGGCACGTCGATGGTGGTGAAGTCCGCCGTGCTGCCGGCGCCTTTGGCGATGATACCGTTCAGCCAATTCGCGGGGTCGCTCCAGGAGCCGCCGGCCGGGTTGATCCAGGTTCCATTCTGACCCAGCGCACTTCGGACGATGGCGCAGAATAAAATGAGGAGGCAAAATGCAATGCGGGAGAGTTGGACAAAGGACTTCATGATAAAGGCACCGAACGCACGCACACGTACGATCCTGGCCGGGCAAACCAAGATCGAGGAAAGCAAACGCCGTCCGGTTAATGGTCTGAGTTGAGTTTCAGGAAGACAATCCTCCGCGCACTGAGTTGGCAAGCGGTTTCAACGCCGCACCTCGGCTTGTCGTGTTGAAATTTTTGCACCCCGTGAGAATTCTGCGTCCCAAATTCCTGCTTGTCGCGGTGTGCGAGGCAACGCCCGTCACTCCGAGAAGGTCGCGTTCGTTCTGATAGGGCGCGTCACTCCTGTGCGCCACTGGGGGGGGATTTATCCACTTCCGTCGTCTTGGTTTGTCCAACACCCGTCAACTCGCACGGCGGGCAGCGGGTCCGAGCCGGACTGGCCACTGGCCCGCCCCACCCGCCATGAAGCGTCTTCGCTTGCTATCGCTCCGAAGCCGGGCTCCTTACAAGAGCCCGGCGCGCGGAAGTCCGTATTTCAAACCCGGCGCATGATCGGCGGGGGTTGCTCCAGACCGCGCCGGCGCATTTTCGAGAAGATAGCGAGGTTGAAGAAGTGCATGCCGCCCAGCACAAGCAACACCCATCCCACCTTGGTGCTCAGGGATTCGAGCAATTCCTGAAGGTTTGCCGCCCCGGTGCCATATTTCAGCGCCATCGTCACATAGCCGATGTTAATGAGATAGAAGCCGACGACGAGGAGATGATTGACGGAATCCGCGAGTTCCGTGTTGCCGCGAAAGCAATCCACGAGGAACACGCGTCCGTTGCGGTGCAAGGTGCGCGCGACCCAAACCGTAAGCGCGACACTGATGGCAAGATAGAGGAGATAGGTGGCAACCATCCATTTCATAACGAGGCCTTTCTCATATTCGTAACAGTTATTTCTGTTACGACAGAAATATCAGATATAAAAGGCTTCTTGGCAAGCAAAAAGCGCCGTCCAGGATATCGGAAAACCAACGTGATATCTGCCTCAAGCGGTGTGATAACTCGATTTGGATGGCTCGACAGGTGCCGGAGTGCGCCCGTCCTCGGGCGTAGCAACGCAGCCTCTTCAAAACGCGTCCTTCTGCATGATGCCGCCGGCTCTTCCATACATTGCTGTGGCAGGGACAGCCACACTCCGCCCTTGCTTGCAGGGTTAGACCGAAGTCTCATTTCGTCGCGTGAAGCCCAAACGATGGCCCAGTCCGCCGTACAATCCTGGCGCGCGCGATCTCGTCGAGCGCCGGCGCGCATGGTCCCCTCCATTAGATGGAGACGATATTCAGCGCGGATTTCTCGGCTGGCACGAAAATGGATACCTACCGCACCGGGATGCACCGGGCCTAACTCAGTTTGTAACGTTCCGCCTAGCCGACGCTTTTCCCGCGGCACTTCGTTCGGAATGGGGAGCATTGCTCAGGATTGAGAACGACCGCGAACGCCGCATCGAACTGGAAGCCTATCTGGACTTGGGACACGGCGAGTGCCATCTCCGGCATCCAGGCATTGCCACGCTGGTTGAGAATTCGTTGCTTTTCCGTCACGCGGTGCAATATGAGCTCCGCGCATGGGTGGTGATGCCGAACCACCTGCACCTTCTATTCTTGATTCAAGACGTGCCGATGGCGCGACTAATCGATGCTTGGAAGGGATTCACGGCGAAGGAAGCTAACAAGCTACTCGGTCGGAAGGGCAAGTTCTGGCAGGATGGTTATTGGGACACCTACATGCGGGACTCTGAGCATGAAAAGCGCGCTCTGCACTACATCGAGAATAATCCGACGAAGGCGCACCTTGTGAAGTCACCGAAAGAGTGGCCTTTTGGTAGTGCCCGCTTCCGTGATGCTTACGAGCGTGTGTGTCTCCCGGGGCGTTAAAGGAGTGCGCCCGTCCTCGGGCGCAGCAACGCAGCCTCGTCAAAACGCCTCCTTCTGCATGATGCCGCCGGTTCATCCACACATTGCTGTGCCCGAGGACGGGCACACTCCAAGATGGATTATCAATAAAACCTTAAGGCATCTGAATGCGGTAGAATTTTTGGCCGGCGTTCGGCGTCACATTGAAGGGTGAGGTGGCGGAATTGGTAGTCCAGGGGCCGTTGACGTTGTTCGCTTCGAGCAAGATTCCCTGGGCCCATGTGAGTTTGAGGTTCGAGGCGGAAACCTCGAATTGAAGGTTCACCGGTGCCGGAGCGGAGCCCACGGTCAGGCTTCCCGAACCGGTGCTAAATGTCGACCCTGCCTGCTGGTTCCAGGTCGCCGGGAAGTTTGCCGGATAGGCATTGGTCAACTGGGCGAACGAGTAGGTGCCGGGAGCGAGGGTGGTGCCGGAAATAGTCACGCTTCGGAAGGCGACATTTTGGTGGAGGAACATCCGGCCATCCAGGATCAATTCCCCTTGAGGATTGCTGATATTGTACAAGGTTTCCAGGGCGCCATCGACACCCACCGTAATCTTATTCGTGCCCAGGGAATTGGGCGCGCTCCCCAACAACACACCCGTGACGACGTTCCAGGTTCCGGTGAATGTGTTGCTGGTGCCCGTGATGTTCAGATTCTGGACGTAACCCGCGTTGTAGGTACCGGTGTAGGCGTGGAGTTCGATGCTGCCGCCGCCCGTGAGCCAGGAGTCAATGCGAAAGCCCCGATCATTACCCCCGTCGTTATAGAGCGGCGCATTAGCCAGGATGCTCATCTCGCCTCCGGTGATGACCACGAGGCCATTTCCATCGGAAGCGGAATCAAGCTGACCTCCATTCATGACCAGTTTCTTGAAGCGCACGGTGCCTCCCGGTGAATGCTTGAAACGAATTTCCGAAAGAGAGGTTCCACCGTTTACAAACACACCGTCCCCTTGCAGGGTCAGCACGTTTCCGGGGAAGGTCGCATCCGCGGCATTAGCCGGAGTGCGAAGCCTTCCACCGGCCAGGACTTCGTAACTGCTGCCCGGTTTGGCCACTGCGGATACGGAAGCTGCCAGGCCATCGCTCCAATTGGAAATTGTGTTCCAATCGTTCCCCTGCGCCTGAGCAATGGACAAGGTGATGGTTTCGGCCGGGCCGGTTGGGAGAATGGTCAAAACCGCAACCCTGCTGGTTACTGAGCCCACGGAGTTGGTAATCACAACATCGTAATTGCCGGCGTTGCCGGTCGTGAGATTGGTGAGGGTCAGGTTCGTGGAAGTCACCCCGGAGATATTCCCGGAGTTGGATAGATTCACCCCGCCCTTGCGCCATTGGTAGAACAGGGGTGGATTGCCCTGGGCGATCACGCTGAACAGAGCAGTTTCGGTGGGATAACGCGAAATAGAAACGGGATCCTGGACCACCGTAGGCGCGGGCTGGGCCAACACGACGAGGCTGCCGGAACCATTCGAATAAGCCGCGGCGCCATTTTGCGGTGTCCACGTGGCGGGGAAGTTATTGCTGTACGTCGCGGACAGCTCGGCGAATGTGTGGGTGCCCGGTGTCAGCGGCACGCCGTTGACGAACACACTGCGGAATGTGTCATTCTGATGGAGGAACATACGACCGGTGAGGAACAGGTTGCCGTTCGTATTCCGCACGTCGTAAGTGGTCTCCAATGCGCCCTGGGCGCCGACGGTGATGTCGTTGGTTCCCAGACCATTTGTGCCGGTGCCCAGCAAGGTTCCGGTGACGACATTCCATTTACCAGAGAAGGTATTGCTCGTGCCGGCGATATTCAGGTTATTGCTATACGCCGTGGCGAAGGTGGCCTGATTATAAGCATGATACTCGATGGTACCGTTTCCGGTCAGCCGCGCATCCAACCGATAGCCCCGGTCGTTGCCGCTATCGTTATTGATGGGCGCGTTGGTGAGAATATTGATTTCGCCGCCGATGATGAGCGTTCCGTCATTCCCAGCATCGAGTTGGCCGCCGTTCATTATCAACTTCTTGAAATTCACGACGCCGTTGGCCTGGCCGTAGGTCGGTTGTTTGAAACGAATTTCGGAAATGGTCGCGCCCGCGGCCGGATTGACATTCCAAACGCCGTCTCCTTCGAGCATCAATTGGTTGCCCGGAAAAGTGGCCACCACGGGATTCAACGGCGTGCGCAATCGACCGCCGGCGAGCAGCCTGTAGGTGCTGCCTGGCTTGGCCACGGCGGAGATCGAGGCAGGATTTCCATCGCTCCAGTCGAGGCCGGTGTTCCAGTCATTGTTGGCGGCCTGTTGCACGCTCATGGTGATGGTTTCCGCGGCACTCGTCGGAGAAATAGTGAGCGAGGCAACACTGCTAGTCACCGAACCGGAAGAATTGGAGACGACAACCACGAAATCCAGGTTATCCGCGATAGTCAGGTTCCCAACAGTCAAGGTGGAGCTGCTCGCGCCGGAGATTCGGCCCCCATCCGTCAGGTTAGTGAACACCCCGCTGCTTATGGCTCCCGCTTTCCAATTGTATGACAAGGGTTGAGAGCCTCCCGCACCCACGGAGAACTGCGCGCTTTGCCCGGCATAAAGCGATTGCGATTCAGGCTGCAGGCCGATGGCCGGCTTAAATGCCGCAGCTCCGGCCGCCGCCGTGTAAAGGGCAATTAATTGGCTTGGTGTCAGTGCGCCATTGAACACCGCTACATCGTCGATCAATCCATTGAATGTGCGGGATCCGTTTGCGCCCGCACTGTCATCCCCGATCAGCGTGGTGCCACCGAACGCCTGGACAACGTGAGGGTAAGAATGCGTCGAAGCCAGGAAGCCGTTCGTATTCATGACGTGCACGGTGGCATTCGTCGGCGTTACCACCAAAGCGACGAGGGACCATTGGCCGGGCGGCGCGGCAATGCCGGAACTCCAGTTGTAGGTATCCGCCTCATTGTTCCAGGTGTAACCCAGGGTGAAGTTGCCGTTAAGATCGTTGCTGCCGGAATAATTCAATCCGGCAACTGTGCCGCCGCCGCGGCTAAACACGATGCCTTCAAAGGCAGTTTGCGGTCCGTTGGGGTTGAGCCAGGCCACAAGAGTCACGCTGTTTGTGTTGAGATTCCATGGCGTCACCGTGATGCGGGCCGCTGCGGTACCCGTGAGGAACGAGGCACCCCGGTTTGCGGTGCCAAACCCCGTAAAGCCGTCTGTGGGTTTGGGGCCAGGCACATTGTACGCAGGCGCGCCATTTTGAACTCCTGTCCCATAGGGCCCGGCATAACCACCTTGAAAATCGAACGCCACCGCTCCAGCGGCCGGATCCGCGGTTTCGTTCAATTGATAGAAGGCAACCGGGTTTGCGGCCAATACGGCGGCCTCATAAGCCTCGCCGCTGAGGCTGGCGATGGTGAGCGTGGCCACGCTGCTGGTCACGGGACCCCCAGCGTTCGAAACGACCAGGCTGTATCCCGCAGCATCGGCAGCAGAGACATTCGTGATGATCAGAGTGGTGTTAGTAGAACCGGAGACATTGGCGCCGTCGCTCATGGGAACCCCACCCTTCAACCACCGGTAGGACAGCGGCGCCTGTCCAGCGCCGGTGGAGGTAAAGCGCGCCGTTTTACCGGCGTAGAGGGATTGCGATACGGGCTGCGTGGCGATGGTGGGTGCGACGGCCGGCGGGGCGCCGAATGGCTGGACCGTGATGCTGCCGGATCCGCCGGGCGGAAAGGTGTTGGGGAAATTTGCGTTGAGCTCCGCGAAGAAGTGCGTGCCGGAACTCAAAGGAGTGCCCTCGATGCTGACCGCCGTGAAGGCGCAGTTCTGATGCAGCCACATTATGCCGCCGTTGGCCAGGGTGAGCTTGCCTGCGCTGTTGATGTCATAGCTGGGCTCAAATACCGCGGGGCCGGGAAAATCCACGATCGGAGCGGCGGTGGAAAAAAAGTCGGGCAAGGTGTATGCGGGATCGAGCGTGATGCTGTTGGTTCCCAACGATCCGGGAGCCGTACCGACAAGGCGGCCCGCCTTGACAATCCATTGGCCGGAAAAGGTATTGGACGTGCCCGAAATTGTCTGCGGTGTATTGGTCGTGCCTTGAAAAATGACCATCGCCCCATTGCCGGTGAGTTGCCCGCTAATGGTAATACCGCGATTGGGGCGGGCAGTACCACCGCCGCCATTATCCCCCGTGCAGATGTAGGATTGAGAGACGACTTGGATTTTTCCAGCGACCGGGAAAACGCCATCATCACCCGCATTCAGGATTCCGCCGTTGAGAATGAGCCCCGCATTGCCGCCCACGCCAGGGAACGTGCAGGTGGGAATGGTGCCCGTGCTGGTGCCAATTCGTTTGAAGCGAAGTTCGGTATTCGTATAAAGTGTCAGGGAGTCACCGGGGAAGATCTGCACCTGCGCGTCCGTCGTCTGATAGAGATTTCGCAAGCGCGTACTGAGGGTGCTGTTGCCGAACGCAATTCCGTTCGGCACAGCCTCATAAGTATTCCCGGCCACCGGCGGACCCACAGCAGCCGCGGTGCTTGTAGCAGTTCCTGGCGCATTGGTTTTCCAGATGACGGTGTTCCAGCCAGTATTGCCTCCCACGTTGTTCGTTGTAGTGAGATTGGCTGCACGGCCAATGTTGGAGGCGCAGAGCGCAACCAGGATGCAGATGGCGGAGATCGAGGAGTTGGTGTTACGCATAGACTTTTGAGTTGCTTTCATAGACGCGGCCTTATCGGAGAAACCGAAGGCCGTCGCCGTTGAAAGCAGGACTGATCTGGCTTGATTGCGGTGAAAATCGCATTCTGAAAGATTCGTGCAAGCACTTAAAAGCTGAACAAATGATTGAGAGCCTGTTTGGTAATCCAACATGGAGTGTGCACCTCCTCGGGCAAAGCATTGCGTGATGCAAACGTATCGAAAGATTCGAGGGCGAGAACGAGGACGAGAACGAGGACGCTGACGGTTATTTGCAATGCTGAGCCTCGGGAGCAATAGCAAGGTGGCTCCCCTGCTCCGCCAAGTTCCCATTTTGCCTTCCGACCTTCCGTAGTCTACAACTTTCGTCCCATGCCGGAACGGCTGCCCATATACGACATCGAACAAGACCTGGTCGCTTCACTGAAGACGGCCCAACGGCTCGTGCTGCAAGCGCCCACGGGCTCAGGAAAATCCACGCAAGTGCCCCAAATGCTGCTCAAGCACGGATTGCTCGGCAACGGCCAGGCTGTGATTCTGCAGCCCCGACGCCTGGCCGCGCGGCTGTTGGCGAGGCGCGTGGCACAAGAACTCGATGTCGAATTGGGCCGCGAGGTCGGCTACCAGGTGCGCTTGGAAAATTTCGTAAGCGAGGCGACGCGCATTAAATTCGAAACCGAAGGCATCCTGCTAAGGCAATTGATTCATGATCCGGAGTTGAAAGGTATCCAGGCAGTTATCTTTGACGAGTTCCACGAACGGCATCTTTACGGGGATATCACGCTGGCGCGCTGCCTGGACATCCAGGAGCAGCGGCGGCCCGACCTGTTGATCCTGGTCATGTCAGCGACGTTGGAGGCGACGCCGTTACGGGAGTATTTGTCACGCACGGCGGGCAAAGCGCAGATTGGCTCCAGCTTCCTTTCTTCCGAGGGCCGCCAGTATCCGGTGGATGTTGACTATTTGCCGCGGCGGTTGGGTCCTCAAGGGCCGCCCGTTTGGGAGCTGGCGGCGGAAGCCTTCGCCAATCATGTCCGTTCCGGCGGAACCGGGGACGTCCTGGTATTCATGCCGGGCGGGTTTGAGATCAGCCAGACGATTGAAACAATCCGGCACACTTCGGAAGCTCGTGGCTATGTGTTGCTGCCGCTGCATGGCGATTTGCCCCCGCGCGATCAGGATGCCGCGGTGGCCCGGTACGAACAGCCCAAAGTGGTGGTGGCCACCAATGTCGCGGAGACATCCATCACGATCGACGGGGTGCGATTGGTAATCGATAGTGGGTTAGCGCGCATCCCGCGATACGATGCGAACCGGGGCATCAACACTTTGCTGATCGAGAATATTTCGCAGGCGAGCAGTGATCAACGGGCCGGACGGGCGGGCCGCACCGCGCCGGGCCGTTGCATGCGCCTTTGGTCCCGCGCGGAACATGACGAACGTCCGCCACATGAGTTGCCCGAGATCAAACGGCTGGATCTGGCCGAGGTGGTATTGACGCTCAAAGCCGCGGGAGTGGAGGATCTGCGTGCGTTTCGCTGGCTCGAGAAGCCGGACGAGATTTCGCTCACGCATGCGGAGGAATTGCTGGTGGATTTGGGGGCGTTAAGAACAGACACGAGCGCCGACCGACTGCCAACAGATCCGGAAGCTGCTGATGCCTCCAGGAATGACGGGCGGGACGCCTGTCCTACAGCGATTACACCGCTCGGGCGGCGGATGCTGGCGTTTCCGGTGCATCCGCGATACGCGCGCATGTTGCTGGCGGCTCAGGAGTATGGCTGCGTGTATCAGGCCTGCCTGGTGGCGGCCTTGACGCAGGGACGGGATTTGCTGCTGCGTGGTGGTGGAAAGGAGGTTAGTCAGCTTCGGGATGATTTGCTGGGCGACAAATCGAGTTCCGATTTCTGGATTCTCATGCGCGCCTGGAATTACGCCCTTAAGAACGGATTCCGTGTGGATGCCTGCCGACGGCTGGGGATTCACGCCGTCACAGCCCGTCAGGTGGGACCTTTGCACGACCAATTTTTGCGGATCGCCAAGGATGAGGGTCTGGATACCGCGCAACGGGAAATCAAGGATGAGGCGTTGCAGAAATGCATTCTCATCGGCTTCAGTGATCGCGTGGGGCGGCGGATGGACCAGGGTACTTTGCGCTGCGAATTGGTGCATGGCCGGCGCGGTGTGCTTGCCCGGGAAAGCGCGGTGCAGCATAGTCCATTGTTCGTGGTGGCGGAGATACGCGAAGTGGAAGGTCGCGACCAGGAAGTGAATACGTTGCTTTCGCTGGCCACAGCGATCGAAGTGGAGTGGCTGAAGGAATTGTTTCCGGAAGACATCCAGTCCCAGTTGCATGTGCAATTTGATCCCAGCGCCAAACGCGTGCAAGCGGCGGAGCTATTGCGTTTTCGGGATCTGGCGCTGGCGGCGAAACGAGTTGAACCACCCCCTGCCGAAGCGGCGGCGAGGCTGCTGACGGAAGAGATTCTTGCCGAGCGTCTGGCGTTGCCCAACTGGGATCACAGCGTCGAGCAATGGCTCACACGGCTGAAGTTCCTTTGCCAGCATTGCCCAGACCTGCAACTTCCGCCGATCACCGACCAGGATAAGAAGGCGATTGTGGAACAACTCTGCCATGGCGCGGTGAGCTACAAGGAATTGAAGGAACGGGAAGTCAAACCGGTGGTGATGTCCTGGCTCTCGGCCGAGCAGCGCGCCCTCTTGGACAAGCACGCGCCGGAACGGCTCACGCTCTCCAACGGCCGCACGCCCAAAGTCGTTTACGAACCGGGAGTGCCGCCCTATTTTTCGCTCCGAATTCAGGAGCTGTACGACGTGTCGAGCACTCCGAAAATTGCGCTCGGTCGCTTCCCAGTCGCCGTTCACATCCTGACACCCGGAATGAAACCCATCCAGGTGACATCCGATCTGGGTAGCTTCTGGCGGGAGCACTATCCGCGAATCAAATCCGAGCTCCAGCGGAAGTACCCGAAGCACGAGTGGCGGTGAGGGTTCATGTCCTCCCCGGGAAAAAGACTCGCAGGGATTCGCGGGTTGCGGGCTGCCCGTGCTTCAGACAATAGCGCAAGTCGAACCAGCCCTTCGGCAGTTTCGTCCAATGCCACGCCCGCCCACGCTCGATCACATTCAAAGCGATCTGCTTTTACCGGTTGCTGTAAGCGGGATGGGCACATTCCAGGCAAAAACACGCAGTGCCCTAGGAACGCTCTCCGATTTTTGACTTTTTGACCGTGGCCTGGCCATGAATTCCGAGGCGGACTTTACTCGCGCCTGAAGCGCTTTCAAGCGCCGCCTCGGATTATCATGTCATGCGTCGCTCGACAGCGACCCAACTCCGGTATCTTAGGACAGTTCGCGTTCCGCGAATACCCGCATCGCTGAGGCCATGAACTTGGGCAACTTCGGGTGGTACGCCTCGTAAGCTTTGGCCAACTCGGAGTCCTCCACCAATTGACTATGGCCCGAGTAAGACATCCGCGTCGGCGTCCAGAATTGTTTGAGCCATTCGAAGTGGCGACGAACCACTTGCTGGACCTCCGGCGACTCCTCGGACTTGGATTGGTTCATGAGTTGCACGAGGTCCTGGCACAGCTTGGCGAAGACCTGTCCGGATTTTTCCCAATCGCTTTTGGTCCAGCGGCTGGTTTTGGCCTTTGATTCCGCGATCCCGTCTTTCATCCCTTCGCCAAATCGTTCGATCAGGTATTGCTCATGCCGATTTTGTTGTTCGGGGCTGAAGCCCACGAAGAGTTCCTGCGTTTTCATTTTTCGTGTTCCTTTCAAGTGAGCAATGGTTTTGTCAATGGTACGGATGAGTTTTTGTGTTCGCATTGCATTCTCCCGGAGGAGCTTGCGATGCGACTCCAGCGCCGCAATGCGGTCGAAACGCGGACGGGACAGGATGCGGCGAATCTGTTTCAGCTCGAATCCCAACTCCCGGTAGAACAGAATCTGCTGAAGCATCAATACTTGAGCCTCTTCGTAATACCGGTAGTTGTTCGCGCCCACATAGGCCGGCTTGAGCAGGCCCACTTCATCGTAGAAATGAAGCGTGCGCACGCTCACTCCGGACAAGGCAGCCAATCGTTTGACGGTATAAGCCATCGTCGTTGCACCGCGGACATCACCGTGATGCCCGCGGATGAAGTGACTCTCAGGGCTCACGTAACGTGAGGGTCAAATAAAATTTCACGGAATGAGATGAGCGGCCAGAAGCTTCACGCAAAGCGGAGAAAGATTGAAGTATTTCGGGTCGGGTGTAGTTTTGGTTTTTGTAACATGTGCGATGTCAGGCAAAGTTGTGGAAGGCCATGGCGAAGCGGCACAGGGCGATTGGTGAAAGCAGACGTTCATGGTCGCTACTCCAGATTAGGCGCCATTCTTTCGGCGGTGCTGCTCCAACTGACTTCTTCCATTGTTTCCGGGGCCGAAGCGAATACCGCTTCCACGAATGCCCTGCCCCCCAAACCGATCCCCGGCAAATTGCAGGCGCTGCCGAGCGCGTTCAACCATATCGGCGGTTTGACCCTCTCCGACCTGCGAACCGAAGAGCGCCATCGAACCAATTTAATCTCACACATCGCGCCGGCTGTGGTGGCAGTGCGAGTGGGCCGAGCGATGGGCAGCGCCGTGATTATTTCGGAGGATGGGCTGGTGCTGTGCGCGGCGCATGTCTGCGACCGCCCCGGTTTGGACGTGGTGTTCAATTTTGCCGATGGCAAGACCGCCCACGGCAAGACCCTCGGAACGAATCATCAAATGGATTCGGGCCTGATGAAGATTACCGACCCCGGCCCGTGGCCTTTCGCGGAGGTGGGGGACATTTCCTCGGTGCGGCTGGGCGATTGGGTGCTGGCCCTGGGGCACCCTGGAGGATTCGACGCGCGACGGCCCATCGTCGTGCGCTTGGGAAGAATCATCCTGGTGGGCAGTGACTTTCTGCAAACCGATTGCACACTGAACAGTGGCGATTCAGGCGGGCCGCTGTTCGACATGCATGGCAGGGTGGTAGGCATCCACAGCCGAATCAGCACCTCGACGACAGCAAATTTTCACGTTCCGATTGCGACGTTTCTAGACACCTGGGATCGCCTCGCGAGCGGAGAGAACTGGGGAGATCGCACCGGCAATCAGGCGAATGCAGGCCCATACGTGGGCGCACTCGGATTCAGCGAGGAAAACGGATACCGGCTCTTCCGAATCGAGGACGGGAGTCCGGCGGCCAAAGCCGGCTTGCAAGCGGGCGATCTGATCATCCGTGTAGATGGGCAGGCGATCTTCGGCGGCGAAAGCTACGTGCGAACCATGCAGGACATGAAGCCGGGCAAGGAATCGGTGTTTCGGATTCAGCGCGGCGAACAGAATTTGACCATTCGGGTAAAAGTCGAGCGAACCGGAGGGTTCGGAGGTGGATTCAACCGCTAAATTAATGAATTCCCGGCAACAACGGCATCTAAATCGATTCAGCGCGTGCCTGGCCGCGTTGCTCCTGTTCGCTCGATCGGAAGATCTCGCGGCACAGCGATTTCCGCGCGATGCCGTGGCCCTCTCGGAGAGTTTCTATCGGAGTGGCGAACTCACCGTGGCGTCCTTTGCGCCAATCGTGATGGCGATTCGTCCATCCGTAATTCAGGTACTCCTCGATGGCCAGCCCGTGGCGCTCGGAGCAATTGTAGATGCGGACGGATTGGCCATCACGAAAGCCAGCGAACTGAGGTCCGGCAAATTAACCGCCAAGCTGTCCGATGGGCGCACTGTGGATTTCACCCCGGTGGCGACGGATTCAAGCAACGACGTGGCGATGGTGAAGTTGAAGGCGACAGGTCTGAAGCCGATCATCTGGAGCGAAACGCCGGTGTCGCTGGGGCAGTGGCTGGTGACTCCGGGATTGCGCTCGACTCCGGAAGCCATCGGCGTGCTGAGCACGCCGAATCGAAAAATGCATAAGCGCGCCATTATCGGCGTTTTGCTGGATCAAGAGGCTCCCAACGCGCGCATTCAAAGCGTGCAGCCAGGTTTTGGGGCGTCTCGGGCAGGCATTCGCTCCGGCGACGTCATCCTCACCGTGAACGGTACGGCGGTGAAGGATAATGAGGAATTGCGCAGTGCGCTGAGCGACTTTCGTGAGGGCGTGATTGTCGAGCTTCGTTTGGAGCGTGATGGCGAGGAGCTGAATGTAAGCGTGGAAATGAAATCGGATGCGGGAATGGTGGCAGCCGCGCCAACTCGAGGATCCGGTCGAGCCAACCGACAAAGCCGTTTTGCCGGCGAAGTAAGCCAACGCTCCGAAGACTTCGAGATGGCCATGCAGCACGACGCCGTCCTGCAACCAGATCAATGTGGAGGACCACTATTGGCCCTGGATGGGAAGGTGATTGGTCTGAACATCGCGCGAGCCGGACGCGTCGCCTCCTATGCCCTGCCGGCATCGCTCGTGAAACGAATCGTGGAGAATCTGAAAGAAGCGGGCGGTTTGGAGCCGGTCAAGGCCGAGCAGAAGAGCGGAAACTGAAGCAAAGAGAGTTGAGAGTAACTTGTGTTGAGAGCTGAGAGAGGGTTATTTCACCGACCCCGTGACTACGACGCCATTGGATGTTCGAAGTAGGATGTTGGTTGTTGGATGTTCCGAAAACACCCCGCCGTCCCCACTCCGCACTCCGCACTCCGAATTCCGCACTGAAATGGCTGCCTCACGCCAGCTTCCACGGTGCGCGATAGGGTCGCGAGAGCAGTTTGCTGGCTTCAGAGTCGCCCACGATTTCTTCCTTCACAGGATCCCACTTGATTTTTCTCCCGACGCGCATAGCGATCAGACCCAAGTGTCCAGGAATGGTGGAGTGATGCGCGACTTCAACAGGAGCGACCGTTGGTTTACGTGATTTTACTGAGTCCAGGAAGTTCCGGTGGTGTCCAGGTTCAATGCCTGTATGGATCAGCTTCACTTGCCGAAGCTCCTCCGGCAACGAACGCGCATTTTCCCACTCTTTGTTTGATGCTTCAAAAGCGTTATCTCGATCGACCCAGGCCCAACCGCCAGTGCCAATCCACCTAACACCGGAACGAATGTCATCGTGTCCGCCGGCAATGATCATCGTCAGATCGTTGGGATATTTGGCGGTGACACGATAACGGGTGCAAGTGTTCCAGATGGCATTCGCGGGAGGGAAATCCCCCTGCCCCTCCACTTCCAACGGGGCAATTTTGTCATCGTTGCCCAATCCCCAATGGGCAATGTCACAATGATGACCCACCCAATCGATCAGTTGGCCGCCGCCGGTATTGTAATTCCAGCGCCAGTTCTGGTACACGCGAGCCGAAATGTACGGTTCCATGCGCGCAGGGCCGATCCAGGTTTCGTAATCGAATCCTTCCGGAGGCGGAGTAACCGCGAGCTCCCAGGCACGTGAGCCGGACACGACATTCGCGAGGTTGCCTATCTTTTCGGGCAACTCCGCCAACTTGTGAAGCAAGTCCGCACCCAACCCGAGAAAATCGTAGTGGCCGGCAGGCAAACCTATTTCCACGCGCGTGATCTTGCCGAGAAGTCCATTGCGCGCGATTTCCGCGGCGTAGTGAAAGTGGCGCTCGGAGCGCTGCCAGGAACCGGCCTGCCAAATCCGGTTATTGGTTTGAACGGCCTTCACGATGGCCTGTTGCTCGGCGATGGTATGAGCGAGAGGCTTTTCACCATAAACGTCCTTTCCCTGCTTCGCGGCTTCCACAGACATCATGGCATGCCAATGATCGGGCACAGCCAGCATGACGGCATCAATGTCCTTGCGAGCCATCAATTCGCGGTAATCGTGATAGGTGCGGCAATCGCGATTCCCGTATTGGGCGTTGATTGTGTCGGCGGCAGCTTGCAGACGACTCCGCTCGATATCACAAGCGGCGACGACCTGACAATCCGGCAACTTCAAAAGATTCGCAGTGTTCATCGGCCCTTGCATTCCCCAGCCGACGATACCGACCGTGATTCGTTCGGAAGGCGGCGGGCGATTGCCGTCAGCACCGTGAGCGCGCAAAAGCAGATTGGGGCCAGCCAAGGCCAAGCCCGCGCCGGCGAGAAATCGGCGACGGTTCAAGGCGGCGAGAGAACGTCTCATCTGCAGGACTATACCCGAACACATGCCAGTCGGTTTTTGAAGGCGAAAAGCAAGTCCCAGTCCGAAGAACATCCCCACGCGGAAGTATTAAGACATTTAGTAAACCACAGAGACACAGAGGCACAGAGGAAGAGAACTGATTTCTGAAGTTGTCCTGAAAAAGTGGACACGGGGTTTTTAGTTTAGTTGGTTTTCAAAGTCGACGGGTGATTTGAATCCGAGAGCGCTGTGGAGACGTTTTCGGTTATAGAAGGTTTCGATGTAGTGGAAGATGGCCTGGATGGCCTGACTTCGCTTGGACCAGGGGCAAAGGAGTTCAGTTTTCAGAGTGCTCCAGAAGGACTCCATGGTGGCATTGTCGTAGCAATTGGCTTTTCGGCTCATGCTGGGGAGGATGGAATGGGAACGCAGGAAGGCTTGGTAAGCGGTGCTGGCGTACTGAACGCCCCGATCGGAGTGGTGGAGCAATCCCGGCCCGGGCTTGCGATTGCGGCAGGCTTGCTGGAGGGCATCCTGGACGAGGGAACTTTTGAGACTGTTTTGAGCCGACCAGCCAATGATCTTGCGGCTTTTAAGGTCCATAACGGCGGCCAGGTAAAGCCAGCCTTCGCCGGTGGGAATGTAAGTGATATCGGCGACCCAGACCTGGTTGAGCCGGGTGGGAGCTGGACGATGGAGGAGCAGATTATCCGCGATGGGAAAAGGATGTCTGCTATCGGTGGTTTTGGGACGGAAGCGGCGTTTTTGGACGGCTCTGAGCTGATGCTGTTGCATGAGGCGGGCCACGCGGTTGCGTCCGACCCGATGACCCTGGGCGCGCAGTTGGTGAGTCAGCCGAGGGCTGCCGTAGGTTTTGCGTGAAGCGCCAAAGAGCTCCTGGAGTTGCCAGCCCAGGCGTTGATTGGCCTTGGAGCGGGAGGAGGGTTTACGATTGAGCCAAGCGTAGTAACCGCTGCGGGAGAGATTCAAAGCCTGGCAGAGATCGGTGATGGGGTAATCCATCGCAAGAGGTTTCATTTGGGCAAATCTTTCTGCGATGGGTCCTCGGAAAAAATGCCCAAGACTTTTTTTAAGATGTCCCGCTGGTTGCGCAGGGATTGGTTCTCCCGCTGGAGTTGGCGTAGTTGCTCTTCCAGGTCCTTGACCTTGGGTTTGGCTTTTTGTTGTTGGGAGCGTTGGTGGGCCATGTGGCACTCTTTCCATTTAAGAAGAGCGCTGTAGCTTATTCCCAAGTCCCGAGCAACCCCCGAGGTCGTGCTGCCGTCGGTGGCCAGGAGGTTCAAGGCACGGGATTTAAACTCAGGCGTGTAACGTTTGGCTTTGTTGGGCTCATGCATCAGGTTCTTTCCAAATCCCGTGTCCACCAAACCGGGGCAACCTCATTCATTATCTTCTGTGCCTCTGTGGTTCAAAAGCGGATGCCGAATAAATTCAGGCGCGTCGAAATATCACGAGATAACAAGCCGTTGACGCGTTTCTGTTCGGCTGCCAAAGTGGCCACGAACAACAATCCAGACCCATAGTTTCAGTGCCCTCGACAAGCCTATGACGACTAAACTTTCCGAACTGGAGACGCGGCGCGAATTCTTGAGGAGAGTCTGCGCCGTCGGCGCCAGCATGGCGGTCTTTGGAGGAGCATCGCCTCTACTCGGCGCAGAAAATGCCCGGCGCAGTCCGCAATACATGGGGGATTTTGCCGCGCCGAAAGTGGAAAAGGTCCGGTGGGGCTCCATCGGCGTGGGCGCGCGTGGAAGTGGGCATGCGACTCAATTGGCCCAGATAGAGGGCAGCGAGGTAGTGGCCATTTGCGATCTTTACCAGGATCTCGCCGAGAAAAGTGCGAGCGCGGTGGAGAAGCTCACCAAAAAGAAACCGGTCATCTATCACGGTGCCCCCGATCGTTATCATGAAATGCTGGCGCGACCTGATCTCGATGCGGTGATCATCGCCACGCCGTGGGAAGAGCACGCCCCGATGGTGATCGCGGCCATGAAAGCAGGAAAGCATGCATTTGTGGAAGTACCCCTCGCGCTGACGCTGAAACAACTGTGGGACGTCGTGGATACCTGCGAGCGCACCGGCAAGCACTGCATGATGATGGAGAATTGTAATTACGGCCGCGAGGAACTGATGTTCCTCAATATGTGCCGCCAGGGTATTATTGGAGAATTATTGCACGCGGAGGCGGCGTATTTGCATGAACTGCGCAGTCAGATGAAGGAGCTGCCACGCGGCACTGGGAGCTGGCGGACCAAGTACTACTCGAAGGCCAACTGCGGAAATCTTTATCCCACGCACGGCCTGGGACCCGTGGCACAATACATGAGCCTGGGACGGACGGAGGACACGTTCGAAAGGCTGGTATCCTTTGCGAGCCCGGCCAAGGGACGCGCCTTGTATGCAAAGGCAAATTTTCCGCCGGATCATCAATGGAACCAGATGAAGTTCGAGGGTGGAGACCTGAGCACTCAGTTGATCAAGACCAAGCTGGGACGAACCATCATGGTGCAATGGAACGAAACCAGTCCCCGACCTTACACCCGGCACGATTTGGTCACAGGGACAAAAGGGACGCTCGCCGGATATCCGCCGCGCGCGGCCATCGAAGGGCGTGGGAGTTACCACGATTGGATCCAGGGACCGGCGTTTGAGAAATTACAGACGGAGTATGATCATCCCCTGTGGAAACGGATGGGCGCGCTGGCGGAGAAGATGGGGGGCCATGGCGGCATGGATTTTGTGATGCTGTGCCGGATTGTGGAATGCCTGCGTCGCGGTGAGCCGCTGGACCAGAATATTTATGAAGGGGCGTTCTGGAGTGCGGTGCATCCGTTGAGCGCGAAATCGGAAGAGGAAGGGGGAGCGCCGCAAAAATTCCCGGACTTCACGCGCGGACATTGGACCACCACCAAGCCATTGGGAATAGTAAGCTAATCGTTAGACCGCAAATCGGTAGGGACGGATTCCACTCCGTCCCACTCTAAAAAGGAGCATGCAGAAACACGTCCTTGTCAATTCTGGACGAACCGAGGAGTTACCTCCGGCCTCAATACATTCGAATATAAATATTCAAAATGTACGTCACCTCAAAAATATTAGTGGACAATATGCTCAGGCGCATGTTATGCGTCTGGCTCATTCGATGACTCACTGCGTAAAACCAGACTCCACGATGTGGCCGACTCCGGACGCCGCCAAGGCGACCGTGCAGGGCGGGTCCACCCATGGCTACACTATTAGCCTTGGCAAGGGCTGGTGCTACCGCGTCCGCCGTATGGAGACTAATCCACGCACCAGGGAGGTAAGCAGGTAACGAGTCGAATCTGAATTTTTCAAACCCTGCTTACCCCGAGTAAGCAGGGTTTTTTGTTTTCCCATGCAAATCATCAAACAACTGAAACGAAAGGCCAGTTTGTGACCGAACCCAAAGCGACATCCTGAGGATGTTGACGGCCTCAATAGCAATACCGGCGCCGAACGACCCAGGTTTTCCAGTCAGAAAACCAGAATCTGGAGATCGGGAAGCGCGCCAAAGCATCCGCACTCGAATTTACAATCGAAGGGCTTCGGAGGAGGTGTGCCCCAAACACCGAAACAGCCGCCGTGAATCCGCGGGCTGGGATCCAATAGATCGCCAGGAGGTGTTAGATATTATTTAGAAGGCAGGGGTCGGGAGTAATCTAATGCTCCCGGCCCCTGGAAATTCAATACGCGATCGCATGAGCAAACTGCAACCAATCAGGCGCTCGGCCTATAGGATTGCAATCCGGTTGATGTTGCGCGGCACCCTTTTGCGGCCTGACAATTCCTCATCGCGGCCAGCGTTCGATTAACTTGCGTGTATCCGCGGGATTGTGTTTGAAGCGAATGCGCCAGGCGAGTTCCTCCGGACCCACGACGCGGATATGCGAGGGAAGCCGCTCGGCACACCATATCGCGGGAGAGTAAAGACTCTCGCCCCCTTTGGCCACGGCGGCTTCACGGGGTGACTGAGGCATAAGTTCCTCGGCAGTCTCGTCCTTGCCAGGGGCATTCTTAAACCACGACCAGGCGTGCACCATGACCCAGTCATAGCGCGGTTGGTTATCGGATGAACCTTTCTCAACCGCTTGCTGAATTTCGCGCGCGACCTTGGCGGGCGTTCCCGCGCGGGGACGATTCAAATGATTCCAGATTGAATAACGGGCAGTGATTACCGGCAGCTCAACACCATTCCGGTCCTTTACCCAAAACGTTTTTCCAGCGCCAGCTTCATAGGCATCGTATTGGAAAACGAAAATCGCCAGCAAGCCATCGGTCTGACGCGCAATGGTCTGATAGGCGTTCAAAGCATCGGTTGAATCAAATTTAGAAACATTGAAACCAATGATTCGGGTGTGGTTCCGACTCATCAGGGTCCATGTTCGTTGCGCGTGCCGGGCAAGCAGGTCCCAGCGGTCTGGTCGGTCGCGGGCAAAGTGATCCGGAAAATAATAACCACCGCCCCATTCAAGGAAGGAGTCGTTGGGCAACTGAGTGCTGACAGCATAATCGATCGCTTCGGGGCACAATTGCGACAGGTGAGCGAAGCAACACGACCAACCGAAGGGAATTCTCCCGCGTTGAGGATTGGCCCAATAATTGGTGCTGAATCGGGCGCGAAAGAAATCGCCCTCGGACCAATCCACATTATCGCCATCCGTGCTGCCAAAACTGACCGCGCTGCGGGTATCGTTCCAATCCAACGCGTGTGGATCGAGGTTTTTCACTTTCATTGGCTGGGACTTCTCGGTTCCAGCCATAAGTACTGGCAAATTCACAGCCCAGTCGGTCGCGGTTTGGATGTGTCCCCAGCGGGAGGAAAGTTCGGTGGTCCGAAACTCATCGCCCCCGTTCCAGCCCAGGATGGGCGAAAGAGGCTCGAGCCATTTCATGACCGCAGGCAGAGGTTGGTCACCGCCAAACAGTACCAGGGCCTTTTGGGCAATTGCCAGGTCGCGGCTATTGGGCTTTTGCGGATCCTGCGTGCAAAGCAGCCTGCGATTGAACTGGTTTTTATAAGTCTCAAAACACCAGGTCTGCGTCTTATCCCGAACGTCCGCGAGCAGGGTGAGCCCGTGCGCTCTGGCCTCGGGCTCAAGTAGTTCTTCGACGATGATGCCGTCGAGCAATCCCGCAAGGCTTGTGGCGACGTTGACAGAACAGTCCATGCCACGGCGGTGCTCATTGAGTCCGCCCTGGGACCGATCTGCGCGATAAACGATGTAACCCTTGACCAGTCCGAGCTTGTTACAGCGGTCGACCAATTGCCAGGGAGTGAAGCTCCCACGCATTTCCACTGACGAATGGCCTTGGAGCATCCGAGCCAGCCAATCGTTAAGATCCACGTTGTCATTTACATCAACCCACACCAGTTCATCGGCCCGGCCTTCATTCACGCCCTTTGCGGCCAGACCGGCCACGGACTGCAGCATCATGTCACTGGCGGCACGGACCGGGGGCGAATCGTGCTGACCAGACACACGCACAATGCCTTTGGGCATCGCCTGCAAAGGCCACCACCGGCTCTCGTCCACGGCAGCCCGCAGGGATGATGAAAGAAGGAAGGCGAGCAGACTGGTACCGGCAAGTATCCCGATATTCATGGCATCCCGAATGTGGGAGAAATCTTGGTTCAGGATGGGTGGATGTTCAAGCACGGGAAGACGAATGAATTGTGCCCGCATTTGTTGATTCGCAGCCGCCGCTCGTTTCGATTTTTCCTCACGGTTCAAAAAATCAGCAGCGTACGTCCCGACGGCCTTGGCCTTGCCGAGGGTTACAGCTTCATCGCCTGTGGCGTTTCGCAGGCATCACTAAATTATGACTCTTATTTATAGGTTATTCCGATGGTGCCTTGGCTTGGTCAGAAAGACAGCCCCTCCGACCGAGCGCCGTGGAAGGTCCGACTTGAAGCCAGCGAGCTCGATCTCCCATCCGTTAACGGCTGCGCCACCGACATTGAAGCCCGACGCCAGCCCACCTGGCTTCCCGGTGCGCTGGAATCACTGAAACTCACGTATTTCCAACTCAACGAAAGGATGTCCCATGAAAGCCCATTATCGGAATCACGCCCATTGGTTCGTTGTCCGCTCGCCTGAATCCCGCCGGCTGATGCACTTCGGCCCACGAACGAAGTTTAGTTTTGTCATCCGCCGCGCGCGCTTCGGCGCGAAACCGCGGCTCGAGTTCCAAGAAGGCGAGTCCTTTAACCCACAACCTGACTATTTCCATGAATTCATCCCTTGAAAACGCTTCGAATGAAGCAAAGGCCGCAGTCAAAACGGAAGCGCGCACCTCCGAGATCGAACCGCAGGTGCCCTCCACGGAGCCCGCGCCTCAGGCGAACCCGCAGCCTGAAAGTAAACACACGCCGAGCCTGCAGGAGCAGCACTATTACTGGTGTCTGTCCCGCCATTGAAGCAGAGGGACGGCGGCACGAACGCCGCGCGATTCCTCTGCAAAACGATTCAAACCACCGAGGCACGGAGTCCACAGAGTTAAGTGCGGCCAGCGAGCCGTCACTTTGTGGCTCCGGATCTCGGTGGTGAACCCCTCTGCCACTCAGAAAAGAATATTCGTCACGAACCGTTCAAGGTAGTCGGGGAGTTTGCGGTGCTTGCGCACCAACACCACCAGTTCCCGGGAGAATCTTTTCGGGTGGGCAATCCGCACCACCTTTTCCTTCTGATGGTAAAGAGCCAAGGCGCGAATCGGAACGAAGCTGACACCCATTCCCAATGCAACCAGGTTTATTATGAGATCGAAGCTATCCAACTGCATGGAAGGATCGATCCGCCAACCGGACCGGCGCATCCAGGAGCGCAGCAAGCGGCCGGTATGGCTGCTTTCCTCGATCACCAGCCAGTTTTGCTTCTTCAAAAAGTCCTCCCGTGCGGTGGCATTCCTACGTTTTTCCAGTTCGACCGCCATGCCCGATGGGGCGATCAGGGCAAAGTCGTCGGCGAAGCGATGGGTGACTCGAAGCGTTTTCGGTATCCGTGCCGGCGGACAAAGAACCCCGACATCCTGGTCGTTGGTTTCGAGAGCCGTAAGAATATCCTCGCTGGACTGGCAGGAGACCCGGTAGCCGGTTTGCGGGCAGCGCCGTAGATTGGCGTGAAAGAATCCCGGCAAATAGGCCAAGCCGATGCTCCGGGATACGGCCACGCGAACCTCCTTGCGCGCCCCGGCGAATTCCTGGGCCAGGTGCTGCATGGTGCGATCCACGTCGCCCAATAGTCGTCCGGCCTCGAGTTCGAGGAATTGACCGGCGGGCGTGGGACGGACATCGCGGGTCGTGCGCACGAGCAAGGCAATCCCGAGACTGTGCTCCATGCCTTGAATCTGACGCGTGATGGCGCTCTGCGTCAGCCGGGCCACTTCAGCGGCTTTGGTGAAACTCCGATGCATGACCACCAGACGAAACAAGGCAAGCTCGTACAAATCGAAAGGCACGGTGCTCAGAAATTCATGCATAATAATCATCAATGTATATGACTAATGCATTTCTATCAATAACTCCCCTGACCTAGGTTCTCCATCAAAAAAGAGAATCTATGGCAAATCCCCAAGATCGATTAAACCAAAACGTCCGTGGACCCTTCTATGTGGACGCAAGTTGCGTGGATTGTGATATGTGCCGGACGACCGCACCGGAGATATTTAGGCGTGACGAAGAAATTGGAATGTCTGTAGTCCATCGTCAACCGGTGAGTCCGGATGAATACGCCTTGGCGGAAGAAGCCCTGCAGGGCTGTCCGACTGAGTCCATCGGTCACGAAAAGCAACCATTGCCGAGGGAAGGGCAACCTGCGAACAAGGTTTAGCCCGGATTTGCTCCGCGGCAGTTACGGCGCGCGGGAAACGTTGACTCGAAAGAAACCTTGCGACGCATTGGCTGCCGGCAGGGTCACTGTGGCCGTTTGACCATTGCCAGTGATTGCGGTGCCTGAATTGGTCCAGGTGGCGCCAGTTGGTAGGGGGGCGGCTTGAGGTTGGTAAACTAAGCCCGCCTGCGCGCTGAAGGTGAATTGGTTCGTGGCGGCCATGGCGAGCGTGGGCGCTGGTATGGGGATGAATTGTTCCAGCACATCCATGGCCGCCTGATCCGAGCCATTGGAATTGCGCTCGAGAGTAAACATATAGTTGCCCCACCAGGGCCCGGCAGCCCACCACGCCCACCCAAGCCAGACATCAGCGTTTGCCTCGAGATGGGTGAGCAGATTGCTGATGGCCTCATCGCCAATGCCTGAACCCACGGTGGAATTGGCCACGGCAAATTCTCCAAGAAAGCCGCGCCGATGATTGTTCTTCAGCCATTGGGTGAAACCGGCGACGCGAGTCGCGCCAATGCTGGCGTTCACAATATTGGTCGAAGTGCCCGAGCCGTCGCTATCGAGATACTGATGGACGTCGTAGGCATAATTGTCGGCGGAATCGACGATGTTCAACATGGCCTGGGCATTCGGTGTGCCGTAGTAATTCTGGGACCAGGTCCAGGCGCCGGTCCAGGCGTTGCCCGGGACGAGAATCAAATTGGTGGCGCCCGCAGTGCGAATGGCTGCGATGGCGGCATTAGCGGCAGAAACCCATTGCTCGGTCGGCATGGTGTTAGGCTCGTTCATCAAATTAAAGACGACGAGCGCATTGGTTTTGTAGATTGCCGCGAGTCGGGACCACAAATCCGCCAGCACGGAATTGGGGAGCGCACTGCCGATCAAACCTTTCGTGGAGCTTTGGAAGTTGGCGGTATCCGGATAATAACGCGCGAAGTTGTGGGGCTCGATCATGACGTACATTCCTTTGGCGGTGGTGGCGGCCACGAAGGAATGCAATCGATTCAACTCGGCGGCATTGAAGGCAGCGTTCGTCGCCTGCTGCAAGCGCTCCCAACGAAAAGGCAGACGAATCATGTTCATGCCTTTGCCCCGGAAATAGTCCACTTCCGTCTGAGTGGGATAAGTATAGTGCGTGTTGTAAGTGCCCGGAAGCGATGTTTGGCCAAATTCAGCCCCGGATAGGTTGACTCCGGTGAACCGGACGCTGGCCGCGCGCGAAGAAACGGCAAGGAGACATCCGATGAGGGCGACAAAAAGTGGTGCGGCATTCATGGCGGTGCACAGGCTGGACGGCTCAACCTAACGCATGTTTCCCTCATGAAAAATGCAAAATGTGAGGGCTTGACGAATAACCTGATAAAAGGTTGAAGGTGCAGTAAATGAGCCGGAACTCAAAAACTCATAAAAAGCAGAGGCATCTGCGCCTGTTCTTTTCTGAGTTTCTGAGTTTGGGCTGATTCACAGCCACAACCCAATCTGCTTAAGCTTTGAGTTTGCGCTCCAGGATCTCGCCGGCGACTCCGGGATTGGCTTTGCCTTTGGATAGTTTCATCACCTGCCCCTTCAAAAAGTTGAGCGCCGCGACCTTGCCGGCTTTGAAGTCGGACGCAGGACCGGGATTCGCCGCGATGACCTCGTCACAGATTTTCTCGATGGCGCCGGTGTCACTCACCTGGGCCAAACCTTTTTCCTGAACAATGGCGGCTGGACTTTTGCCGGTGTCGAACATTTCTGCGAAGACCTGCTGAGCGGCGGAATTGCTGATGGTCTTGTTCTCCACCAAACCGACGAGTTCCACGAGGGATTGAGGGGGGAATTTGAGGGTGGACAGGGATGGAGAGGTTGCGGAGGTCCTGGTTTCCTCGGCCGATTCCTGATCGGAGACAGGCTGGAAGCCTGTCCTACTTTCCGCCAGCTTCGCGCGGAGGTTGTTAATGATCCAATTGGCAACGGCCTTGGGATTTTTGACCTGACGCGCGACGTTCTCGAAATAATTGCCCAATTCGACGTCCGACTGGAACACTTCCGCGTCCGTCGCTGGCAATTGATAATCGCGCATCAAACGTTGTTTGCGTGCGAGAGGCAATTCCACCACGCGGGATTGAACCTCCGCGAGCCAGGCATCGCTGGGTTCAAATGGCATCAGGTCCGGCTCAGGAAAATAGCGGTAGTCATGGGCGTGTTCCTTGGTGCGCATTTCCTCCGTAATGCCGGCCACGTCGTCCCAACGGCGGGTGGACTGCACGAGCTTGCCGCCTTTCGAGACGACGGCAATCTGCCGGGGGATTTCATACTCCAACGCGCGGCGCACGCCGGAAAAGCTGTTCATGTTTTTGATTTCGATTTTGGATCCGAGTTCCGTGGCGCCTTTCGGGCGCACGCTCACATTCACGTCGCAGCGGACCATCCCTTTTTCCATGTCGCAGTCCGAGATGCCTCCCTGCAGGAGGACGTCCTTAAGCGCGTTAAGATACTCGTAGGCCATGTCCGAGTTGGTGAGGTCGGGCTCAGAAACGATTTCGAGGAGCGGCACGCCGGCTCGATTAAAGTCCAGGCCGCTGTGGCGTTCGAAATGAAAGCTCTTGCCGACGTCTTCTTCGAGATGCGCGCGCGTGATGCGGACGCGGGCCATGCCGCCGCCAAATTCGAAGTCCAGGTAACCCGTGCGAGTGCTGGGGCAATCGTACTGAGTGACCTGATAATTCTTGGGCATATCCGGATAGAAATAGTTCTTCCGGTCGAACTTGGCGAAGCGGGGAATCTCGCAATGGAGCAGCAGGCCGGTCAGCACGGTGAGGCACAGGGCTTCGTCATTGGCGACGGGCAACACGCCCGGCATACCGAGGCAAACCGGGCAGACATTGGTATTCGGCGGCGCCCCAAAAGCGTTGGCACACCCACACCACATTTTCGACCGGGTCTTCAGCTGGACATGGGTCTCCAAACCAATGACGGCTTCGTATTCCATAAATCAATTCAGAGCGAAAGTTAAAGGCCGCTGGAGAAGCAAGTCGATTGCGGATTTCGGATTGAACCCGGAAATCAAAAACTCAGAAAAGAAGCATTCCTCAAGGGTTTCTCAAGTTTCTGAGTTTGGGCACCTCAAGTGCAGAGCGCGGAATTGGAGCGCCGCTCTCGTCACAAATGACTCTCAACTGTCTTTTCCAGGCTTCTCTACTCCGCAACCGGACCACGATTTCGCGTCCGTTATCTTGCGAACAAATCTTGAAGGGACAGTACGAGCCCAGGCACTGATGAACTTGCAAGAGTACCACCGAGTCCGTGAAGCGCGCGCTCTGCAAATTGACCATCCTTCGGCAGACGATAGACCTCAATCTGCTTCTCAGGGCAGAGCACAAACCAGCATTCCTTCACGCCTGCAACGGCGTAAGCTTTGAGCTTGGACCGATCGTACTCGTGGCTGGTGACGCAGACTTCGATTACGATTTCTGCTCTGGCAGGATGTTGATCGCGAAAATCTTCTTCAGCACCGCGGACCAGGGCGATGTCCGGCTCCGGCTCAGAATCCAGGCAGGTCAAAGGTTGTTCGGAGCGTAAGAGATGGCCCGGCGGCAAGACGGACTCGAGCAGTCGGATCAACCGCCCGACAAGGAAACTATGATAAGGCGATTTGGACATCTTCGTGTAAACAAATCCATAAAGGAGTTCCGTGTTCCTGGGAATAAGGCCCGCCTCGCCGAGGGAACGATATGCGGCGACGGAAAGCGGCCAGAGCTGCGCACCGTGCAACGGACGGGGCGGAGATTCAGCCGGAGGCTTCATGGCACAACTGTAGCCGGGGCCGGTTCGGGCGCAAGGAATGAGTGTAGAAGGACTCGGGGGGCGGGAATTGCGCAATGCACCTTTACCTGAGGACCGGTGACACCCAGACAACCGTGGCAACGACGAGGGGCTGCTTGATTTCCTCACAAGGCGGATTACCCTGCGCCCGCTCGATATTCTTGTATGGCATCACCCGAATTGACGAATGACGAAATCCGGCGGTATTCGCGGCACCTGATCCTGCCCGAGGTCGGCATGGCCGGTCAGAAGCGGCTCAAAGCTGCCAGCGTGTTGTGCATTGGCGCGGGAGGATTGGGATCCCCCATCGCCATGTATCTGGCTGCGGCGGGCATAGGGAAGCTCGGTCTGGTGGATTTTGATACCGTGGATTTTTCAAATCTTCAGCGCCAAATCCTGCATGGCACCGAGGATGTAGGCCGGTTGAAGGGCGAGTCCGCAAAAGCAACCATCCAGAGCATCAATCCCAACGTCGAAGTGGTCTTGCACAATGTGCGAATCAGTTCGGAGAACGCGCTGGAGTTGATTCAAGGCTACGACGTGGTGGTGGATGGCACGGATAATTTTCCCACGCGCTATCTGACGAATGACGCGTGTGTGCTTTTGAAGAAGCCGAACGTGTACGGTTCGATTTTCCGATTTGAGGGGCAGGCCAGTGTATTTGCGCCGCATGAAGGCGGGCCCTGTTACCGGTGTTTGTATCCGGAACCGCCGCCCCCTGGCATGGTGCCAAGTTGCGCGGAGGGCGGCGTGCTGGGGGTATTGCCCGGCATCATCGGCTGCATCCAGGCCAATGAGATTATCAAACTCGTGCTGGGCAAAGGGACGCCCCTGATCGGCCGATTATTGCTGTTCAATGCATTGGACATGAAATTCCGCGAGCTGAAGTTGCGGCGTGATCCCCAATGTCCGATTTGCGGAGAACAACCCACGATCAAGGAATTGATCGATTATGATCAGTTTTGCGGCATTCAACCTGAATCCGCCCATCCGACCATGAACCCCGACGAAGTGACAGTGCAGGAAATGAAGCGCGCGCTGGCTAACCCGGCGCTCAACATCAAGGTGGTGGACGTTCGCGAGGCGGATGAGTATGAAATCGCGCGCGTGGAGGGAGTGCCCTTGCTGCCCTTGAGCCAGTTGCAGGAGCGCTTCACGGAGCTGGATCCGAACCAGAGTTATTACCTGCATTGCAAGGGAGGAGTGCGTTCGTTAAAGGCGCTGAGGTTTTTGCGCGAGCAGGGATTCAAGCATCTCAAGAGCGTCCAGGGAGGAATCAGCGCGTGGTCTGACGAGATCGATCCGAGTGTGCCGAAATATTAAGGGTTAAGTTCGAGAGGATCGTGGCTCAATCCGTCGTGAGTCGGGCGACGAACTGTGTCGCGGGCGAGTTGTTTGGTGAACCGGCAGGTCAGTATCCCCTGCCCTGTCCTAACGCCCGTTCGTGACGGAAATTTTGGTTCTCATTTAGGAGGCGGCAACCTAGTATGGTCGCCTGAAGTGACCGGCAGACACGCCCGGTTCGAAGCTGCACCTGATTTATGCCTCTAACCCATACTCGTGAACTTTTTGCGAAGGCCCTGAAAGGGAAATACGCCCTGGGCGCATTCAATGTAAACAACATGGAACTCATCCAGGCCATCGTCGAGGCATGCGAAGAGGAAAAAGCGCCGTTGATCCTGCAGATTTCCAAGGGCGCGCGGCAGTATGCCAATCCGGTGTATCTCAAGAAATTGATCGAAGCGGCGGTGAGCGTCTCGAATATCCCGATTGCGGTGCACCTGGATCACGGGGATTCGTTCGATCTCTGCAAACAGTGCATCGACGAGGGATTTACCAGCGTGATGATCGATGCCAGTCACGAGCCGTTTGAGAAGAACGTGGAAATCTGCAAGCGCGTGGTGGATTATGCGCACAAGAATGATTGCTCGGTGGAGGGAGAACTGGGCCACCTGGTCGGCGCGCAATTTGATGAGGGCGAGGAAGGCGGGAATTATTCAGCCGGCGGGCACTACACCCACCCGGAGGAAGCGGTGAAATTCGTCAAGGAATCCGGCGTGGATTCGCTGGCCATAGCAATTGGAAATTCCCATGGCGCCTACAAGTTTAAGGGCGAACAACACCTGGACCTGGAACGACTTAAGGCGATCAAAAAGGCGCTGATGGATGCTGGCATGGGAGATTATCCGCTGGTGCTTCATGGGGCCTCGAGCGTGCCCCAGGATCTGGTGGCTGAGGTGAACCAGTACGGCGGCAAGATGCCGGATGCCCAGGGAGTGCCGGAGGCGGACATTGAGGTCGCGCGGCGGGTCGGATGCACCAAGGTGAATATTGACACAGATTTGCGAATTGCCATGACCGCAGGAATTCGTAAAGCCTTTGCCGAGAATCCGAAGGAATTCGATCCCCGGAAATACCTCGGTCCGGCGCGTAAGGCGGTAAAGGACCTGGTTCGGCATAAGGTCAAGAATGTCCTGTGTTCAGCCGGTCATGCCTTTGACTGAGACGCCTGCCAGCGGGCAAGCGACTTCCAACCCAAATTGGGGCCTGCAAACCCCAGAGTTTTGCAGGCATTTTTGCGTTTAGGCTGAGGAGGTTGCAGCGAATTCGCGTACTTGAGTCCTAGCACGAGGTTTGCTCTTCCAGCGAAGAAGCGCCGCCGGACCATTCTGTTGGCCAGCAGCCGGGACCGAACGATTTCTTGCGTACATGGAGCAGGAAAACAGACTTAATTTGACGCCCGTTGAGGATTTTCCTCACGAAAAGCGTACGCTTGCCCATATGCCGCCGACCCCGAAAGCGGCAATCTGGCCGCGAGTGCGCCGTGCCCTTGCGCGACTGGGGCAGGTCATGGGTGTGCTGATGTTATCCACCTTGGTTTATGGACTGGCATCGACTTACGTCGTCCGGTCCGTGGAAGTTTCCGGCCAAAGCATGTCGCCCACGCTCAGCAACGGGGATCGGTTCCTGTTAAATATGTGGGGCACGCGCGATTATGCGCCCCACCGCGGGGACATCGTTGTGCTGCGCGATCCGGTCGCGGATTGCCTGGCGGTAAAGCGAATCGTCGGGCTGGCCGGCGAATCCATCTATTTCCGGGGAGGCAGCGTCTATGTAAACAACGAGCGCCTGCCTGAATCCTACCTTCCGAAATGGACCCGCACCTATCCCCTGGATGGAGCACCATCGGAACTCTACATGTTCGGGACCAATCGCTACTTCGTGCTCGGCGATAACCGGGAGAACAGCGCGGACAGCCGCGAATATGGCCCGATAATGAAGGGTAGTATCGTCGGAAAGCTCGACCAGTAGCCACGCCGTGTTCGTGGCAAATCCTGGGAGAGACCCGATTTCATTGTCTTCTCTGTGCCTCTGTGCCTCCGTGGTTCGAGAGCAGTGGCTTCCAGCCGGGAGCCTTGCATCCAACCGACTCGATCAACCGTATTACCGGGTGAGCATGAAAACTCAACCCACTCGCTCCGCTGCTTTCACTTTGATCGAACTCCTGGTCGTAATCGCCATCATCGGTATCCTGGCCGCCCTGAGCTTGCCGGCGCTATCCGCTGCCAAGACCAAGGCTCGAGCGATCTCGTGCCTTTCCAACATGCGCCAACTGGCCACAGCCGCGAGGCTTTACATGGATGACAACGACGGGGGTTTGTTCCATCATCATGAAGGGTGGGTACTCGATGATGGCACGCAGGCAGACGTCTTGCCCACCACCCTCGCAGGAGTGGCCGGCGGTGGTTCGGGAAACAGCCAGGCCGAAAAGCCGTGGGCCATCATCCTTCAACCATACCTGCAGAGTCGGGTCGTGGGCTTTTGTCCAGCGGACCAATCGCCGCGTTCGCTATCGTTGGCTACCGATTTGATGGGTTACAACGGAGCCATTACCGAAACCAGTAAGATGCCTCCCCCGAAGAGCGAGCTCGCCCTGGCTCGCGACAACCATCTGACGATCCAAAGTTATTTGCTCAATTCCATCTTCACCCACAAGAGCGCCCGATACGCAGTCGAAGGCGCGTTATCCGGTTTCGCCACGGATGCGGCCGTCAACGCATTGCCTAATCCCAATCTCATCATGTTCAGCGAACGGAATTCGGAAGCATTGGACGCGGCGGATAACAGTGACTACGGCAATGTCGGGCAGGACGACTACGACGCGTGGGTCGGCGAATCAGCGCTGGTGCAATGGGGTTCTGGCAATTATGGCGACCAGGGCTGGATCCGCCATAACCGGCATCAAGGGGCGGCTAACTATGTCTATACCGATGGCCACGTCCAAAGATTGCATTGGCGCCAAGCCCGGACTGATCATTTTCCCGATCATCGCGTCAGAAGTCCATTGGCAGGACCGCCGAATTGAGGCTCGAAACGGAGCGATGGAGAATTGAAGTGATAGAGTGATGAGTATCCACGGCACCGCTCGAACCTTCTTCCAGCAAAAGCACGCATCTGAAGGCGCCAGCAATTGAACCATTTTCTCGGACGCGTAATCGTGGATAGAGCCCCACAGCAGGGGAAGATGCTAATTCACGCTCGTCCTTAATTGAGGAAGGCTTTTCCCAGATTTCACCCGTAATCGATGAAGCGGACGGAACCAAAAGGCAGCCTCTTTGCAACGGAACGCAGCAATACGCTTCACTGCTTTTTTTGAACGGATAGTTTTGGCAAGATCCGTCCACCAATCACAAAAACAGGAAAATGTTGATCCGCGTTCAAGGTGCAGGTCAACAAAGTAGGCTGATCGCCCGATTCCTGAAGCCCAAAAGCATACAATCTGCCTTCGGGGAGAATCGGAAATTGAAAATTCATGTTCTTGTACCAAAAGATGCTCACCCCGTCCAGGAACGCGTCCAGCTGTTCTACATGCCAGTCGACATAACCGGTCGAGAAATCACAAATGGGAATAACCTTGTTCCAATCCACTCTCCACTCCACTTTTCCGCTTGGATGCGGCGAATATGTCCACCTGCCGCGCAACTGTGAAATGACCACATACCCAAAGGGGAAAAATTCTTCCAGTTGTTCGTGAGAGAAGCTGGTTCCAGCAATGGGACGCGCTGGAACGGTCGCTGGAGGCAGGGTTTTGATGATAGCGATTGCGCCAATCCATATCAGAATCGTCAACCCAATCGCTGAACCAACGACGATTGTTTGTGGGGGTTTTCATAAGAATGCCAACAATAGGACTGATGAAAGCTAATGCGAGCGAGACAACCCAGTTTTGTGTCCATCCAGATCCCATGGCCGCGGACCATTTGTTGCGATTAACACTGGGCGCGACGCTCGCATTTTTCGGGAGAGCCAAATGGGCAAGAGCGAGCTCCAACGACGCCTTATGCGCACGTTTGGCAGCCCGCCGCGCCACCCGATTAGATTTGGCCGCCGATTTCCGCATAACATCGAATCAGGCATTCAAAACGCGCGTGATAACTTTTCGTCAGGAGATTGCAAGTCTTCCTGGACGCTCTCAAAATCACATTGAGCACAACAAATTTGCACCCACTAGGTTCCATGTGTGTCCGCTTTGATTGGCTTCGATGATCTGTGATGTTTGGGCATCTGTCGTTCCAGGCATCGAGTCGTCCGTGACGACTAAGCCAATCCTCTTTGGATCGAATTGAGCAGATCTCCTTAGCTGCAAACTTGGCAATACCTCGTATGCTAAACGGGTTAGAAAAGGGATTTGTTTGCATCCTCCCGTCGGCTTCATCCTTTATCGTGAGAATGCTCGATGTTGCAACGAATCTAGAAGCCCGGAATCGATTCTGGTGGGAATTGGGTTGAAAGTACCCGACGCGAAATTCTTTATGGAACGATAACTTCGATACTTCTGCGACCAACTATGGGCGCCAAACGTGAACCACTTCGCCGTCCTTCATCTGCCAAGAGTTCGGATTGTAGCCGGGATATGGATTTTCCCCAATACGGATGACTACGCAGTTCGGCGGAACCAGATAAACGTCGTCCAAGGTAGATGTGAATCCAGCGGCACGAAATTCAGCTTGAAGAACCCTGGCGGCGCTGGCCGCATTGGTGTATCGGCTCGTGGCGGTTGGATCTTTGGCCTTGTTGTATTGAAGTTCCAATTCTGCCATTCCCCTTGCTGTAACATTACAAGCGATGGAAATTCCGTATTGGAGAATCGGCACTTGAATCGGAGGTTGATTTGTCTTCCACCCAGCATCATGAAGCCGGCTCAATATATTGGTTGCCAATCTCTCAGCCTCACCGGATCGGCTAACAACGACAGATACCGAAATGCTTTGAAATTTGATTAACTTAGAAAGCGAGGACCATTGGTTTGTCCATAACCGCGGCGGAAGAGCATTACTGATGACAAAAACACCACTACTTAGTTCCTTCAGCTTGAGCGCAAAAAATGCAGCATTGGAATTTGCTAAGCCCGCACGCTCATTCGCAAGAGCTGCATCCTTTCGATTCTGCTCTGCCTGCATTTCGTTACGGGCTGCTCTTTCACGAGAGTCCGCCAGTTCTTTGTCAGCATGCACAGCTTCGAATATTTCCACAATAAGTCCCATTACCAAAAGCAATCCGAAACCTATTTTCAATTTTTCCCGCCAGCCATGCTCCCACTTCCAATCACAAACAACCTCGCCAGCGACGGCCACCGCCACAAGTATTACCCCTGGATGAGACAGGAAAAATGATCTAACCGCTGAAGAAAGCAACAGTGGAAGAACTAACAAGAGAAAAGCAATCGCCGTCGTAACTGCAAATTTGTATCTTTTGGCATCCATACCTCCGTTTTTGCGATCCGGCGGTCCTCCATCCACGAACTATCTCGAAGTTTTGGAGTGGTGGTAGGAGGTGGATTCGAACCACCGAAGGGCGTTAGCCCGACAGATTTACAGTCTGTTCCGATTGGCCACTCCGGCATCCTACCACCTGAAGTGCCGCAAAAGCGGAGGCGGATTTAGTCAGAACCGCGGTTCACTGTCAACCGGCGCACGCAGAGATTCAAGGGGGTGCGCACTCATGTAGCCTGTCGCGCAGCGCACTTATCCTGCCTGCGTGTTCTGGTTGCCTGGATTCGACTAGTCCACCGGGTGCGGCTCCTGGTCGAATCGCAATAGAAACGCCTGCGCTAAAGTGGTTTGCGTTTATGCGCAACAACGGGGATGTGTCCTGAATATGACCCATCACCTTGCCGTCAGAGGGGATGTGAACATGCTTTCCATCAAACCTTCAGTTCTCACCGTTACCGTCCTGTTGGGCAGCCTCGCCTTAAGTTCGGCGGCTGATCTCACCGGCAAAGTCACCCTCAAAGGCACTCCTACGCCCGAAGTCGCTCTGGCCATGGATGAAACCTGCGGCAAACTCGGCCCGGCCCAGACCACCCGGCACTATATCGTCGGCAAGGATGCCGGCCTGGCGAACGTCTTCGTCTATATCAAGGCCGGCCTGACCGAAAAAGCCAAGGTGCCCGACGCCCCCGTGATCATCGACCAGAAGAATTGCATGTATAACCCCTACATCACCGGCGCCATGGTCGGCCAGAAGGTGCGTTTCAAGAATTCCGATCCCGTCATGCACAATGTCCATGCCACCCCCGAGGCGACCAAGGGCAACAAGGAATTCAATGAGCCCCAGCCCCAGGGTTTCCCGGACATCGACAAGACTTTTGACAAGCCCGAAGTCCTGGTGCGGGTCAAGTGCGATGTGCACAACTGGATGTTCACCTACGTCGGCGTGGTCGATAACCCGTACTTCGCCGTGACGGACAAGGACGGCAATTTCACCATCAAGGGCTTGCCCAATGGCAAGTACACCGTCTGCGCCTATCACCAGAAGGCCCACGGCAAAGCCAGCGAAGGCGTCATCCAGGAAATCACGGTGGATAGCGACAAAAAGATCGATTTCACCGTCGAAGTACCCCCGCCGGCGAAGTGAGGCAGGCAGGAGAAGTGGAGTGTTGGAGAGCAGGAGTAATGGGGTTCTGGCTTCCGATACTCCAAATCTCCACCACTCCACCACTCCATCACTCCGCTGCTGAGCAACTCCCGGTTCGAATCACTTCACCACCCCGTCGGTCGGGATTTCGCATAGCACTCGGAAGCCCTCGATCTCGAACAAATCGGCCGGGTTATTTCCGTCCCGCGCACACGACTTGAGATCACGAGTGCGGGTGCTCCACGAAGCGCCTTTTTTCACGCGCATATGGCCGGTGGCAGGACCCTGCGGATCGACTTGGGGAGCGCTGGGATACCAATCGAACCAGTCGTGAACCCATTCCCAAGAGTTTCCAATCATGTCATAGAGCCCCCAGGGATTGGGAGGGTAAAGCCCCACGGGCGCGGTATACGCATAACCGTCCTCGACGTAACTCTCGGGCACGCTCCGCAGGCCGCCGACGTTGGCCTTAAAGCGGTCCCACGGTGTATCACCCCAGTAGAGTATGTTCGTGGTGCCCGCCTTACAGGCGTATTCCCATTCCGCTTCGGTGGGCAGCCGGTACGCCCTCCCCTCCTTGGATGAAAGCCAGTTGCAGTACTCGACAGCGGGGCGCCAATTAACATCTTCCGCCGGGTGCTGGCCTGCTTCCGGTCCGTGCTGGTATTTCGGACGTTCCTTCACGTGTTCCGGCCGGAATTTCTCATATTGATCGTTGGTGACTTCATACGCCGCCAGGAGATACGGGCGGGTAAGCGTGACCTGGCAACCCGTCTTCTTTTCGGCACTCAGCATTCGGCCCTGAGCGGCACTGAGTCCCATCCAAAAGGTGCCGGGTTCAATGCGGACGAATCGCATGCCGAAGGAATTCTCGTAATAGACAATAGATCGGGGTTGCAGTCCCTGCGGCGTGGCCACCTCCACAATATTGGTAAGGACCTTCCAGGCTGGCGGCGTCTTCGGCCAGGCAGAGCGATCGGGTGCCGCCGGCTCGAGCAACCATTCCGCGGGATGGCTTGGCCAGACGTAACGATCGCGGTAGTTGCGCCAACCGAAAAGTCCGCCCACGACCAGTACAATCACCACCACAAGAAACGACGCGCGCACTTTGGAACTCATCGTCGCAGTAAATTCAGGTTTCCTTGGTGCGCTCGATCCTGGCGCCCAATTGCCGGAGCTTCTCGTCAATGCGTTCGTAACCGCGATCGATGTGATAGACGCGGTTCACCTCCGTGGTGCCG
>JADMIO010957442.1_pt1 | contig 42827 bp, 37 predicted proteins | sample 8958161 | NCBI WGS metagenome assembly JADMIO01 (sample SAMN16585339, study PRJNA669376) | soil metagenome | isolation source: Crop rotation soil | place: USA: Cullars Rotation, Alabama | collected 2011
GCCGCGACTTCAAGTCACGTGAATTCCAAGCTTCGGATCCCACTGTGCTGGAAAGGTATTCTGTGCCGGCCGGCGCTTGCAGAACCACTCGGTCGCCCGCTTCGGACTTCATCAACGCGCGCGCCAGGGGCGACACCCAGCTGATGTGGTCGCGGTCGAGATCGACCTCGTCGGTGCCGACGATGCTCACCGTTCGCTCATCTCCTGCGGCGTTTGCAAACCGCACGGTTGCTCCGAAGAATGCGCGCGCCGCAGCCTGTCCCGTTCTTGGACGTTCCGGGTCCACCACTTCCGCGGCATCGATTCGCTTCGTGAGAAAGCGAATCCGGCTATCGATCTGGCGCAGCCGCCGCTTGCTGTATTGATAATCGGCGTTTTCACTGCGATCGCCGTTGCTGGCGGCCCATGCCACCACCTTGGTCACTGCCGGACGTTCCCTGGTCAGCAAAAACCGGTGCTCGTCTTTGAGGCGCTGCAGGCCGCCCGGCGTGATGTAGTTCTTTACTTTCACGGCGGGCTCGTCGGCTTGCGGTCTTCTCGTAAACCCTTTTCGCATGTGGTCACTCTATCGTGTGAAGGATGCCTACCGGAAGGGTAACATTGCTCGCTTGAATCCCGGTCGCACACTGCTTGACAAAGAGTAAGGTGAGGCGCACAGCAGGGACGCTCCCGGCCGTGAGAGCACTCCAGGCGGTCAGAAGAACCGCTCGAGACCGCATCTCAATCGTTCGAGTCGGTGTCTGAATCGTTCGATGCCGCATCTTAATCGTCCGGTGCGTCATCCCAATCGTCCGGTGAGCCATCCTAATCGTACGACGCGTCATCCCAATCGTTCGACGCGCCACCTCAATCGTCCGATGAGTCGTCTCAATCGCCCGACGAGTCAGCTCAATCGCCCGATGAGTCAGCTAAATCGTCCGCTGCGCCAGGTCAATCGCCCGACGCGCCAGCTCAATCGCCCGACGAGTCAGCTGAATCGCCCGATGAGTCAGCTCAATCGCCCGACGCGCCAGCTCAATCGCCCGATGAGTCAGCTCAATCGCCCGACGAGTCAGCTCAATCGCCCGATGAGTCAGCTCAATCGCCCGATGAGTCAGCTCAATCGCCCGACGCGCCAGCTCAATCGCCCGACGCGCCAGCTCAATCGCCCGACGCGCCACCTCAATCGTCCGACGCGCCACCTCAATCGCCCGACGCGCCACCTCAATCGTCCGACGAGTCAACGCAATCGTCCGATGGGCCATCCGAGCTGTCCAATGAAGCATTCTTATCTTCGGATCCGGCACCCCTATTGTCCGATGATCCATCCCCACTGTCCGATGCCTCATTCCAATCGCTCGATGGGCATCTGAGTCCTTCGATTCCTTGTGAGAACGCCGGTTTGGTATCGGCTCAGAAATTTCCTGCAATCTTCAGAAATGTTTTCGCAGTTCTTGACAGTTAGCAGTGTAGGGCGCGGGAACACGATGAGTGGACGCTCCAGAACACTTCAAAATCAAGGAGATTGCAATGATTGCCATGAATTTCGAACATACAATGAGCCGTTACGGAAGAGCCGTTCGCCTGTCGTTGCTGATGCTGGTGGTGATCCTGATCCAGGTGGCGCCGGCCGCGGCCCAGTATTATTACCGGGACCCTGGCCCAACAATATATATAGCGAAAGCCTACGGTGCGATCGATCTGGGCCCGATGCAGTATACGGGCGGGATCAGCAACAGCACGCCGACGCAGATTGCCGGCACGGATTTCAGTAACCGCGCCTTCGTCTGCACGTCGAACGATGGCCAGAACTGCCCGAACAGAATCGTGAGTGGGAATGTATCGTATGCACGAATCAGCGCTGGCGGGTCCCAGGCTGCCGGACACATTTCGTACGCTCCAACCCGTTGGAACGTCTTCTCGACCGGAGCGGTATCCGTCGCAGGTATGCCGGCATCACCGTCGGGCTGCTATGCCAACGCGTCAGAAACCAAGGGCCTAAACGACTCCGGCCAGGTGGTTGGCGCGTGCAATACGTACTACAACATTCGGCCGGTCATCTGGGATGCGAGCACCAACACCAGCCGAATCCTGACGACAGATTATTCCCCGGCCGGCGCTCCTTCTCCGGGCTGGGCATTTGCGATCAATAATTCCAACCTGATCGCCGGTCAGCAGCTTCAGGAAGCCGTCCTGTGGAACGGCCCGACCGCGGCCCCGACGAAGCTGAACACGGGAACCTTATCGAAAGCAACATTCGTCAGCGACACCGGGTTCATCGCCGGCGAATGGCGATATAACGGACAGACCCGCGGCTTCATCCGCAATCCCAATGGCACGATCGTTCGTACCTTGCTTCCCAACGCGAGCACCAACTGGACCGACGCTTCAGAAATCGGCGCGATCAACAACTCCGGCACGGCGGTCGGTTATACCTATAGAACCTCGGATCAGTACAATACAAGGCGCGCCGCGATGTGGAATTCCGACGGCACCTTCTTCGACCTCACGGCGAACACGGCTCTGCCGGCCGGCCTCACGACCTTCACCTGGGCCGGCGGCATCAACGATCGAGGCGAGATCCTGGTCCTCGGAGTGGTGAATGGTCAGCAGCACGCGTTTCTTCTGGTTCGGGGAACCGGACCGATTGTGGGATCCTTCGCTACCTACTAAAGAACAGCGGCAACACAGTCATCGCTTCTTCCATCATCGCGAGTCATCCGCCGGCAAGGCTTTCGGGTGACTCGCGATTCTCGTTTCATCTCCGGAGTGCGCGCGATTCGCATCGCTTCAGGGCATCTTGCGTGTCGATCAGACCTTTATCCACTCCGAACACCTGCGAACCGGTGCCATAGAGTGCGTTGGATTCATGGAACAGCGCGCATGCCGCGGTCTGGTTTCCCGACATCTCTCGAGCACGTCCTTCGTTGTAGCGCGCCCGCGCCAGCCACTTTTCGGAAATCTTACCTTTGGACAAATGCGATTCGATGACTCGAGCCTGCCGAATGCTGTCAATGGCGTCGGCGGGGCGTTTCAGGACCACAAAAGCCTCTGCGGACACATTCGAATAGGCGTACCAGAGCCGGAGCCGGGCGCCCTCGTCGGATGGATCGTGCTTCACAATCTGCTCACGCATGCGAGTCATTCGCAATGCAAGATTCAGAGCCTCGTTCAAATCCCCTGCCGATTCAGCAACGGTGAACAGGGAACTCAAATCAAAAGTAACGTTGAGCGCACTTAAATCATCCGCCTGGCTCGCTTCCAGTTGCTCATCAACAGCAAGAGCCTCTTCCAGTTGAGACTTCGCTTCCTTCAACCTTTCCGCATTGAGCAAAGCGACTCCCAGCGCGCGCGCTGTGATTGCGACGTTCCTCCGGCGAGCCGGGTCTTCCGGGTTTCCCGCCAGTACCAGCCGCATGTTCTCCAAAGACTCGCGATAAGCTTCGATGGCCCGGTCTGAATCGAGTCTCTCGTAGGTGCTGGCGAGGGTGAATTGCGCGGCGCCCAACTCGCCGATGTCTGCGGGAAACTTTCTCGCGAGGTTGCGTGCCAACGCCAGGGTCTCCTCGCCAAGGTCACGCTGGATCTTCTCATCCGAGCTGCCGTGCCAGGACGACCGAAGCGTGGTGCGCGACAACCGCTGGACCAGAACGCGCAGAAGTTCCAGCTGGGGTTCACGGCTGGCCGGCGCCAAACTCATCGCTGCGCGGGCGACGACCTCGGCCTTCTCGAGGGACACAATCGCGCCGTCCAGGTTCAAGCGGGTTGGTTTGTTCGTCTCAAATTGCAACCCGGCCAGGCGGCGGTACGCCTGGGCGACTTCAACGAGGAGTCCTGGATCGGAGCCTGCATCCTTCGCAAGAATGTCGAGATATTCGGTGCCGCGCGCCAGCAGAGCTTCGCGGGCATTGAGTGCTCCAGGCACCTCTTCGATGCGATCGTGGAGGTCGAAAACCAGAGCGCCCGCAAGCTTGCGAATATTATCAAAGTGCTGCAGCGCGCGGGCGCGCTCCCGGGCGGCGATGCGGGACTCCCAGAGAACCGCGCTGATCCCCGCCAGCAACAGCAGCGCCGCCACTGCCGCAAACCCCGTCTCGCGCTTGTAGCGGCGCAGCAGGCGCGAAGCGACATAGGCAAAGGTCTGCCTCCGCGCCAGAACCGGAGCTCGCGCGAGATATCGATCAATGTCCTCCGCCAGCTGAGCGACAGAGCCGTAGCGCGCCGCGGGCTCTTTTGCGGCCGCTTTAGCCACGATCGCCTGCAGATCCGGCACAGATTGTGGGCCGGTCAGTTCCTGCAGAATAAGACCGAGCGAATACACGTCGGACGCCGTCGTCGCCGGCTCGCCTTCGAGCTGCTCCGGACTGGCGTATTTCGGAGTCAGCATTGGTATTGTGGGTTGCGCCTCGCCCGTATCGGCGGACAGCAGCTTCGCGATACCGAAATCCAGAAGCTTCGCGTCACCAGCCGCATTAATGATGATGTTTGGAGGCTTCAGATCGCGGTGGATGACCAGGTTGCTGTGGGCGTACTGTACTGCGCTGCAGATCTGCAGGAACACGGCCAGCTTCTGACTTTCAGACGGATGGGTATTGGCGCACCATCGATCCAGCGTCCGGCCATCGACCAGTTCCATCGTCAGGAACGGCCAGCCCTCCGCGGTTCTGCCGCTGTCCAGAATGCGGCATATCCGCGGATGCTCCAGACGGGCTAGGATGCGACACTCGGCATCGAACCGCCGCGTCGAACCGGCCATTCCCCATAGCGGCGGCAACAGCTTGACCGCAACCCGCTGTTCAAATCGGCCATCGTCGCGCTCGCCGAGGAACACGACTCCCATTCCCCCGCGGCCGAGTTCCTGAATCAGTCGGTAGGGCCCCGCCCGCTTGGGGAGAGGAACTTCTTCGGGTGCTGGAAATCGGGCGCTCGCCGCTTCCGCGTGTTCGAGGAGCGACCGAGCCTCCCGTATCAGCTCCGGCCGGTCTTCGAAACGCGCCTTGACGAGCGGCTCCCATTGTTCGGGCGCCAGGCTGAGTGCCTCGTCGAGCAGTTGCTCGAGAGCGGCCCGATCTTCAGGCGTCACCGGTTTTCTCCGCCGCGCCGATGGCTTGCAGTTCGCGCTGCAGCCACAGACGGGCGACCCGCCACTGGCGCTTCACCGTCGTCTCCGAGACCTCGAGCACGCGGGCGGTTTCCGGCACATCCAGGCCGGCGAAGAATCGCAATTCGATGATCCGCGCCTTTTCCGCATCCTCCTGTTCCAGCCGGTCCAGTGCTCGATCGAGCTGCAGCGTTTCTTCATCAGCAAATCGCGCATCGGGAGCGGGAAAGTCGTGCATATCCTCGGGCAGGACTCGCTTCCAGGCCCCACCGCGTTTTTCCGCATTTCGCTCCCGCGCCGCGTCCACAATCAGCCGGCGCATCAGCCGCGCGGTGGTATAGAAGAATTGCTTGCGGTTGGTCCATTCCATCCGGTCCTGCCGCAGCAGCTTGCAGTAGACGTCGTGAACCAGCGCCGTCGCCTGGACGGTGATCGGGTGCTCGTCTTTCAGGCAGTACTGCGCGAGCCGGCGCAAATCCTTGTAGACAATCGGAATCAACTCCTGAAGCGCCGCCGGGTCGCCCGCGCTCCAAGCCCTCAGCAGGCGCGTCACTTCCCCGCCCGCAGCCTCATCAAATCCCCTGGACTCCGCCATAGCGGCCCGATTCTAAAACAAGTGGCCTCTGTTTCCTCGTTTTTCCGCGTTCTGTCTGGGTTCGCGAAACATTCAAACATTTGGGAGGAGACAATCATGAACGCGAAGAGATTTAAACAAGTTTGGCACGGCCTTCTGGCCGTCGCGCTGATTCTTATAGGTACAGGCACTCTTGGAGCGCAGGCTATCTTCCCGGGCAAGGTGGCAAAACCCTATAAAGCAGTCGACATGGGGAATGTCGTCTCCGTCGGCCGGATCAGTAATAACGCGGAGTGGTTCTGGCGTGAGAACCCCTGGAACCTGAGCCGGATTAAATCCGGCGTCGTGGTTGTCGGGACGAAGTTGTCGGACAGCGGGGGACGTCTTCACACCGCAGGGTTCATCTGCCGAGTGGTCCCGGCAGAGCTCGTCTGTGCGGAAGGCGAACTCTTGCATGACGCTACCAATGGAGTCGTGGGCAGCGCTATCGGTCTGACCGGCGACGGACAGTACGCTGTCGGATATGCCGGCGTCAACGCGACGATTTGGAATAACTGGAACTATCCAATGGAGCGGCTGGCCTATCCACCGATCTTCGGCTCTACGCTGCGGACGCTGGCTGAATGCACGAATAGGCCTACGGTCGCGAATGCGATAAATATGCCCACCAGTCCAGACTGGAAGACGGTTAATGACTACTGGAGCGCCGCCGGTTACTGCATCAGCTCGGATCGCGGTGAGCGGATTCCTGTTCGCTGGGCGGCAAGCAAGGAAGACTCGCTGGACGCTTTTCGTCTCCCGACACATCATGAACCGCTCAGTACCTGGAACCGAAACCCCAAGCCCCTGCCGGGCAGCGCCTTTGATGTCAATGACGCGGCTGAATTTGTCGGCGAAGAAAACGGTCAGGCGGCATGGTGGCCGAAGGGAGCTGATCTTCCGGTATTGCTAGGGAAAAATCTTCAGGAAGCCACGGGGATCAGCAACACCGGCTTCATCACCGGCACCGGAATATTCGAGGTATGGGCACCGCCGCTCACGGCCTTCTATCCATTCCAGGCACGGGGCTTCATCCGGACTCCTGAAGGTAAGATTGTCCAGACCCTGCTGCCCTCAAAGGACTACACGCTTGACCTGAGATCCGGCGCGAACAAGATCAATGATGCCGGCATCGCTGCAGGCTACATGATGAGAGGCCGCGACGACACCACCATGAGAGCCATGATTTGGAACTCGACTGGCGCCTTTGCGGACCTGAACGACGCAACCGCGGGACTACCGCCCAATACGGTCCTGACGAACGCTATCGACATCAATGAAAACGGCGACATCAGTGCAATCGGCGTGATCGGCGGACAGCTTCGAGGATTTGTATTGATCCGGCAGGCGGATGTCATCTTCAACCCTTTCGGCAACTGAAACCAACGGTGCAACTGCAGGTTTCCTGCAGTTGCCATCCTCACTTCGTTCTCACAGAACTGACATACCACCAAATACGAACTTTTCTGATTCCGCCCCCGGGGTAAGACAAAAACACTAATCGAATCAACCGCAAACAGGAATTGACAAATCCGCTTTTAGCCTATACATACTAAGCCTTGTTCCTAGACATCGGTCCTTCACTGTTCCTCAACCACAAGGATTTTGGTTTAGTCCACGAAGGAGAAAACTCATGACACAACCACACTTCAGAAGAGCAATTCCATGGTTCCTGTTGCTGTTGTTGGGAGCCCTGCTCATTGTTCCGGCGGGTTTAACCGCGGCCCCACTGTCCGGCGCGATTTTTACGACGAATGTCAATGGCACGCGGGTGAACCAAAACAGTTTTCCAAGCAAATGCGACGTCTATCTGGACGGGGGGCCCGGCCTCAATGCGCCTCAAGGCGCGGCCGGGTTACCGGATGGAAATTATTACTTTCAAGTAACCGACCCCAGCGGCAAAACCCTGCTGAGTACGGATCCGGTGATGAATCGGCAAATCAATGTTGCCGATGGGATTATCACGGGCGTTTCCGGCGCGGGCAATCACGGGATGGGCAACGATATCGATCATCCACCTGCCAGAACGATTCAGCTTTGTGCATTTGACGACACACCGAATAACGGTGGCGTGTACAAAGTGTGGGTGACCCGAATCGAGGACTTCATTGGCGATCCGACAAAAGTTGATTTCAAGTGTGCTCAGGGTTGCTTCCACGGGTTCATACCGGGAGCATCCAAGACGGACAATTTCAAGGTGAAAGCAACGCCACAACCCGGTGGGGCCTGTCTTACGGTAAATAAGGTTTTGGACGGAGTGTGGGTGAATCAATGGGTCATCACGATTTACGATCCGCTCGGCACTATCGTTCAGGGACCGCTCTTTACCCAACTGACAAAGGACTGCATCGTTTTCAATCTCACGCCGGGATCCTATCTCGTCGTTGAGGGATTGAACGGTACCACTCCCACTGCAAACCGGTTAGACGGAGCTTACTTACCTAACCCGAGCGACACCGTTTTGCTCAAAATCAAACAAGGAGATACTTCCGCGCACGAGATCGTCTTCTACAATTCGTCGAACCGCTGATTGACGGTTCTCTGGTTCGAGCTGGAGGGGAGGTCCAATCACCCTCCAGCAATTCTTTTAAGGAGAGTTTCATATGCAGTATGCAAAGATGAACCGGTTCTTGCTGGTTCTGCTTCTCATTGGAAGCGCCGCCTTATCCGGTTCTTCGCTAACGGCACAAGTAGGCATGTGTGCGGTACCCACCGGCAGCCAACTACCGGATCTCATCGTGGATAAGATCCCGATGCAGACGGAAATCTACCTGAGTCAGGAGCACTTTAATAACAACGACTGCGCACTCCAAGAAAACTGTGTCAGTAAGCCGGGGAATCATCTGCTGCTGAGATTTACCTCGAGCACTCCGAATGTGGGAAGTGCGGCCCTCGTGGTCGGCGATCCTACTCTTTGTCCGAATCTGTTCGACCTCTTACATTTCAGTGAATGTCACCAGCACTATCACTATCAGCAATACGCCGATTACCGGCTGTGGACCGCGGCGGGTTATCAAAAGTGGGTGGCCGGCAGAAACATGTCGGAACCCACGAACTTTGGCATTAACCGATCACTTCTCGATGCTGCCCTCGCCGCCGGAGAGTTAGTCGTGGGGAGAAAACAGGGTTTTTGTCTCGAAGATTCCAGGCCTTATCCGATCAATAACCAGCCCCCCGGACCGCCGGTATACCAGAACTGTTTCGCCAATCAGGGCCTTTCGGTGGGATGGGCAGATGTCTATGACGCCCAACTACCATGTCAGTACGTGCAGATAACCGGCTTGCCTGAAGGTTTCTACGTGCTCGAGGATCAAGTCAATCCCGAACACGCCTTTCCTGAATCCGATTACACGAATAATGCGACGGCCATAAGGTTGTATTTCAGGCCGAAGCACGGAAACGATGCGCCGCTACTTCAAGTATTGGAATAGCTGCTTTTCGATGGTCGGTTGTGATGGGGTTGAGGCGGAGCCGAATGGCGGCTCCGCCTCTCCGTACTGAACTTTACGGCGCTTTGTACTTAAAACTTTTGTCCGGAAGCTGCTCACGATGGACGTCGTGGCACGCTTTGCAGACCTTCTGAAGGTTTCCGCGCGCGGTACCAACTGCAGCCATGTCATTAGCTTTGGCAGCCTTCGCGATGTCGCCGGCCGCTTTTTCCGCATCCGCCGCCCAGCCCACTCCGTCGCTTTGTTTTTGCGCCTTCATGAACGTGCCGGCCTCTTTGAACAGCCCCTGCAGTTTCTCCGCATCTTTTTGAACGTCGGCGGCTGCATTGGCCTGGACATTCTTGCCCAAGGACTGGAAAGTCGGACCCACTTCTTTCATCACCGGCATGATGTCGCGTTGCGCGTAGAGCGTGAGAGCCATCGCAACGACCATGCATGTCGCGATCAAAACGGACGTTTTCCGCATAAAGATCCTCCCGGTCGGTTATTGGACAGCGTTCGGTTTCAAATCTGATTTTGTGCAGTCTAGCGCGACACGAAAGCTCACGTCGATGTGGCATTTTGCCACATCTCGTTGGAAGCGCGAAGTCGAATGGATGCCTTAAAGCAGCCTGCCTTCCGAACCTAACACCATCGCTTCGATGATGAACCCCAAACCACCCCGCTTGTTTGCTGATGAAACGTCGCAACGAGCGACCCTCCTGACTCAGGGTATTAATATACTTGACGACTCACCGTTGCCTGAGCCGCTGCCGAAGCCGCGGAGCGGCGACGTTCTGCTAGCCCCCGGCGTCAGCCGGGGGAAACGCGCGCGGCGGAATCGAGCGCCCATAGGCGCGGCGGATGTATGCATCCGTCGCCCTTACGGGCTCTATTGTTTCCGCCACAATTTCCCCCGCTAGTGCCGGGGCTAGCGGAACGTCGCCGCTCCGCGGCTTCGGCAACAGTTCAGGCAACGGTGAGTCGTCAAGTATATTGGTGCCCTGACTCAGGAGGGTAGGGCGCGCCTGGGTTAACGATTCTCCTCAGGATGATATCGATTTCACTGTTCAAGCCCCGAGTCAGCGCAGGCTGTAAGCCGCCGCCGGGATCGCTTGACCCACAACAGATAGAGTGCCAATAGAATCTGGCTGAGAATCAGGTAACCGAGCACGGCGGGGCCCGCTAAATGCTGCAGGGGAAAATTCTCATGCGCGATCGCCAGCGCAATGGCAGGGTGACGCGACGCAGTGGCCAAGGCGAGTACGAGCCGGTCATCGGTCTCCGGCCCGCCGAGCACGTGACCGGCAATGAGGCCTGTCAGGGCAAAGGCCGTCAGGCTGGCGATGGTTCCATCGCCGACAAGAGATAGTGCAGCTCGCGCCGGACCGATTAGAACCGGTAGAGCGGTCGAAACGAGTAACAGCGAAGCCAGCGTACCGATCGGCTTCGCGACCCGATCGCCGAAGGCCGGGGCAATGTTGCGTAGAAGAATCCCAACAGTCAAAGGGCCGAGAATTGTAGATAGAACCAATTTTGCGACCACTTTGGGCGGCATCATGACAGGCGCGCCGGAAAGCGCCGCAAAGGCCTCCATCGTTGCCGGTATGAGGACAATCGACAACACCGAGGTGGCAGACAGCAGACCGATGGTGTACTGGTGCTCGCCACCGGCGCTCAGAGCTTTCTTCGGGAGAACGGGCGGGATCGGTGATACCGAGATTGCTATCAATGCGATCTTAACGGCCGGGTGAAGGCTGAACGCCGCCACAAGCATCCACGCGATGAGCGGCATGACCACATTCATCGATACGAGTGCCCGAGCAAGATGCGCCGGGCGGCGAAGAAAGAAGATCGTATCGGCAAGCGTCGTTTTCAGGCCAATGACGAACACGCTGAGAATAATGCTTGCTCTGAGAAGCAATAACGCAGCGCTATCCATGGCTGTCCTCCGATCGCGGCCGGTCACTTTTTCGTGCGTATCGGCAATTGCACCGTGAAGGTTGCTCCCTTATCGTGCCCGAGGCTCTGCGCCTTGACGCTCCCGCCGTGAAGCTCGGCGATTTCCTTGACAATCGTGAGGCCGAGACCGAGACCGGATGCTCGTGCGCTGTCGGAAGCTGTCTCCTGACGGAACCGGTCGAAGACAAACGGCAGGAATTTCGGATCGATGCCCCTTCCGGAGTCGGAGACCGCGCACTGGACGATGCGTCCGCGCCTGAAGACCTTCAAGGCGATCGATCCGCCGCTCGGCGTGAACTTGATGGCGTTGTTCAAGAGGTTCATGAGAACCTGCCGCACGCGACGAGCATCGGCCAGAAATGGTGGAACCGCCTCGGAAATGTCGGTGGAAATCCGCAGTTTTTTACTTTCGGCGGCCGGTTGTATCGCTAACAACGCTTCACGCACCACTTCCTGAATCCGCATTTCTGAAACGTCGAGGCGCAGCTTTCCGGAAGAAATACGCGCCGCATCAAACAGATCCTCGATCAGGTAATTCAACGCCCTGGCATTGCGAATCATGCCCTCGACGGCCAGACTCTGCTTTTCCGCAGACAGTACGCCGCTGCTCAGCGCGACTGCCCATCCCAATATCGGCGCCAATGGATTTTTGAGTTCATGAGAAAGAACCGAAAAGAACTCTTCTTTGCGTTTGTTGGCCTTCTCTGCCTGCGTGAGCTCCATGAGCGCTTCATCGTAAGCGCGCGCCCGCGCGATGCAGCTGGACGCGAGTTCCCCCAGACGATGCATTTCGTGACGGAACTCGAAAGCCCGGATGTCCCTGTTCAGAAGGACCATCATAATGGCGCCGACGGGACGCCCACCCGAAACCGCGATCGGCAACAGCACACCGTTCGCGTTTTTGGTCTCGGGAAAGGCGTGGCGCAGGTATCGGGAAAGATTCGAGTGGCCGTTCGCTGTCAGCGACCAGAAGATGGGATTGCCCGTACGAAGCGCATGCGTGACCCATCCCTTCTGTGAGATCTCCGGTGTCGGGGGTTTCTTTGAAGCGTGCCGGGACTCCCATTGCCACACCAGCTGCAGTTTGCCTTCATGTTCGACAAAAATCATTCCCTCGGGACTGGAGAGCGTGACACTGCAATACTCACCGATCACCTGAACTACGGACGTCAGCGTGTAGGCACGGTTGAGACTCCAACACAGTTCCTCCAAAGACGGCGGATAGCCATTGGAATGGCGGCGTAACTCCGTCCGGCTTTCCGGTTCATCGGCGCCTTCCAGCAGGACCGCCAGATACCCTTCCTCGCCATCCACGAAGTGACGTCGAATTCGCAGCTCGACAGGAGAGTCTTTGCCTTTGATCAGAGTCCCGATGGTACCAGGCTCGTCTTGCCGGCTGCAGATTGCGAGCTGTTTTCGCAGGCGTGGAACATCTGAAGCCGCGACAAAATTGAACAGGGATCTTCCGAGTATCGGCCTCCCGTTGTCGCTTAGCGCCCGGCTGCACTCTTTGTTCGTTCGCAGAATGTGGCCGTCGCCGTCGAGTTCCATGTACGGAATGGGAACCCTCTGATAAAACCCCGCGAAGTGGCGGAGCGAACTGGCGAAGGATCGGGCCTGCTCGCTCAGAGTCAACGTCGAGCCGTTCCCGCCACGCTTGTTGCGCTCCTTATGGAGAGTGTCGCTGTTGGGATGCTCAATGACGGCGCTCACGTCCGTCATGAGGCGATCGACGTCCGTCAGGAACCGGCCGAAGTCGGCAGCGAACCGCTCTACCGGGTAAAGGGAAGCGGATTCATTACGTCCAGCGCCAATCGTTCGTGTCACGTTACCCCTTCAATGTACCCGCACAACCGCCGGCGGCTGCCACTTGCCCTGCAGCACTTCCGCTTTTGGCCAGTACAGGCGGAACACAAGTTCAAAGTCTCCGGACGGGGCAGGAAGCCAGTTGGAATCCTTTGATTCGCCCGGCCATTCATGTTGCACGTAGATGGGATAGGAATTGTCGGGATTGATTCTCAGATTATCGAGATTACCGATGACATGCCGCCGGATGTGGTTCGCAGCAAGCAGGCACTTCGAGTTATACAAAGTGATCGACCAATGAGCGTTAACCGGCGGAAGGCGTTCTGCTTCAAAGTGGATGACATACTCGTTCAGTCCATTCAGCGTCTCACCGGTCTGATCAACATCGGTCTGAAGGCAGAAAACGTCGTCCGTCGCAGAGACCAGCCCAAGCCTCAAATCGACAGCGCGGTCCAAATAGTTTGTGCCGTAGCGGCGCGGATGCGCATGCAGCAGCCAGTTGTTAGCCATCTTCTTGCCGGCGTTTCTTTCCGCCTCTGCAATCCTCAGCCGTGCGTTGCGGACTGCGGCCCGCATGGCGTGCGCGGTAGTTGGCGGCAGCATCTCGAAAAGGAAGTCCCATCGGGTGGAGATCCCTATTCGAGTCAATTTGTCAATCAGGGGAGCGTCCCAGGCCGGCAGATTGTTCCTTCGTATGAGTTGCGACAAGCGACTGTAAAAGGTCGCCGCATTCAGGCCGGCGATGTACTCCTGGGGAGTGGTGACCTTGCCAATGAGGTCGACGACATATGGCTTTCTCCGAGTTGCGGCCGCGTTACCTCGCGGCAGGGTCGTGAGGTGAAACTGTTTTTGAAGCCGATACACGGTCTCGATATCTTCGCCGGCAACCGCCTGAATTCGCCCGTTGATCCAGACGGTATCGGTTGGAGATCGCAACATTTCGATATCCGATGGCAGGGCTCCCTGCCAGTGCGGGCCGGCAAGGACAAATTCCTGCGCTGAGACTCCTGAGGTTCTCGAGCTGATGACCTGCACCAGATCGCACAAGCCGTCCCATATCTCCATGAGGAAATATCGATCGATCGGAGGAATGCTCAATTTGACGGGACCGTGCGAAAGGTCCAGCCACGCGACCGAATTCAAGCTATCGACATGCGGCCGGATTATGTCCTTATCCGACGGGCCTGGCAGCGTCCGGGCATGGGCAAACTCGTTGGGCGGGGCCTGTTGCGGAGAAGCAATCGGAACGGCCGTATGCATCCGTCGCGCGGCATCCATGACCAGCAGCGGGTAACCAAAGAGGTATCCGGTTTCCGCGATCGTCTCGAGATCTTGCGACGTATGGTGTGCAATTGTGTGTCTTTTCACACCTCAAATATAGGGGGCTGCACATCGCTTCTGTATTGGGACAACTGCGTTGGGATCGCAGCAATTCTTCGGGCGATTTGCGATACCGGACGGAAATACAGCGGATTGATCGCTGCTGAATTCCTGTGTCAGGGTCGATAAGAATCGAATCTGAACAGTTATGACAGGAGGTAATGTCGCCCTATGGGACCTCGATTGTTGCTTGCAGATGATCACGTATTGCTTCTTGACGTCCTGCAGCCGGTATTGAGTGCGCGATATGAAGTAATCGCTGCGGTGCACGACGGCCGCGCCCTGCTGGAGGCCTGCCGTGCGCTCAAGCCCGACGTGATTATCACCGATATCACGATGCCGCTTCTGAATGGCCTTGACGCCATACGACAGTTGAAGCGTCTGATGAGCCTTCCCAAAGTTGTGTTCCTGACGATGCATCATGACTTTGAATTGGTGCGTGAATGCTTCCGGTTTGGCGGCTCCGCATTCGTGGCGAAGGAACGGAGTTGTGAAGACCTGCTGGCTGCCATTGCTGCGGTACTGCGGAACCACAGATATGTATCGCCGGAGTTTCTCTCGGTCCTTTCCGAGCTGACACCGGACAGCGACTGCGCCAATGAGCGCAGCGATCCCCTGACTTCCCGCCAGCGGGAGATCCTCCAGCTGTTTGCCGAAGGAAAGAGCGTTAAGGAAATTGCCGTTGCCCTCAACCTCTCCACGCGCACTGTCGAATGGCATAAGTACCGGACCATGGAAGTTCTGCACGCCGCTAACGGCGCCGAGCTTATACGGTACGCGATCAAGATAAGGCTGGTTTCATAGTCCGAAATCCTTCGGATCTTGACGACGGACTTTCCCGGCTCAGCGTCCCGGGTCTTAACTGGAGAAAGACATGCTGGCCTTCGCGCATCCGCAGCAGGTAAAAGGCGGACGGAAGAACGATCAACGAAAATGGACAATATTGATGTTAATCCGGAGTTATCCGGATTGCGGTCCTCGCGAACTTCGCTATACTTCGCACCAAAAGGTCTGTCCATTGATAACAGACGCAGGATACGTCGTGAATCGCTCGAACTGTCGCGTTTCGCGAAGCTCGATTTGTGAAGCGAACAAGAGCCTGATCCTGGAACCTAGGCATTTTGCCTAACAGTGATCCAGGGCGCTCCAAGAGAAGAAAGGATCCTGCAATGTCTGCTACGTTTTCTCATTCAACAGTCGTTCCGAGTCCAATCTCAGGATCTGCCGGATCCAGCCGCATCGCTCTCATCGATCGCCAGGGGACAATCGTCGCAGTCAACAGGAATTGGTCGGATCTCGCCAACCAGACCCACGCGACTCTCAGCGATGTCGCAGTCGGTGTCAATTACCTGAGTGTATGCCGGCGGGCAAGTGTCTCATGCGATGATGCGCGCGAAGCCCTCGACGGCATTCAGTCTGTTTTGACGGGACGGAGCCGGTCCTTCGTTCTCGACTACAGCGCAGAGGTGGACCGGCGGCCTGCTTACTTCCGCATGGTGGTGACTCCTTTTTGTCATGGGAGTATCGAAGCGGCTATCGTTCATATCGACATTACCAAGATCCAACTCTCCCGGAAGAAAAGCCATCAGCGCGCGCGCGACTACGCCCGGCGGCTGATCTCCGTACAGGAGCAGGAGCGTGAACGCATTGCCCGCGAGATCCATGACGACCTGGGTAACCGTATCGCTCTGTTGTCATTTTCGGTCCACAGTCTCATGAGTCGAAGCGGAAATTATGGTCACGAGCTGAGCGAAGTGCGGGATCGAATTGAAGATCTTTCACACGCAATGAGACATCTGTCTCATTCTCTCCATCCGCATTTGCTGCGGCACTTCGGGATCCGCACCACCCTGAAAGTGTTTTGTGAAGAGTACGGAAAGGCCTGCAGCATACATATCGACGTAAAGGTTCCCGACGCGGCTCAACTTCCCGAGGAAACGAGCCTTTGCCTCTTTCGAGTCCTGCAGGAATCTCTGCACAACATCGCCAAGCATTCCGCGGCGACGAGCGCTTCCGTCGTCCTGGAAATCGAACCCGGACTGACCCGCCTGGTCATCTCCGATAACGGCCGCGGCTTTGTTCAGGAGATGGCGCGGCAGAAGGAAGGTCTGGGTTTTACCAGTATGCGGGAGCGCGTTCTTTGCATAGGAGGACAACTGAAGATTCACAGTACGCCCGGAACCGGGACACAGGTTAGGGTGACTATCCCAATGGCGCCTAAGGAAGTCGGTGCCGAAAGCGTTGAACCGGACCCGCTGAGGTAATTTAACTCATTTTCCTGGTTGATGGGCCGTTCCACAGGCCCTCACTGGAGGCGACATGAATCGGATAAGAGTGTTACTGGCAGATGACCACGCCATGTTGACCGATGCGCTTGTTAATTCGCTACGACAGGAGTTCGATGTCGTTGGAGTTGCAGCTGACGGACGAAGCATGATCGAAATGGCAAAGGAGAAGCGGCCGGACGTGATCGTGACGGACATTTCAATGCCCGAGCTCAACGGGATTGATGCCGTCCGTATTCTTCGAAAGGAAATGACATCGATCAAGCTGTTGTTTTTGACCATGCATTCCGACCTGCCTCTGGTCGAGGAGGCGTTTCGCGCCGGCGCCTCGGGTTACCTTCTCAAGCTCTGTAGCGTCGATGAATTCATCAAGGCAATTCAATCGGTCGCTCGAGGGGGAATGTATATCACTCCGCTGCTTGCCGGCGATCTCATTTCGACCCTCCTCACTACCGGTGTGCCGTCGACGAGCCGGGAGTCCGTATTGACCTGTCGCCAGCGCGAAGTGTTGCAGTTGCTTGCAGAAGGCAAAACGATGAAGGAGGTCGCGGTCCAGCTGGGAATTTCAACCCGCACTGCCGAGTCTCACAAGTATGAAATCATGCGGCAACTCGGCATGCAGACTACGGCGGAGATCATCCGTTACGCCGTTCGCAGCAAGCTCGTATGAGTCGTGTTTTTTCATTCCGTTTTCGGAAATTATTCCGATAGACCGCCCTGGGAGTCTTAGAGGACTATGGCACGCCATGAGCACACGAACAGATGCGGCGTTGATTATGCACAACCCGGATGTCATCGAAATGGTGGCCTTTTTTCTGGGTATGTACAACCTTCAGGCAAGAGGCCTCGAACTGTTCAGTCCCCAGGAGACGATCGAAAACTGGATCGCCGATTATGATTCTGCGGCCGTCGTATTCGATCTGGCTCCGCCTTACAAGAGGTCGACGGCCGTGGCTCGCGATTTAGTACATCGCTTTTCAGACCGGCTGTTCATTTTCACGTGCGCCGATCCGGTACTTGCCGTAAGGGATGCGGAATGGTTGCAGGACTACCCGCTTTTTCAAAAACCGTACGAGCCCCTGGACCTCGTCGGGCTCATCCGGTCTCAGGTAGCGGCGTTGGCCGCATCTAAGCAAGCCGCTCGATTCCCGGCGGTGTCCATTTCACGCCGGCCACTGGAGGTTTCGGCCAGTAGAGGCGCAACATCAGACAGAATCTTCCCTGGGGCGCCGGCAGCCAGTTCACGCTGCACTGGCCGTCCGGCAGGCCGGTCTGAATGTAGATGATCAGCGAGCCATCGTCATCGTATTTCAATCGGTCGCGGCTGCTTCGCGAGTAGCGGCCGATCGGATTTGAAATGAAATAGCCGTCGGTATCGTAGAGCGTTATGGACCAGAAGGCGTTCACCGGCGGCAGCTGCTTCTCGAGGAAACACAGCCGATAGTTTCCCGCTCCCGTCAGCGTATTGCCGTCACGGTCCTGGGTCGCGATGGCGTATAAGGCATCCTCAACCAGGTTCGAACCTACCGAAAAGAACGTCCATCTCGCCCGATGCGCGTAGTTCGTGCCGTATCTCCCTAGATTTCGAGCGATCTGCCAGCCATTCACTCTGTCGCCCAGATTTTCGTGGCCATTTGTAATTTCCATTTTGGCCGCGCGCACGCCTTCCTCGATCGCCTGCTGCACATCACTGTCAAAGTCATCCGGGTGGAAACTGCTGCCGGGCTTGAGACCAAGTCTGGCCATTCTGGTCAGAACCGGCGCGTCGACGGGACGGCCGGGATTGGCGACGAGCAAGTCACAGAGGCGCGAAAAATAGGCTTCCGTCGTCATGTCCAGCACCTGCTCCGGGACTGGGGTTTTGATATTCACCGCTTCCTTGATCGCTACGTTCGATGGCGGATCATACTCGGTTCGCCACCGTGATAGTGGAGTCAGTCGAAACTGATCCTGCAATTTGTGAGCTGCGGCATACTCCGCAACTCCAGCCGTGTAAATCCGGGCCCAGACGACATCGAGGTTGGACGACAGGCAGTATCCGGTCAATCCCTGCGGTAATTGACCAGTCCAACCGGGACCAATCAACGCGTATTCCCTTCGGCCTCTTCCGACGGTGCGAGCGCTCGGAGCGGCGGTAACGTCATTCCAGGCATCAAGGATCTGCACAATCCAGTAGCGGCAGCCCATATCGGGGACGGACAGCACGATCGGTTCTGCCGTGAGGTCCAGGTGCGCAATGGAATAGAGCGTGTCGGCGTTGTAGCCGACGATTTCCCGGTTGGCAGAGTCCGGCGATTTGCGGTAGTGGGCGAACTGGTTGAACGGCGCGCGAATGCCTTTCGGCCGGGACACATTGGTCAGCGTATCCGCCTGAGTCGCGATATAGACCAGCGGCAATCCAAAGAGGTAGGCGTCCTGGGCAATGTCCCTGGCCTCGCCCGCGGTAATCTCCACGTTCGTTTTTGGTATCGAGACTCTCTGCATCTGAGGCATCGCGGTCGGCATGACCGGTTCAATATCCCCGGGTTTCCAGCTACGATCAAAGAAGGACTCTAACGGGCCGTAAAGTCGAAGAACCGCAAACCAGCCCTTCCCTTCAATTGTCTGGATCCAGTTCCTCTGGCCGCCTTCAGGCGCTTCGGGACCGAAATAGATATCGACCGATCCGTCCGCATTCACTTCGGGATCCGTGTATTGATGGACACTCGGGAGTTTCTGGCGGCTGCGCAACATCGACCGGCTTTCGGCATCGTAAACAACAACCGACCAACAGTTGCGGACCGGGATTTTCGCGGGCAGGTTCAGGCAGTAGTTGCAGCCACCGTCGAGGTAAGCGCCTCGAGCATCACGCATCGCCGCCAGCGATTGGGAACCGCTGCCGGCAATTCTCGAGGACATCGGGATCGACAGTCGAGTTGCGAAATAGGCGGCATTGCCGCGCTCAAAAGGCAACTCCCAGCGCCTGTCACCGTAGATGATCCGGTCGCGATCCACGGAAGCGAACTCATTGCGGCGCGCGATTGCCGACCCGAGCTGAGCGGCGTCGTCCAGGAGCGCGATGCGCCGGGCATCGGGACGAAATGCCCTCCCTTTCTGAATGCCGATGGACTCGAGAAACAAGCGGTCCTGCAGGGCCAGCGCGTCGGCCGGTTCCTGCTCAATAAGCTGCGCCAGGCTTTCAAAGAAGCGGTAGTTGTCGGGAAATATCGTATCGATCGGCCTTCCGGAAGCGTTCAGGAATGCCATGTTGGGCGGGTTATACTTTTTCTTCACCGAATAAATCCGGATCGTTTTGATAGACGCCACCGCGTTGTCCGGCTTGCCTTCGCTGAGGAAGCCGCGAATGCCAAGCCAGACACCATAGCTTCGAGACTTAGCCGCAAAGTATCCCGGAGGGGTTATACCGTTATACTCCGGTGGCAGCACCATGTATTTTCCGCCGGCATCCCTGTCCGCACCGGTTGGACCGATCGAGATCAACGCTTCCTGCCACATGTCCGTGATACAGCCGAACAGTCCCGGCGGTATCTCGATCACGGTAGGACCGCTCTGGCTCAAGTCGAGAAAGCTCATACCATAAACGGTTTCCGGACTGCCGTTAAGAAGTAGAGTCTGGGCATCCATCAGCGTTTCCCATATCACGAACTGGTCCGGGCGACCCGCCCCGAAATCAGCGAGTCCTTTGCGGATGTGAAATGCCGACACGGCCGGCAGCTGCGACAAGTACAGCTCGACCGCGCGGCTGAAGGCTTGCAGCTCCTCCAGATTGTCGACGCTGTCACCGGTCGGGTAGCCACGTCTGAATTCGAGATTGCCGAAACGTGTCTTTATAGCTTCGGTACCGATCCAGTTGTGGGTTGGGTTCTCTGAAGGCGCCGTCGAAGCGAAGTTCTTCATATTCGTCTCCTTTTGGAGTGGCTGTCGTGCCAGCAGGGCCTCCTACGACAAAAAAAGACTGCAGGTGCTGCCTGACTACTCGGTAGGGGAAGAGTGACGGGCACAACGCACCTGCAGTGACCGATAAACCAACACAGTTACCAACAGAGTTACCAGCGGATACCGCATGTTATGGGAACCAGGGATGTATCCTTGTTAGTTGTAAACATCCGGTGATAGCGGGCTTCTACGAAGAACTTGGCGTGGGCGCCAAAGGCCACTCCCGTACCGACGTTGAATCCGCCCTTGTAGGTGCTGCGCCTTCCAATGACAGCATCGCCGGACACTACACTCGCCGTGCAAATGTCCCACCAGTCGTCGCAGACGATTGCCGGTTCGAACTCGGCGCGGGTCAGCTGAAGAGTCCGGTTATAAACGCCATATCCTCCGGTCACGTAGGAAGTGAAGCTCTCGGTCCGGACATATTGGAAAACAGGATTCAGCGTCAGACTCCACAGGCGCATATCTGCCTCGAGAACGGTGTCGGTTCCGCCGCTGTTCAGAGCGTCCAGATCCGTAGCGTGATAGCTGAAATCCAGCATGACGCTGGTGCGGGAATTGAAACGCGGTCCTGCGGCAGCGACAAAATTGCCTCCGACTCCCGCATGATCGTTGGTGGCGCCTACCGGCAAAGAGAATCCGGTGCCAAACTGACTTGTAAAATGCCTCAGGAATCCCTGGGCATGCGACGGAGCTGCAACGGCGAGACAAATCATCGCAGCGAGAAGAATTCGTTTCACAAGAGCCTCCGGTCTTTTCATTCAGATTGCATTACAGGGGCGAGCCACTTCTATCCGGTGAACTTCATAGAAGCAGCCGGGAAAATTACGAACCTGACGTCGAGAGGTGTTCATCGCCGGAAGAATGCAGAAGCAGAAGCGAGCGTCCCGCGACGCTAAACGTCACTCCGTTCAGAGGGCATTCCAGAAGCAGCGGGCGGGGATCGAGTGTGTTGAGGACAACCGACCAGTGAAGCGGGTACTCGCCCGGTATTCTGAACTCCAGCGTCTCACAATGAGCGTTGAACGCTGCGTAGAAACGATCGACTCCAACGCCGTCGACGGGCCCGCAGACGAACATCCCTACGGCCTTCGCATAGTCGGTTTTCCAGTCGTCGAGACTCATGGGTTGCCCGTCGTTTCGGTACCATCCGGCGTCCGGGCAGAGAAAGCTCAGCGAATGCAAAACGGGATGTTCGCGCCGCAACCTTAATATTCCGGCAACAAAACTCAGGAAATCGCAGTCCACGTGTTCCCAATCGAGCCACGAGATTTCGTTGTCCTGACAGTAAGCGTTATTGTTCCCGTTCTGGGCCCGCCCGATTTCGTCGCCGGCAAGCAGCATGGGGACACCTCGGGACAGGACAAGCGTAGCCATCAGATTGCGTTTCTGGCGCCGGCGAAGCTCGTTTATGGCCGTAATGCATGTCGGACCTTCAACGCCGCAGTTCCATGAACGGTTGCAGTTGTCGCCGTCGAGATTCCATTCGCCATTCGCTTCGTTGTGCTTTGCATCGTAGGAAACCAGATCCAGCAAGGTGAAGCCGTCATGTGCGGTAACGAAGTTGATACTCGCGGACGGGCTGCGCCCGCCCCGGCCATAGAGATCCGGGCTGCCCGAAACACGGCTGGCAAACTCACGCAAAGAGTCATTGGCGCCGCGCCAGAAGTCTCGCAGGGAATCCCGATACTTTCCATTCCATTCCGACCACAAAGGAGGAAATTGTCCCAGCTGGTAGCCTCGGTCACTGGCGTCCCACGGTTCGGCAATGAGCTTTGCCTGGCTGACCACGGGATCCTGTTGAATCACATCAAAGAATGCCGACAGCGGATCGACATCGTGGACGCCCCTGGCCAGCGCCGGCGCCAGGTCGAAGCGAAAGCCATCGACGTGCATTTCGGTAAGCCAGTAGCGAAGCGAATCCATCAGGAGCTGAAGAACCCATGGCTGGCGTGTGTTCAGGCTATTACCTGTACCTGTGTAGTCGACGTAGTAAAAGCTATCTCCTTCGACCAGCCGGTAATACGTCGGGTTGTCGATTCCTTTGAAACAGAGGACCGGTCCGAGATGATTCCCTTCCGCGGTGTGCCCGTAAACAACATCCAGAATGACCTCCAGGCCGGCTTCATGCAGCGTCTTGACCATTTGTTTGAATTCACGAACTGGCTGGCCCGAATGCTTCGTACCATACTCGTTGTGCGGAGCAAAAAAACCAATCGTGTTATATCCCCAGTAATTGCGCCGGCCTCGTTCAAGCAGGTGCAGATCGTGAACAAACTGATGGATGGGCAGCAGCTCGATCGCGGTCACTCCCAACCTCTTTAAGTGGGCAATCGCTTTGGGATGAGCGAGACCGAGATAGCTGCCCTGAAGGTCTCCAGGGATCTGTGAATGTCGAACGGTAAAGCCCTTCAGGTGCGCTTCGTAGATTACCGTCGCGTCCCAGGCCGTTCGCAACGGTTTGTCGCCTTCCCAGTCAAAGCAGGGGTCGATGACCACGGACTTTGGCGCGTACGGACCGGAATCCCGCTCGTTCGGTATCGTAAAAGGCGAAGTCAGGCAGTGCGAGAATAATGCCTCGTTCCATTGCACTTGTCCCTCGATGGACTTCGCATACGGATCCAGCAGCAGCTTCGCCGCGTTACAGCGAAGGCCTGATCGAGGTTCCCAGGGACCGTGGACGCGAAACCCGTACCGCTGGCCCGGTTGCAGACCTGGAACATATCCGTGCCAGCAGAACGCCGTCATGCCGGGCAGGTCGAAACGACTCTCCTGTCCTTGCTCGTTGAACAAACAGAGCTCGACCCGCTCTGCCACCGAAGAGAACAATGAGAAGTTCACTCCGGACCCGTCAAAGGTTGCACCGAGTGGATAAGGTACGCCGTGACAGATTCTCATGAAATAGCGTGTGCAGGCCGGTAACCGGGATTCGCGCGGTACCTGCAACATTCAAGCCTGGAATCCGGACTTGTACGGATGCGTCGGCCGGGAGGCGGTTTCTATACTGCCCATATGACGAAAACCCGGACGTCCGTGGGTCGCCGGCTGTTGCTCCTGGTTGTATGTCAGACACTAATCGTGACGTTGCTCGTTGGGATTGCAGTCCGGATTCTCTCGAACGCCGCCGCCGGGCTGGAGGATCACTATGCAATGCTCCAACTGGAGAATGGGCGTCTCTGGCTGATCGCCATCGGGATTGGCGGCGCGCTTCTGACATGGGGGCTCGGACTCCATGTAACCCTCGCGATTGCGCCTAGAATCCGGGTTCTGGTTTCGCATGTCCGCCAGTTTCAGGAATGCGGAACGCACGACAGGATCCGGGACTCCGGGAGAGACGACATCGCCGTGCTCGGCAATGCGATTGACGCAGGATTTTCGGCAATCGCCTCTCGCGAACAGGAGCGCGCGCAGTTCCTTGCCGTGGCTGCGCATGAGCTCAAAACTCCGGTCGCAACCATCCAGGGTTACGCGTCCTTTCTTGCCATGCATCCGGGCGTCCCTGCCGATATCGCCAGGGCCCTCGAGGTCATCAACCGGCAGTCGTGGAGGTTGAGCCGATTGATCGAGACGCTGTTTCTCGCGGCTCGAGCTCGCACCGGCACCCTGCATTTCGAGCCGAAGCCTCTCGACATGTCATTGTTGGTCCGGCGGGTCCTGCAGGAGATGGAGCCCTACCTGTCCAGGAGGACCTTCACCCCTCGAATTACCGAAAACATTTCAATTCTCGGTGACGAGGCACTGCTGGAACACGCTCTCTGGAGTCTGTTTACCTGCGCAGCGGCATTGTCGAGCGAAAACGTGCCGATTGAGATCGCGCTGTCGGACGAAACCTGCGCGTGTCTAAGCGTCGACTTTCATCCAGACGGTATCTCCTCGCTTGAAGTCCAGGAATTGTTCCTGCCCTTTCGATCGCTACAGTATGAATCGGCTGGCGGGCTGCGGTACCCGATCGGGCTTTATCTTTGCCGGGAAATCGTACGCGTTCATAACGGCATGTTGCGCGTCAGTCCTGTTTCCGAAGTCTATCCCGAGTTTGTCATGGAGCTGCCAATATGAGCACGAAGGCCGTCCGCGATAGCGTTCTCGTGATCGATGACGATCCGTTTCTCCGCGAGCTGATTGCCGCAATCGGAAAGAGCTGTGACATTCGCATTCTTCAGGCGGCGGACTGCGCCAGCGGATTGAAAATCCTGGAGCGTGAGAGCTCACAGATCAGGATGATCCTTCTCGACTACTTCATGCCTGGGATGCAGCCGATTCAATGCGCCAACGAAATCGTCTCAAAGGCAGGAACAATCCCTGTCGTCCTGGTCACGGCCGCGGTCGATCCATCCGCCAGGGCCGCCGAGCTCAAGCTCACCCGCTGGCTCTCGAAACCCTTCAGCGCCGAAACGATGAAACACTTGATTACAGAAAAACCGATTGCAAGGAAGTCGCGAAGGTAAGTCGGCGCTAAAGACACTCGATGGGCTGCCGGACACTGCGGTCACGCAGGTTGCGAGGTGGAGACAGGACAGGGACCCTGCGTGACCGCGCATCCGGCTGCCCGAGATCGAGTTTCTGCGCTCATTCACTCCGGAAAAACCGTTTTCCAATCCTTTTTCATATCGACCACAGTCCAGTCTTTGGCTTTTGCCGCATCCAGCGCTTTATCGAGAGTTCCGATCCGCGAGGCACGGTCATATGACCACTCGCGTTCCCGGTCCGTATGATGAATCAGGACCGCCAGTCGTAAACCGTCTCCGGACGCGACCCACTGCAACATCTGCAGATCGCCGTCGGAATTGCCGAACGCCGCGATCGGCCTGCGGCCAATGGAGTTTTGAATAGCGACCGGCTCGCCGTCGCTGCCGATGACCTGCTCGGGAGGAATGCCATACGCCTCTTCGATCCAGGCCCGCGTGAACTCGATGCCGCCGCCGGAAACGATATATGTCTTGAAACCGCGGGAGCGCAGATACGACATCAGCTCGCGCATCGGCTGATACAGACATTCGATGTATGGCCGGTCAAGGCGAGGATGGCGCACGACGTGAATCCAGTGTCGAACGATCTCCTGAAATTCATCGGTCGTCATTCCGGAATGGGTCATGGTTACGATTTCGGTCAGCGCGCGAGCGCCGCCGGCGAGGGTTGCCACATCCCGTCTCAGCAGGGATGCAAACGGTTCCTGCGTTTTCCATTCCGGATGTCGCGAACCCAGCGCGTTGACCCGGTCGAGAGCGAAAGCCAGCTCGAAGTAGAACGGCTGCTCCGGCCAAAGCGTGCCATCGTTATCGAAAGTCGCAATACGCGCAGGAATCGGAACGAAGTCCGGAGAGCCCTCCGTCGTCACCTTTTCGACGAATGTGACGATCGCTTTTCTGGCGGCGGTATTCCTCCACGAAGGCAGCGGATCAACTACGCTAAACGATTGCGAAGTTCGTACCGAAAGGATTAGTGCCGTTAGATAGATCGCCAATCGAGTTACCTTCACCTCAGTCCCTCATGATTAGTCGCCGAACCGCATAAGAGGAGCTTAAGGATTGCTCAATGTGGCGGCGAATCCGGATTAGTTCCCAATAAACCGTCGATTTTACCGGGGCTTCTTCTTATCGGTAAAAAAGTAAAGGCCTTTCTGCTTTCATGCAGGCGAATCGGACAAAGTATGACCTGGAGCGTTTTGCGTTTTGGGTGTGTTTCTCCGACTTTTGCTGTAGGATTCTCTGCAATTAGGCTTTGCCATGGGTAACGATCGATTAACTAAAGGGCTGGATCTCAAGAGGATGCGAGGCAATGAATTACCAACAACGTTTGGTTTTAAGGGATGGGCTGTGTCAAGAAGAAACGTCCGGAAAACCAGGGTTTTGCTCGCGGACCAGGAGACGATATTTGCGGCCGGAATAAAGGTGTTCCTCGAAGAACGTTTTACTGTCGTCGGTATTGCGACAGACGGTGAAGCACTGCGACATGCCAACGAGCAGTTGAAGCCCGATGTAATTATTGTGGACCTCGCCATACCCATGATGAACGGGATCGAAGCCCTGATCGGGCTCCGGAATCGACTGAAGTCTCCGAAAATCATCGTCGACACTGTGGCGGCTGACGTCGCGAGCGTCACGGAGGTTTTCGGAGCTGGCGCGGCCGGCTACGTCCTTAGAACTTCACCGCCATCGGAATTCCTCAACGCGGTGGACAAGGTTGTGGCTGGAGGCAGGTATATTTCCCCTCTCGTTCCATTCGATGTAGCCAGGCTTCGTAAGCCTGTGCAGGCTGAGCGGCGCCCGTTAACCCAACGTGAAAAAGAGGTTCTTCAACTCGTGGCGGAGGGGAAGACCTCCAAAGAAATTGCCGCCGCTCTGGACATTTCACCCAAGACTGTTGAATCTCACCGGGAGAATATCTCTCGCAACCTCGATCTGCATACCATCGCGGAGCTTACACGCTACGCGATCGAGCGCGGATTGCTCTGGAGGGCGAGAACTTCATGACTACGGCCCCGCATGTTCGGTCATCAACTTGCTGATGACCGGGCATGCGTAGCTCACAGCGAGATTTGACTCTCCTGCCACCGGTCGAGTTTTTCGCGGGCATAGGGAAAACTCAGGTTCTTGAAATTCTCGGCGCTGCGGAGGTCAGGGAGATCGACGCGCGGAACATCATATTGAGAGAAGGCAGCCCTGCCGCTAATCTCTTCCTGTTGCGGACGGGGAGCGCCAAGTTCTATCGGCTCACGCCTCGGGGTGATGAAGTATTGCTTTCACAGCTAAGCCCGGGAACCGTCTTCGGACTGGGCACGCTGCTCGAGCGTCCCGTCCCTTACATTGGTACCGCTGAAACGACGCGGCCGTCGGAGCTGTTTGTGTGGGAGCAGAGCCGGATTCGCGGTTTCGCGGGGAAGCAACCACGGCTGGCACAAAACGCTCTCGGAATAGTATTGCGATATCTGGGAGCGCACTTCGATCGGCTGGTCGACCTGGTGACATGTACGGCTGCGGAGCGTCTTGCGCGGGCAGTCCTTCATCTAAGCAAACGGGCCGGCAAGATCTCCCCTGCCGGAGTCGAAGTCTCTGCCACCAACGAAGAGCTCGCCGCCATGTCGAATGTCAGCGCCTTCACGGTAAGTCGTCTGCTGGCGCACTGGGCTCGCACAGGCGCTCTGGCAAAATCCCGCGGAAAGATTTTCATCTACTCCCCGGAGCAATTGCTGGGGGAATGACTTTCTACATTTCGATATTCATTGCTCCGGCGCAACGACGGATGCCCGCGCTCTCGCCTATTTTGTGGCCGGAGAATAGACAATGGGTCCAAAGACAGAGCGCGTCCGAATAGTTGTTGCCGATGATCATCCGCTGGTGCTTGATCGAATCGTCAGTCTGCTGGAAACCCGTTTTGAGGTTGTCGGACGCGCCACAACTGCCGACGAACTCTTACAGGATATTCAAAACCTCGGACCATCCATCGCCGTTACCGACATCTCGATGCCGGAAATGGACGGTATCGAAGCCACGCGGTTAATCCGTAAGAAGTATCCTCGTGTCCAGGTCGTGGTGTTATCGAGCGACAGTGATCCCGCTATTATCGCAGCAGCCCTCGACGCCGGCGCGGCGGCCTTCGTCTCCAAACCCAGGGCCCATCTGGAATTGATTGCCGCTATTGAAGTCATTCTGTGCGGCCGCTAGCACGACTTGATCACTTTCCGGCCGAGGGCGCGGAATACCCGGCTTTAGAACGAACAACGACAGCGCTGACGCCTTCCGGCCGTCTCACCTCGACTCGCAGTTTTCGCCACTTCCCATCCCGCAAAGGGTTGCGAGAACGATAACCGAGCACGTATTGATTTTTCAGATCGAGGCCGATTCGCTCGCAGATCTGCGGCAAGACATCGAGAGAGCGCGGGAAAAACGCGATACCGCCGGTCAGTTCCGTCAGATTGCGCAGGATGTCACGACTGCGTACAGTTGCCTGCACGCTGTCGTCTTTAATGCCGATGCTGTAGATCATGACGTCGTGCTCCTGCGCGAAGCTCTTTACATCCTTGAATGAATAGCGACTGTGGTTATCCCCTCCATCGGAAATCAGGAGCACCGCCTTCCGGTTATTGCTGCCGCGACTCACTTTCTCGAGGCCAAGATACACCGCGTCGTACAAAGACGTGTTCCCTCTTGTGGGCGTGAAAAGAAGACGCTCCTGCAGCTTCGCGATATCGGACGTGAAATCCTGGACCAGCCGTGCGGCATCGTTGAACTGAATGAGCAGGTATTCATCCCCTTTGTCCGCAGTGCTCAGAAACGCGTTGGCGGCTTCGCGAGCATAGTCCAGTTTGGTTTTCATGCTGCCGCTGACATCGAACACAATGCCGGCGCTGAGAAAAGCGTTCTCCGCAGAAAAATACTCGACCTGCTGTTCGATCCTGTCTTCCCACACGCGGAAGTCTTCGCGTGTAAGGCCGGATACATATTTGTTGTCGGCGTCGGTCACCGTCGCCGTGACCAGCACCAGATCGACATCAACGCGAATCACGGGCAGACCCGCCACTTCCTTCGCGGACTGACCCAGGGCGAGTGCAGCGCAAAGCGGCGGGATCAGGCAGCACAGTTTCGCAAAGGTCATGACTCTCCTCTGCGCAGTGCTTGTGCACGCCTGGCGCCCGGCATCGCCCGCCTGATCATACTTTGGAAGGTCTTATTACGGACTTGACCGGAGATGAGTTGCGGGTCTAAGCGGATTCGGCGAGTAACAGCGCCGGTGCAGCGTCTCGCCCGGCTTTCAACAACCACCCATGTGAATCACACGCCCACGCAAGGTGCAATCCCTGGACCGCCGCTTCGCACGAAAAAAGTGGTCTCGAGATCAGGGCTTCTCCCGGTTCCAGCTCAATCCGCGCATTGCTACAGTCGAATGGCGAAGGAGGCCGAGTATGCGAACTTTGCTTTGTTGGGTCTCGGTTTGCTTTTTAACTCCCCTGCTGATGGCCCAGAGCACGTCCAAGGCGGATAAGGAGTTTGAAGGCGCCGGATTCATGGGCGGCACCTTTGTCGGCGATTTTGAATCCTCCGGCACAGGGCTGAAGTACGGCGCGGGCTACCAGCTGGGACTACGGATCACTCAGAACCTGCACCCCGCGTGGAGCGCCGACCTGGAATACAGTTTTGGAAACCAGCCTTTGCAGTTGACCAATATTTCGCCGACGGTTTCGACGATTCCGCTGGGCCAGAACCTGCATCGTTTCACATATAGCGCGTCCTGGCTGGCCCTTGGCGAATCGCACCGCTTTCGGCCGATAGCCAGGGTGGGCACCGGCGCCGGACTTTTCTACATTCATCGAGATTCGAAAGCGTTGGCGCTCGCGCTCGGTGTACCGGTACGTGATACCTGGAAGTTTACGATGAACGTCGGAGGCGGCTTCAAATATGTCGCCTCGGAACAGGTAGCGCTGACGCTCAATGTCACGGATTACATTTCCGGGATTCCCTCTTACGGCATTCCTGGCTTCGCACCGCGTGGATTGATGCATAACTGGCAGGCCGGCCTGGGAATCGCAGCTCGGTGGAACGACTGGTAAGAGAGCGCCGGCGATCCATCCAGGATCGCCGGGCTTGAGGAGTTTAGCGTCGGGATGCCAGGAGGCCGCCCCCGACAGCCAGCAATCCGATCAATCCAATGAATGGAAGTTCGCCGGCCGTTTTAGGCAATGCCTTAGGCTCGTCGGCGGGTTTGGCTTCGGCTGCAGGCTCGGCTTTCGCTGCAGGCTCGGCTTTCGCTGCCGGCTGCGCTGCGGCCTCCGGCGCCGGCGGTTCCGCTATTACCGGTGCCGGGCTCGGCATCGGGATTCCCGGCTTTTCGCGCAGGAAAGAGAGCGCTCGCGGTTTTGCGGGTTCGCTCCTGTCCACGATCAAAACCGGATTCTTTGTAAACGAGTGTCCCTCGCGGCTTTCAAGGTGTAAGGGTCCGTAAGCGCATTCAAGCTTGCCACGATCGTACGGCACGACAAGGGCGGTCACCCGGACGTCCTTACCGGACTCGAGCGAGTTATTCAATGGAACGACAGCTTCGCTCATCGGAACCGTGCTCATCACGAGGACGTCACGGTCTTTGAAGAACCCGCTGTCTTCAATCGTGAATACCTGGTCGCTGAATGTGCGGTGTAATTCACCGTCGACAGTAACGGTCTTGCCGTAATAAGTCTCGGCATTTTTCTCGAGGTCGGACAACAATAGGACGATTGGAAGCTTCATGCTCGCCTCATCGCGCGAGTTGATGATGCTGTCCCTGCAGTCGCTCTGGGCGGCGCCGATGGCAGGCACGCTTAACAGTACCAGTGCGGTGGTCAGCGCCAGAAACAACCGCTGTAATCGTGTGCTGGTGGTCATTCTCCGTGTTTGTTTCATATTCAATCTCCCTCTGAGTTTCACTCCAAAAGGCCTTTGAATAATTGGACGTTCCGAGACGGGATGAGAATGCCTTCCGGAACCATCCCCGTCACTTATCGAGAGGTTCCCCGTACCAATGCGCCCAGCGGACCCGAAATTGTTCGTGATTTACCGACCATGTGCCGGCATCGGCCGGCGCCCTTCCTTTGCCGCTCTCTCCAGAATCGACTTCATGCGCGGGTCAGGCGCGAAGGGCTTTCCCTTCTCAATGCCAAGCGCCGCCAGCACTCGATACATCGAGCGGAATTCCTCGACCACGGGTTCCTCCTCGATGGTCTGGTGCAGCTTCTGCCAGCATTCGATGTTGTCCTCGATGTCTTCCATGGAAACCCTGGGAAAAAAGAAGCGACAGGCCTCGGTTGCACGTTCCAGATCGGTGACATCGTGCACATGTTCAATCGCTTCAAGAGTCGGGTAACCTCCCATGAAGACATGGATCTCTTGTATCGACATTCCTCAACTCCCTTCATGAAGCCTTAGTGTGACCGCATTCACCGCCGCCGGAAATCCGGTGGACTACCGAACCGTACCCGGGAAATTACGGTAGGCGGCCGGGTTTGCCGGGAGCGGCCGGGCAATTGCAAGATTGCGAGGAGAACGATTTTTCGGGAGGCAAAGGCATGCGCGCACTCGTGTATCTGGTGCTGATCAGTTTATTCGGAGGCCTTACGTCTGCTTCGGCTCAGCAAAGCGCGACACGGTCAGGGTTCACGGTCGTGACGCTGGTGTCGGGGAATATTGCGGGATTGATTGCAGTCGAAACGCTCCGCAATGAGACTGAAGGTGGAGTGCAGCAAGCCGTCGTCGGGCCTTCGCCGTTGCTGACCAGCGCTTCCATCCTGGTGCCGGTGGGACCGCGGACGGAAAGCACCACCGCTCTGGCCGTTGCCAATCCGTCGCTCGGTTCCGGCGCGGTTAATCTTATTTTGACGGAGAAGACCGGCCGCGTCGTCCTGAATACGGTCTTCAGGCTGGGACCGCGCGGGCAGTTGTCGAAGTATCTTAATGAGTTTTTCTCTTCGGAGCCGACGGGACCTTCAACGCCGCTGTTGCTCACGGTTGTCTCGGAAATCCCGATCGCGATCATGCCCTTCAACTTTCACGGGGCGGATTTCTCATCAATGCCGCTGACCAGTCTCTCGTCGCCGACGCCCGTTCCGATTCAACCACTGATGCCGGCACCCACCACGCCCATCCCGCCCGGCAGCACTGCCGCAACACCGCCGTCGCTTGGCGGCCCGTTTTCAATGGTGTTCGCGCAGACCGCGATTGGCGGCGCCTGGTCCTCGGAGATTGCGATCGGCAACACGTCTGCGGGGCTGCAAACGGTGCGCATTGACTTTTTCGGAGCGGACGGATCGATCAGCAGCCTTGACGAAGTGGTGATCCAGCCGCGCGGGGTCTTTTCCTTCTCGAATTGATTGGGCCAGACCGCCACTTCTGCCAACGGCTGCATCAGGGCATCTGCGTGTAACTTCGCCGGTGCATGACTTTCCACTTCGGGTCGCGGCCTTTCACCGCGATCGTCCGCTCCACAGCCAGGCCGGCAAGCTTATTGCTGGAGTGGTATCCGAGCACGTACTGGTTTCTCGCCTGTTCGGTGATTCTGTTGAAAGCCGTTTCCATCGAGTTGACCGTCAGCCCTCCGTAAGAGTCGCCGCCGGTGTCTTGCGCGAGGGTACTGAGAACACCGTATTTCCCTTCCAACGCGGCAAGGTCCATACCCACCGCATAAACCTGGATCTCGTCGCGCATCAAAAGCCTGCCGACTTCGTCGAGATTGTGGGTGTTCGTCCCGGCGACCTGACCATCGGAAATGATGAAAAGGATTTTCCGCCGATTCACCGGCCGGGATTCGAGCGCTTTGGCAGCATCGAAGATTGCATCATATAGAACGCGGCTCTGAGGCACCGTTCGCGACTGCACGGTAGGCAGCCGTTCGGTCGGGGGAATGGTGGGATCGACCGGTGATCGTCCACCATAATACCCGGCGTTCAAAAACCCCGACAGCATTTGCACGAGCCTCGGCGCCGTCGGCGCCGCCGTACCGGAGGGAACCGTCGGTGGTTGTTTTTCAGCCAGGGACTTGACGACGTCGAAGCTTTTATCGATTTTTTCGTGATCATTGGTGAATTCGGAGAGCTGATGAACCAGGTGATCGTAGCGAAACGAAACCATTTCGTCGAAAGGACTGAATCCTCCCGTTACGGATATCAAGAGCGGCACGAGCTTACGCAGCGAATTGCCGCCCATTCCCGTGTCGACCACGATAGCCGCCGAAAGCGGCTGAGGTTCGTTCGAAAAGTTCAGGATCGTTTGTGGCGTCCCGTCCTCGAAGACGCTGAAGTCGTCTTTTGTCAGCCCAGGAACCAGTTTGCCGTCGGAATCCCGGACGCTGGTCGGAACAATTACGAGGTCTACGCGCGCCCTGTACTGGATATCCTGCGCGGGCACGATTGTGACCAGTAAGAGAAGAGCACAGAGGATCAATCCATATCGTCTCATACTATTTTGGACGATGCCGGAGCCAGAGGGTTGCCCCTATCTCGGCCCGGCGAGCTTGAAGTTTATGGTGATGACGGTATTGGCCGGGATCGCCTGGCCGTTGAGTTTTACCGGGATATAGCGCCAGCGCTTGACGCACTGGATCGCGGCAATGACGAGAAGCGGATGGCCATCGATCACCCGTAGTTTGTCGAGATACCCTTCCGGCAAAATCCTTGCCTCGATGATGACCGTTCCTTCGATACGCTCGCGCAACGCCCGTTCGGGATAAACCGGCGGATCATGAACAAGAGGAATCGCCGCCTCGACGCGGCCGCCGATCACTAAGTGCGGCGCCGAATCCAGCGAGGCCGAGAGCGGGGGCGGCAATGCCCTCTCGACAACATCCGGAATCTCGAGCGGGATTTCCGGTTCGCTTTCAGGTTGCCCGTCATGGCCATCCTGTCCGGATGACTCGGGCGCGCCGGCGCTATCCTCAGGCGGCAGAGACGTCGCGCTTTGCGGTTCGAGAACCGGCTGCACGGGTTCAGGAGCTGGTTCCGCGACGGAAGCTTGAACAAATCGCGACGCCGCCGGCCGCGAACTGACGCGACGACCTTCGTCGGCCGTCGCGCCCGCCAGGGCAACCAGTCGCGCGAAGCGTGGGAATGGGACCGGCGGATCCACCCAGTAGACGAGCGCTGCCAGCAGGACGCTGACGGCATGCGCGCTTACCGAAAGCGCCAGCGTGGACAATCGCGGCCGATCACAGATCGAGCGAGGAGTGAAAAGGTAAAACACGCCGCACCACAACCTTTATCGCCGCCGGCCGAAGCCGCCGCCGCCCATTCTGCCGCCGCCTCTGAAGCTGGGGCTGGCGCGAAAGCTGCCGGTACGGTTCGATGAGCCGCTTTTGATGCGCGCCGAGTCCTTGGCCCGGCGGCTGCCTTCGGCGCGAGAAGAGGAGTCGCGGTCGAGTTGACCGAGCGTCGAAGACCCGCCCGGTTTCTGGCGCTCGGTTCCGACACTGTTCCATGAACCGTTATCGAACTTCTGCCAGTTGTCGCCTTGCTTGCGGTAAACATTGCCGTCGCGGCCCGCATACACGTTGCCCTGGCTGCCTTGCGCCGCCCAGGTTCTATTGCCGGTGAACTTATTCGTTACGTGTGCCGTGCGAGCCCACTGATCCCCGCGTTGAACCGAAGTTGTGCCCCAGTTTCGATACACACCCGATGACTGCCGTGTGCTCGCGGAGGTTCCTGTCCGCGGGTTGAAGCCTTGCGCGGCCATCTTGCCGCCCGCTGGACCATATACAGCCGCGCCGCGGGAATAAGTTCCAGTCCTGGGATTGTAGCGGGCGGCCACACCGGCACCGCCGTACGGGCCATAGGCGAACGCGCCGCGGGTGTAAGCGCCGGTCCATGGATTGTAGCGGGCGCCGTAGCCGTAAGTCGGATAGTAAGGGTAGTAGATCGGATAACCACCCCAATAGTCGAGATAAGGAGGGTAGTAATAGCCGTCGCCCCACACCGCACATCCCCACGCCACCATGGTGCCTTCGTACGCGGCCGTGGCGGCAAATTCCACCCACTCGTCATCACCGTTGTCGTCGGGTGCCACGGTAACGTAGGTCACATTGTGAACCGGAGAATCCATGGGTATTTCGTAGATTTCCGGGGGCAGCGAGCTCGCGACTTCCCATGGCCCCGAGGGTCCCTTGGCCTCGAACCACACGCCCTGGAAACACATGTAGTAGCTCTCGCCCGCCTTGATGATCGTCTTATCGGTGTTGCGCGCGTACGCCAGCGTGGTGTTCGGGATCGCTTCGAATTTAGGGTCACCCTGGTACGCGACTTCGGGAGCCGCCAGTGTTTTCTTATTGACCCGTGCGGTTTGCGGAATTTGCGCCAGCAATACGGCTTCAGCTGCCTGCGGGGTACCGGGCACAGAAGCCAGAACCCGAGAGCGTTCGTGCTCCAGAGGGATCTTCGCGAACTCGGGCGGCAATGCGGGAGTCGCGAAGGTCCACGGCCCCGAAAAATCCGGCGCCGAGAACCATCGGCCCGACACCAGATAGTAGACCGACCCGTTTGCACCGAGGCGAAAGACATCACTGTCTGTATTGCTCACCCACAAAAGGTCGGTCTTGCCCACCGGAACATATTGCGGCTCGCCTTTCAGCAGAATCAGTTCTGCCGGCTTCAGGCTGACAAACACTTTCGACGCCCCCTTCGGGTTGGGTTGCGGTGGTATAGCCGAACGAACCTCTTTCCAGTTGTCGTCGGACGGCAGCTTTGTAAAGCTTCCCGGAAGGTGGCTGGAAACGGTCCACGGGCCCTGGATGGTCGAGGCTTTCAGCCACGCTGCGCCGTCCCGCAGATACAAAGTATTTGTCGAGGGATGCTGAAAAACATCCCAGTTCGTATTGACCGCATACTTCAGGTCGTTATTGGCTATCGCGCTCCAGACAGGCTCTCCATCGACATTCAACAGCACCGCCGGTGTCTTACTGAAAAACACGACGGGAGGATCGGCCTTTACACCGGCCGCGTTCTTCGGAATGATCTGGCTCCTGTCGACGGCGGCAAGCACGCGATCCAAAGAGATCACGCGTTCGTGTTGAGGAATTCCTGCGGTGATCTGTTCGACGATCTCCTGAACCTGTTCTTTGCCGAGCGAAGGAAAGGACGAGTCGGTGACCTTGACCACGGAGAATTCAACCAGACGCTCGTCGAGAGCTACTTTCGTTTCAACCTCGGCCTTCACCGAGCCGAAAGCCGGCGTCGTCGCGTCTTTGGCCTCATACGCCACGGCGGCGTACAACGTCATCTTGTTTTGATTCTCCCACGTTGCAACCTGAGGGGTGTAAACGACCAGGTTTGCGCCGCTGGGTGTAACGTACAAACGCGGCCAGCGGTCATCGGTCTGCGCCGCAGCCGTCGCGGTTTTCGCTTTCTTCTGCCCTGCCGCGCCGGCATGGTGAGGCGCGAGTAGAACGGCGATCAGGCAGAGCGCCGTTATTCCTTGACCCGGAGAAAATCGCATAGTCGTAATCCTTTCGATGAACGTACTGCCACCGTCGGTGCATCGCGACTTCCGCGGACGAGGATTCGCCGGATACCGGTACTATCAGTCAAGGAAGCCCGCAAGGCTTTCGGGCACGAGCCTCACTTCAAGCTGCTCAATGTTGACCGGGATATCTTCGCCCTCGAAGCCTTTGATGATGGTCCGTTCAGTCTCTGAGGTTTCAATTGCCGGCTTGTTCATGGTGTTGCCCCTTTCTTGTGATGAGCGGCTCTGAGCACCATGAGGGCCACCTCCCACGCCCCGGCAAATTTACGTTGTCTTCCCCGTCTTTATTCGCAGGATCCAGGTTGGTCTATCGTGAATAACGGTTGCAGCGCGCTTACGGTAAGGTCGGTCAAGGTACGTCTCGGTCACAGACAGTGGTAGTAACAGGGACGTCATAGCCGGCCCTGCCCCGGGACTTCTCGAAATACGGAATCCGCCAGGAATTGTTGCCGGTTCGCCCTATAGGCCAATCCAACGCTTTGCGCTTTGTCGCATCACTAGGAGATGGATCAATCCAAGTGGAGGTTTTAGTGTGAAGAAGGTATTCGTATGGGCGATTGCGGTTCTTTTTCTCGGATCACAACTACACGCGCAGGCACAGCAACAAGGACAGCTTCAAGGCCGGCTCGTGAACAATGCCGGAAAGCCTGTTCCGAGCGCGAAGATCGCGGTTCGCAACCTGGCATCCGGCACTCTCCATGAAGCGACGACCGACCAGAATGGACAATTCCTGATCGCAAATCTCGAGCCGGGTAAGTACGGCATTGAGGGACAGAACGGTCAGAACTCCGGCTCCAATTCGGCCATGGCCGTCGATGCCAACGGAACAAACAAGGTCGATATCCAGGTGGACAACAGCGGCGACATTCACATTACGGCGCAGACGACGCCGGCAGATAAGAGTACAGCCTCGATCAAATCGGTTTTCAATTCGACTCAGGTCGAGATGCTGCCTCAGCCGAACGCGATCTCAAGAAACGGCGAGTTCTTCGGCCCGTATAACCTCTCCCTGCTCGGCGAAGGTGTAACACCCGGTTCGCCTTTGCAGACCGGTGTGGGACCTTCGGTTGGCGGCCGGCCGAATACAAGCAACAACTTCCATGTGGACGGAACGGACAACAACAATCCCGCCGTTCCCGGCCCGCTGGCCGCTATTACGAATGAGGCTACGACGGACTTCAGTCTGATGCAAAGTCAGCCGGCGCCGCAGTTCGGTCACAACAGCGGCGGCCAGATGAACGTCATCATTGCCCAGGGATCCGAAAAGTGGCATGGCGGCGTTTACGATTACTTCAACAATCGTAAGCTCAATGCCGTCGAACCGGCGATTACCGATAACCGGGCAATGCGTTACGACCAGAATCGTTTCGGCGGCAAGGCCGGAGGTGCCTTGATACCGAAATCGCTGTTCGCCTTTTTCGACTTCGAGTACATTCCTCTTCGCTATGAGCATGTGCCTCTCAACGAGGTACTTGCACCGACGCCTGCCGGCTTTTTTACCGCCGCCGGCATCAACGGTATCTCGTTGCGCAATCTCGGAGTGCTGCGCAACAGCGTCGATGTGTCGAACATCCCGGTTGCCACAACAACGGTGAGAGGCACTACCATTCCTCTCGGCCTTGTTACCACCCGGCAGAAAAGCAGCAACGACCAATACAACGGCATCGCCGCATTCGACTGGACAATCAACAACCGGTCGCGCCTGGGAATTCGCTATGTCCACAATGACGTGAGCATGAGCAACAGCAACAATGCCCTGCCCGCGTTTACGACGCCAGGACACAAGCGCGCCCTGTTCGGGCAGGTGAACTACACGGGAGTCCTGAGTTCGACAACAACATTGAACGCGCGGGTCGGCTACAACCGCCTGGATCAGCTGGCCGGCGGCGAAGACTTCAGTTTTCCCGGTCTGACGGCGTTTCCAAACATCACGATTCAGAACCTCGGACTGATCATGGGAACCAATACGCCGTACGGCAGGGTTCGCGGCAACACCTACAGTGCTGCCGCCACGGCCGACATGCTTCGGCACGGTCACCATCTGCGCTTCGGTGTGGATGCGCGCTCCTGGAAGTCGACATTTGATAATCCGTCGGCGGCGTTCGGAAATTACAATTACACCTCTCTGGAACGGTACCTCCTGGATCTGGTACCGGACGCGGGAGCGCAGCGTGCCTTCGCACCCACCAGGTTTGTCGGCGATCGCGGGGCGTGGTACGCATTTGTCGAAGACGGTATCCGCTATAGCGATATCGATTTCGAATTCGGCCTCGCCTATCAATATGCGAAGGTCCCCGAGAGTCTGCGCCGCCAGGACGAGCTCGCCGGGCTGAGCGTTCCCGGTCTGATCACTTTTGCCGAGCCGCAGGCGCAGAAGTGGAATTTTGCTCCTCGCATCGGCATGGCATGGTCTCCGAACGGCGGGAAAACGGTGATCCGTGCCGGCACTGGCATGCTTTACGATGCGTTGAACGGAAACAACGCGATGTTCTCCCCGATCAATCCCGTCCGCACTCTGACGACTCCGGGTCCGTCGGTGCAGGGATTCCTGTTAGGCGGCGGCGTACCGGTTCCGGGCGACAATCCGAGCCGCGTCAGCGCCTACGTTTTCGATCAGGATCTTCCGTACATCATCAACTGGAACGTCGCGGCAACGCATGGCTTCTTCGGATCGCTGGCCACGGAGTTCAAATACATGGGACACCGCGGTCTGCATCAGCCGCTACAGGCGATTCTGAACGACGCCACACTCGTCAATCCATCGACGAGCTTGCCGGTGTTTCTTACCAATCCTGGTCAGGCTGTCCTCAATAGCCTGCCGTCATCTCAGGAGTCACTATCATTTTTGGCCACACCCTACACGGCGGCAGGATTCGTGAATCCGCTGTTCACGGTACGCCCGGACGGAACGTCGTGGTACAACGCGGCGGTCTTCAAAGTCTCCCAGACGTTCACTGCCGGTACTCAGGTTTCGGCGCAGTACACCTATTCAGACCTGCGAACCGATACGCTGGGAAGCGCGGCGGATCTGTCTTTCGGCCGCCGCATGGAACAGGCGCCGTGGAACCGGAAACATCGTGCCACGATCTCGCCGCTTGTCGATCTCGCGTCGATGCTGCCGCTGGAGAACGGCATCATGAAGAGCATCGTCGCAAACATGTCGTTTATGGCAACGTTGAGCTATGCCAGAGGCCCGCGGGTTGGGATCTTTACCGCGGCGGATACGCGATTCATCGGCACCGGCGCGGGTTCGGGCGTTTTTGTGAATCCCGCCAGCACGAGCGGAACGGGCAGCGGCGTCAGCGCACTGACCAGCAGCGGCGGACAGACGGTGGCGTTCCTGGCTAATGATCCTAACGCTCAATTTATCTCCGGGGCCCCCGGAACCTACTCGGCGGACCGGCCCACGCTGCGTCTGGGCGACACCCGGAATGTGGACCTCGCGATCGTCAAGCGCTTCTCTTTCCCGGAAATCGCGAAAGCGGAACTGCGCGCCGACGCGTTCAACGTGTTCAACCATGCGCAATTTACCGGGCTGCCGGTATCGACGCTGGGAACCTCGACGGTTCCGCAAGCTTTCCTGAATGCAAACGCGCCACAGTTCAATGACCTTCGCGGCTCCCTGTCGGGCAATCCGCGAACGCTTCAACTGGCCCTCCGACTGATGTTCTAGCTCTGAAAACTGTGGGTGCCTCATGACCAGAGGCGCCCACTTTTTCCTCCTCCCCCTTTCCACCCCGCCGTCTACCGCGACATCTAACTGGAAGTTGGAATGCTCAGCATTGAGCACAAGGACACACGATGTCGCACGAAACGGACGCCGGCATTCTTAAATCTGAAGATGAGCTCGCGGACCTCATTCACGAGATTCGTGGAGGCAACGAACAATCGCTTCACGGCCTCTATGGTTTGACCGGCGGGCTGGTGTTTACGATGGCGTTGCGGCTCGGGCACGACGCCAGCACTGCCGAAGAAGTGACCAGCGACGTTTTCTTCGACATCTGGCGCAACGCGGCGACGTACGATCACAAGCGAGGCTCGGCGACCGGCTGGATTCTCGGGCGAGCACGCCACAAAGCCATCGATCGAATTCGTTATGACAAACGGAAGAAGCGTCAGCCGGGACGGGATGGTATTGAAGCGGACAGCCACCCGGGACGCGGCTATGAAAGCTTCACCTCCATCGAACACCGGCTGCTCTTGAGAGAGGCAATGCAAAACCTGACCAGCGAAGAACGCCAGGTGATCGAAGTGGCGTTTCTGGATGAACACACGCACCAGGAAGCCGCGCTCCGGCTTGGGCTACCCCTCGGCACGGTAAAGAGCCGCATCCGATCCGGGTTAGAGAAACTCCGGCAGATGCTGCCGCGTCCTGCTTAAAAAGCGAGCACGGTTTGCAACATCGGCACCCAGCCTTTCATTCCTGCGGTATAGGGAGTGAATGCTCCGCTATATGGGGCGTGGTTGACCCGGATGAGCTCTGCATTGAGCCAAAGACGCTCGGTCGGAAGGAAATACCATTTTACCCCCGCGCCGTACTCCGAAGAGTCGCGGAACTGTCCAAAGACCTTAGACCCGCGGATATAAGCCTCGAGTTTCCTGGGAACAACAAAGTGGCCTGCGGTCAACTCAAAGCCGTGATCGAATGTGGAGGCAAGCGGAAGCGGTCCGTCGGCTTCGAAATCACTCAGCCAACGCATGTAGTATTGACCGTTGACGGCAAGCCCATTCCGTTTGATGCCGCCGTCGATCGCCCACATCTTATACAAAGCCCTTTCGACCGTCACACCAGGTGCAAACGCTCCGGTCGAGAAGGTAAGCACACCGTCTGAATTGTACATTGCAGTGTTTTCGGGAATGGATGTATCGAGGCTTGAAAAGCGGTCTTCCCGCGATCTCGTAAACGAGGTGCCTATTCGAATTCGCGTTGTTTTTGAAGAGAAGTAATCATCGTACATGTTGCGCGATTTGCCGGGTTCCCCGTAGGCCCCCAGCGGTTCCCACCAGACACTGCCGGAGAGAAGCAACTTGGTATCGATCTTGTTTGCGGAAACATTCAGGGTATTGAGGCCGTTACCTACGAACCCGAGGTAGTTCAGCCCCTTCCCGGTTTCTCCGCTCGCCCATACGCCCTGGGTGAAGCCGGGACGGAAGAAGTTGTCCGCCATACTCCTGTCGATCGCCGCAAAAAACGGAAAAGTGTTAACCAGCGATCGACTGCCCGGAACTCCGGTGTAACCTCCAGTGACGGTAAGGGCCTTGTTGAATTGCCAACTGATGTTTCCCGCGACCACGATCGAGGCGGCGCCGGCCGAGGTCCAGACCTTGAGGCTATAGCGCAGTCGTTTGTCGAAGACGTAGCCGTTGATGTTGAACATCGAGCGATTTACCGTGATATCGTTGCGCCGATGAACCTCGCGGACAACGCCGAGGTGGTCGGTGAAAGTTTCGGCGGATGAAAGCGTATTGAGATATCGGATCTGGGTATCGTCGTTGAACTTCAGCTGAAAAGGCACTTTCGCATTGTCGGGCGTTTGCCAGATGATCATTCCATCTCTAAAGCGGTCGTCGTTCATCGGGGTTGCGGCAACGGCTGCCTGCTGCACGGAGCTACCCGCTGAATTTGTCACCGCAGCCTGGCCATCGCCCGTCGCGCCTGCGGTGGGTTCGTCAACTCGCCGCTGCAGCCGGTCGATCAACTCGCGCAGCGTCTGCTGTTGCTCTTCAAGCTTCCGAAGCTGTTCCTGCACGGCAGCGCTCTCGAGCTTCCTATTCTCGATTTCACTCTGCAGCTCGCCAGGCGGGGTTGCCGGAACCTGGCCAGAGGTCGGGATCGCGAACAACGCTGCCGACAGCAATGCGAAAGCCGCCGGGAGTGCGGCGGATGCGTAACGTATCATCGTGAGCGCCCTCCTTCAGCGCGCGCGAGTGAGAGAGGCCTTACGAAGGCGCGGTCAGCGCCGCATTGAACGAGATTGCGATTCGAGGGGTTTGACCTGCATAGGGATGCACCCAGTGATGTAGCCAGCTGGGGAAGACCACCAGCAAACCGCTGTCGGGCCGGACTCGGAATGGGGTTCCGTACGGATCGCCCGGGGCGGTTACCGCCTCAACCCCGGCACGCGGATCGAGGAACTCCAGAACGCCGCTCAGCGGGTGGGACGTATTGCTCGAGCCGGCATCCACGTAATACACACCGGACCACGCACTGTCCGGGTGAGAATGCGGCGCATGGTAGGCACCGTCGCGGCAGATTGTTGCCCACGCGGAAAGCCAGAGCGTACCGGCGAAAGAACCCTGGCCGGCCGTAGCATCGATTATCTGACGTAGAGCGCAGGTGACGCAGCTGGTCAGTGCGGTTATGGCGGG
>JADMIO011167766.1_pt1 | contig 42827 bp, 35 predicted proteins | sample 8958161 | NCBI WGS metagenome assembly JADMIO01 (sample SAMN16585339, study PRJNA669376) | soil metagenome | isolation source: Crop rotation soil | place: USA: Cullars Rotation, Alabama | collected 2011
CGCGACAACTTGTCCACGTGGAATTCTAAGCTTAGGATCCCAATGTGCTGGAAAGGCGCTTCGGGCAAACACACTGCGTCGTCAAACTTGAGTTCGCCGGGTGCGGTAAAGGAAGAGTCGCGGCGAAGATAGTGTGGTGCTACGCGCGCGATCGATCGCTTATTGACTTTGTAAGAACTCCGCCCAAAGCGCATCCAGCTCTTTGCCGGTGGTCTCTTTGAACAGTGAATCGTCGTAGCGCTGATGACGCATCGCGTCGTCGAGTCGCCGTACGATGCGCTTATCGTACTTCCAAACCGTCCAGGCCAGAAAGGCCGCTGTCGTGCCATAACCATCGCGATAGCTGGCCTTGGCCTGATTCAATCGGCGGTGTGGTTTCTCGGGTTCGTACTTCCAATAGCGCAGATAGTCGGCCACACCTTCGACCAGCCAGCCGGGCTGGGACCGCGACGGCGGATAGTGCTGAATCACGTGCGTTAGTTCGTGGATGACCATGCCGAAGTCGTCTGGATGAGCCTTGATCCATTTCACGCTGATGTGAATGACATCGCCCGACGTTGACCCCGGCGCGGCTTGATCTTGCTTGAAGACCAGGCGAACTTTGTTGGGCGGTGTCCATTGGTCAGTCGCTAGAAAGCGACAGATGATCGGAAACCACTCTTCGCACACGTCTTTCGCATTCGCCGCCCAGTCCTGCACCTGCGCATCACCCGGAGCTTCGGCCAGATCGAGTTCGAATTCCGGCGTCCTCAGTTTCTCGGTCTTCGCCAACGGATAAATCTGCCGCGAGAGCAATTCGTCGGCAGAAGTCGTGCGAACGAAGAGGAACAGAGCACCAATTGCCACAACGATGGCTGCGAATCTTCGATGGGTGCGTTGCATAGTCGGTGTCCTTTGTTGGACGATGTTTAACTTTTGGAATCTTCGCCCACTGCCAACAGCTTTGCCAACGTTTGGGCCAAACCTTCCAGAGCGGATCGATCAGGCAACGTGACAGTCAACCGCGGTTTGCCGCTGGAATCTTCATCAATGCAAGCCCCTAATCCGGCACGCAGATTGGCCACAACTGCCTCGGATGGCGGCGCGGATTGCTGCTGTGAAACCAGTTCGCCCAGGAATTTGAACGCCGCCCCCAACAGTTCGCCGCCGGCCGCAGCAACTCGTTCGCGATGTTCGACGGCAAACGTTTTGTTCGTTTCCTCCGCTGCCCGCTGGGTGCTAACATCCAACGGCGCTTCAGCCCGCGCGCCCAACAGGACTTCCAGGCGGCTTTTCAGTTCCTCCATGCCGCTGGCCATGTCGACCTGGTCCACGTCCGATTCGACATCGAGCGCCGCCAGGGCCAATTCTTTCTTCGCCGCAATGGTAGCCAACAGTTTGTCCTCGATCGTCTCCTCGGTCACCAACACGTAGACCTGCACTGGCTGAGTCTGTCCCATGCGGTGGGCACGGGCGATCCGCTGCTCCAGCACTGCCGGATTCCAAGGCAGATCGACATTGATCACCGTGTTGGCAGCCTGAAGATTCAAACCCACCGAGCCGGCATTGGTCGTGAGAAACAATTTGCAATCGGCATCGGTCTGGAACTGGTGTACTAACTCCTGCCGTTGCTTTTGTGGAACGCTGCCATCCAAACGCACGAAGGCCAGCTTTCGTTTCTTCAGGATCGGCTCGATCAGATCGAGCATGGTCGTCCATTCCGAGAACAAGACGATCTTGCGCCCCTCCTCGTCGAACAACCGCTCGATCAATTCCTCCAGGTGCTCCAGCTTGCTGGAAAAGCCCGGCTTTTCCTTATTGACCAGAAATGTGCTGTCGGCCGCCATCCGGCACATCAGCAGGGCCTTTTGCAATCGCAATAGATCCATCTCGCTGATGAATTTCTTGCTGGTGATCGAGGCCACGACTTGCATGTGCGTGGCATGGATTTCCGCTTGCTCGTCGGTGGGCTGGATGCGCACCACCTCAGTGGTTCGCGGCGGCAGTTCAAGCTTCACGCTGTCGCGCGTGCGCCTTAGTAGCACAGGCTTGAGTGCTTCTCGCAAGTCGCCCAGGTTTTTGAAACCCAGCACTTTGCCCTTCTCGTCAACCATGCGGTGCTTGTTGAAAAAGCGGAAACCGGGTCCCAGCCTGCGGCCATCAATGAACTGCACCACCGAATAAAGCTCGTCGAGCCGGTTTTCCAGCGGCGTGCCCGACAGCACCAGGGCAAAACGGCTCTTGAGGCTCTTGATCACGTTGCTGGTCTTGGCCTCCCAGTTCTTGATGCGCTGCCCTTCGTCCAGAATGATCAGGTCCCATTGCACCGGCTCAATCGCCAGTATATCGCGCAGCACCTGTTCGTAGTTGCAGACGGTGAAGAAACAATCGTTGTTGTATTGCGACACTCGTTGAGCCGCCGCCCCGCCGATCAATTGCACGTCGCGATCGCAGAAGCGATGAATTTCGCTCCGCCACTGCGACTTGAGCGAAGCCGGACAGACCACGAGTACTTTCTTGATTTCGGCCTCGCGGGCGAGCATCTCGGCGGTGCCCACCGCTTGAATCGTCTTGCCCAAACCCATGTCGTCGGCCAGCACTGCTCGGCCGGCCCCTGCCGCGAAAGCAATACCGTCCAATTGATACGGCAGCAGCGGAATCTTGAGCAACGAGTCGCGCAGCGGATGTTTCGCCGGATTGCGGCGAATTTCGGCCATTTTCTGGCTCATTTGCTCGACGAACAGCCGCTGTTGGATGTACTCCTCGGCATCGGGGAAGACGGTCACTTCCTGTTCGAGCTTTTGCAATTTCGTCAATCGCTGCATCAGGTCGTGCAGGTCTTCGATCGGCTTGTCTCGCAGCGGATTGATGATGCGGGCCACGCGATCATCGAGCCGTTCGGGAGCGGAGACCCACAGCGTCACGTCGCCGTCGTAGCGCAAGTGCAAGGCGAGGCGAGTCGGCTTGTAGACCTTACGCAGTTGGCGCGACTCGAAACGCCGCTTAACTTTGTTCACCACGTGCAGCACGTGCTTGCAAGTCCCCAGCGTATTGGTGCGAAAGTCTGGACATGAACAGAATGAATCTCCCGGTTCTAACCCGCGCAAGGCGACGCGGTAGGACTTGCCGCTCAAGCGATTGGTGACGACGTAATCGGTCCAGGGTTGCGAATCGTCCGCCGGCTTGACGTGCATCTTTTCTTCTTTGGCTCGTTCAGCCCGTTCAGCCAGCGCTCGAGCGATCAACTCGTCTTCCGCCAGGCTTTCAACCGCCACGCGCGGCTTGGGAGGGGCGGCCAATCCGAGCCGCAGCTTCTCTTCCAAAATCAACGAAAAAGCCGCGCCGACGTGTCCGCACGCGCCGTCACATTTCGTGCAGTTCCAATTCAGCCGATCATAAGCTTCGGCCATCAAATTGATCGTGACTACCACCGGCTGATTGCCGACATACTCTCCGGGAAACCGGAGCCGGAACAGATCGCCCCCGAGATACACATCCTCGTGGAGTTTGAATTCCCAGCGATTTGCATTTTTTTGGATGAGCTGTTTGCCTTCGGGGCCGAGCAGCTTGCAAGCTTCCAAGAAAGTGAGCCGCGAGAGGCGGTCTTTGAGACTAAGTTTGCCACTTGGTCTGGTCTTCCTGACCTGTGTCGTCATGACTAAAGACTCCTGAAAGAGAATGAATGGACAATTGGTTTGAATTGATTCGTTCGCTGCGATCGCTTGCGATGCGCTTTGCGATAGTATCTTTGTTTGCAGCCGATTGCCCCATCAATGTATCGCGCCCTTGTCGAAAGTGAACAGCGAGCGGCGCAGATTTCTCTAGGACCGTTGCCGGAGAGCTTCGTAAAATAGGACAGCTGCGGTCGCCGACACATTCAAACTGTCGGCCATGCCCAGCATGGGGACTCGTATGGCCGTAATGTCGGGCGTATGGAAAACAGAAGTCACGCCCGTTGCCTCACTGCCGAGGACGACTGCGGCCGGTTGACGCCAGGAGACTTCTGTGTAGAGAACAGGAGCATCCACTCGAGCGGCAAAGCAGGGAATGTGCTTCGCGCGGAGCCAATCGATGGTCACCTGGCTGCTAGCAGAGGCGAGTGAAACGCTGAAAATGGTGCCCAGGCTGGCACGGATGGCGTTGGGGTTGAACAGATCGGTACGCCCATCGGCGACAATCACGGCCGAAACGCCGGCTGCATCGGCGCTGCGCAGCACAGCGCCGAAGTTGCCCGGTTTTTCGACCCCTTCGAGAACGGCCACTAGCGGATTGTCGGGGAGTTTTAAGTGAGCCAAGTCGCGAGTTGGCGTCGGTGCCACGGCTAACACTCCTTCGGCTCGTTCTCCAAACGTCAGCTTGGCGAAGACCTGCGGCGTGACGTCCCAACGTGTGACTGTAGATGACACAGGCAAATTCAAAGCCTGCCGGGCGTCGTCCGAATGGCAGAGACTTTCACAGACGAAGATCTCCGACAGTTCAATGCCCGCGGAAATCGCCCGCAGCAATTCACGAGCGCCGTCGATGACGAAACGTCCTTGTTTCTCACGCTGCCGCCGGTCGCGAAGTTTGGCGACATCCTTGATGCGCTGATTGCTGGTGCTGGTGATGAGCCGATCGGACATGAAGGGACGGTGGAAGGGGAGTAATGGAGTGGTGGAGTATTGGAGAAATGGAAGTTGAAAGGTTCTTGGTTCTTAGTTCTTAGTTCTTCGTTGTAAAGCCCGAGGATTGCATTCCTTGGGTAGATTCAAATCTTCTGGAAGTTGAGCTACTTGGGATTTGGAACAATACGGACGAACGAGGGATGGGCCCGATCGTGATAGAGCGTGTTCGTAGCTACGACGGTTTTCGCGGGTGGATCGATCGTCAGCGGTTCGCCCGTGTTGGGATTGGGTTCGTAAAACGGCGCGCCGGTGCTGGCGACGGTCACGCGGATGCGATGACCACGATTGAAGATCTGGCTCATCCAGCCAAGATTGAATTTGACTCGATAAACTTCACCGGGCGTCAGCAACACTTCGCGGTCAAAGCCTTCTCGATACCGCGCTCTCAGGATCGAATCGACAATCAAGATTGATCGGCCGTCAGGATAAACGTCGCTGATCCGCACGATCAAATCGGTATCGCGAGCCGTCGAGGCAAAGTGCAACTCGGTCTGCGCCAGGCCGGTCCATTCGACGGGCTCCGTTAACGGCGGAGACGTGAACGTGCGGACTTCACTCTGGGCCTCCAACGCTCGTGCGTCTTTCGCGCCAGGAAATCCCGGGCCTGGGATCTCGTTGGGATGCAGTGGATCGGCACGAAACGTAGTCTTCGCTTCTTCTGTCGCAGGCGTCTGCAACGACAAACCGCCGTCGGGTTGCAAATAATACGACTTCGACTCGCCCTCGATCGGCCAATCGTTGGCTTCACGCCATTCACTGCCTGGCGCCTTCGGCTCGCCAACGGCGCCCATCGCGAAGTATCGCACCGTCGGTTCGCGATTTACTCCGTTATCGACTCCCTTCAGATAATGATCGAACCAGCGAACCATGTGGGCTTCCAATGGAAACGCGGCGTGATCGGGGTAGGTCAGTTCACCGGCTTTGGCGGTTTCTTTAAAGCGGCCGTGCAGCCAAGGACCGAGCAACAGCTTTTGTTTGCCGCGCGAGTTTTCGCCCCCGCGATGTTGTCGGCCGATGTAACTTTGAATCGAGCCGACCGACATGAAGTCGTACCAACTGCCAATCGTGAAGCAGGGGACGTTCATCTTGTCGAAGTGCAACGTGCAATCTTCCTGGGCCCAATAGTCGTCGTACTTGGGATGGCTGAACCATTCCTCCATCAATCGTCGATTGTCGGCCGGCTCTCGACAGACGGCAGCCATCTTGAGAAACCGCTCCGGACGGGTCGCGCCACCAATGCGATAGCCCTCGTGAAACAGACTCAGTCCCGTGTCGATCATGTACTGACAAACCAGATGCGGCGGCTGAGTGACGGCCAGAAAGTTCTGAGCGAACCCTCCCTGCGAACTGCCGAAAGAACCGACCTTGCCGGTTGACCAAGGCTGTGTGGCCAGCCATTCAACCGTGTCATATCCATCTTGCAACTTGCCCCAACCTAGCGCCCGGTAGCCGACCCAGGTTCCTTCAGAAAGTTGCGATCCGCGAAAATTCTGGATGGCCACGACAAAGCCCGCCTCGGCCAGTTTGGCGAACGACTTGCGACTCGCGGCATTGCGAACATCGGCATAGCGTTGCTCGACAATCACCGGCCAAGGCCCTTTGCCGGGCGGAAAATACAAGTACACCGACAACCGCGTACCGTCGCGCATCGGCACCATTACATGTTGTTCGGTGGTCGAGCCGAGATCGACGGGAGGCTCGGTCTTCGGCTGGGCAAGCGTTATGCCTGTGTCAAAAACGATTAAACCGAGCGCGTAGAGTCCGAATACTCTAATCCGGTTCATCATTAGCTCCACCGCAAGATACAAGTAAACAGATTCGACTTAAGGCTAAAGGCGATTTTGCCAGATCGATGGATCGCGGGCAGCGTGGAAGACTGCCAGGATGACTATCTGATCGCTTTCCACACGGTAATACACACCATAAGGATAGCCGGTCAAATTCGCTTGACGAATGTCTTCGAAGACTTTTGCGTGAAGTTCTGGATGGTCTGCAAGTCTTCTTAGGACGCGGTTCACTGCCGCCATAAACTTAGCGCCGCGACCGGTTCTCCTCTGTTCGTACCAATCCGCGGACAATTCAAATTCCACTTGTGCGGCGCGGAGAAACACGATCGGTAGGCTCATTTTTTGAACCGCGCCAAGGCATCTCGTTCAACTTGTTCCCAAGGTACGACGTCTGTCGGGTTCTCGATGTGGTCGGCTAATCGCCGTTCTAGTTCCTGCTTCTTCACCTCAGAAAGCGGTTCCACGGGACGCGATGCGATCACACTGTCCAAGATTTCTTGAGCTAGCGCGATTCGCTGTTCAATCGACATTAAGTGAATTCCTAAATCTTCAAAGCTCTGGGACATAGCGTGCTCCCTGGTTTATTGCCGTCCGACAGCCTGCACTATAGCGGAAAGTTGCTTCCAGTACATCAAGTTGCTGCAAGGACGAGCGGGCTCAACTTCCCGACGTCGCTGTGCGTGGTCCAATCGCCTTGCAGCATCACGGCGATAGGGTGGAATTCGCGAACATCTTCATTCGGGATCTGAAATCGGGGGAGTAGACGGCACGATCTGGTAATCCCCTAATATTCGCTACCTGCTTCAGGAGGGGCAAATCATTGATTTTCACCGTTGCACCACCTAGACTAAAGCCGCATTCCTGAGGATCGTCGCCAGCCTCTGGCGAACCTGCGATCCAGCGGGCAGGTAATACGACTCGACAACCTTGAAGCACTTACACTCCCCAAGCATGAGGACCATTCGATGCAATCAGAATTCAATCCATCACTCAAGTTGCCCGCCGTCAACCGTCGGCGATTCTTAAAGCAAGCCGGCGCCACGGCCTGTGCTGTTGCAGTCGGCGCCAGCGCTCTGCGTCAGACCGCGTTGGCTCAACCAGCGGCAGCGGGTTTCAAGCTGCCGCCGTTGCCCTATGCTTACGATGCGCTTGAGCCGTCGATCGACGAAGAGACGATGAAGATTCATCACGACAAGCATCATCAGGCTTATATCAACAATCTCAATATGGCACTGCAAGCTCATCCCTCGCTGCTGAGTAAGCCAATCGAGTCGATCTTGAAGGACCTCGACAAATTGCCCGAAGACATTCGTAAGGCGGTTCGCAACAACGGCGGCGGTCACTACAACCACACGCTGTTCTGGACGATCATGGGACCGAGCAAGGGAGGCGAGCCGAGCGGAGAACTGGCTCAGGCGATCACGTCGACCTTCACCAGCGTCGCCAACTTCAAAGAAGCGTTCACCAAGGCGGCCGTCACGAACTTCGGCAGCGGTTGGGCCTGGCTCAGCGTCGATGGCCACAAGAAGCTGGTCTTGGAAGCTCTGCCCAATCAGGACAGCCCGTTGTCCTCCGGCAAGACCCCGATCGTCGGCGTCGATGTCTGGGAACATGCCTATTATCTAAAGTACAAGAACCTGCGGCCTGACTACGTGAAGGCCTGGTGGAATGTCGTCAACTGGGACGCCGTGAGCAAGAACTTCCAGATGGCCATGAAGGGCTGAGCAAAGTCCGAGTAGAAATAATTGTGTACGCCATGTCGACCGGCACCCCCGGTCGACATGGCGATTTTGCTTTTTCGACTGTTCACTTCACAATCGTTCTGAGGATCACGTCCATGCCCCGCGATCAGCAAACTGGTTCGTCTCGCCGCACGTTTATCAAGGCCGCGGGAGCGGTTGCTGTCTCGTCGGCAGTCGCGCCGATCATTTTGCACGCGGCCGACAAAGCGGGTAGCAAAACGCCCATCGTGGGCAGCGGCGATCACACGTACGAAGCAATTCACAACTGGGGCGAGTTGCCCGACCACGTGAAGTGGGGCGAAACCCACGGCGTGGCAGTCGATGAAGCCGGGTTGATCTATATCAAGCACCGCAATCGGGCCGCCGAGCCGATGGACGCCATCGTGGTCTTCGACCCGGCAGGGAAGTTTGTCCGCTCGTTCGGCAAGGAATTTCACGGCGGCGGGCACGGCATTGACATCCGCAAAGAAAACGGCGAAGAGTTTTTGTACCTGTGCGACGTCAAGAACAACATCGTCGTCAAGGCGACGCTCAAGGGCGAGCACGTTTGGAAAATGAGCTACCCGACCGAACCGAATGTCTACAACGAGACGAACAAGTACAGCCCGACCAACGTGGCCTTCGCGCCCGATGGCGGTTTCTATGTGGCTGACGGTTACGGCAGCCACTACATCCATCAATACGACAAGGACCACAAGTGGGTCCGTACCTGGGGCGGCAAAGGAACCGATCTCGGCAAGATGCAAACGCCGCACGGCATCTGGCTCGACAATCGTCCGGGACGCGAACCCGCGATCGTCGTGGCCGACCGCGCGAATGCCCGGCTGCAATATTTCACGCTGGACGGCAAGTTCTTGAGCGTGCTGCAAGACGTGAGTTTCCCCGCCCACTTCGATATTCGCGGCACTGAATTGCTCGTACCCGATTTGCACGCCCGTGTGAGCATTTTCGACAAGGACAATAAGCTCATCACGCATCTGGGATACGATCCCGAGTGGACCAAACAAGTGCTGGCCGACAAATTCAAAATGCGCACTCAGCCCGAGACCTGGCAGGCCGGTCGCTTCATTCACCCCCACGACGCCTGCTATGACAAGGACGGCAACATATTCGTCGTCGAATGGGTCGCGACCGGACGAGTGACGTTGCTCAAGAAAATTGCATAGTAGACATCACGCTCCGCGTGATGAATGTGCGTCGTAGTTGCACAGGTCCTCATTTTTCAGACGCGAGCCTCTGCAATTCTGACCGCAAAGTTTTCAGGCCTTCTGACGCGACTGGATCGTCAATGAGGTTCTTCATTTCATATGGATCGGCCTGGAGATCGTACAGCTCGTCGACGCCGGTCAGATCTGTGTAGTGAATGTATTTCCAGCGATCGGTGCGGACGGCCTGGTAGCCCATGCGATCCATCCGTTCGAACGTCTTGTCGGAGAAGTATTCGATCAGAAACGAGTCACGCAGTTTTATGCTCTCGCCTTTGAGCAAGGGAACAAGCGATTGGCCGTGAATCTTTTCGGGCGGTTTGGCGGCGGCCAGTTCGATAAGCGTCGGTGCAATATCGACGCTCAGGACAAATGGTTCAACTTTTGAACCCGCTCGAATCATGGGCGGATAGCGGACCAACAGCGGAATACGAATCGCCTCTTCGTAGGCCAGTCGCCGCTCGACGCTCAAACCATGCTCGCCGTAGAAATAGCCATGATCGCTGGTGAAGATCAGCATCGTTTGATCGAGCAATCCGCGATCTTCCAGCACTTGAAAGATCTGTCCGACCCCTTCTTCGGCGGCCATCAGCATCCGCAATCGATCGCGGATCACTTCGTCGCTGGTGCCGGTGCTGCGACCCAGAGGCGGTAATTTGCCGATCTGCCTTGTTAGCGCCGGCTTGCCTGCGAGCTTGTCAATCAGCGCATTGGGCCGTCGCGGAATCTTCTCGTCGGCAAACAAATGCTTGTGTCGCTCGGCAGGGACAAACGTCGAGGCATGCGGGTCGGAGATGCTGCCGTCGGGACGCTGCTCCAGATTGGGATGGACCGCCTTATGCGAAAGATACAGCACAAACGGGCGATCGTGCGGCCGCTTGATGAAGTCGACAGCCCGAGCATTGAGTATGTCGGTCGCGTAACCCTTGGCTTTTTCCGGCTTGCCGTTGACGTTCAGATCGGGATCGAAATATTGCCCCTGTCCTTTGAAGCTGACCCAATGATCGATTCCCGGCCGGGGAGAATCGTCGGTCCCCATGTGCCACTTGCCGAAGAATGCCGTCTCATAGCCCGCCTGATTCAATCGCAGGAGGAACGTGTCGAGCCGATGGCTGAGTGCATCGTGGTTGGTGTTGTCGGTCACGCCATGCGTATGAGCATACAAACCTGTAAGGAAGCAGGCACGACTAGGCGAACAAAGGGGCGTCGTAGCGAAGGCATTCCGAAACAGTGCTCCTTCGCGGGCGATGCGATCGATGTTTGGGGTCTTGATGAACATGTGCCCCATGCAAGCCAGGTCGTCAAAGCGGGCGTCGTCCATCAGGATGAAAACGATGTTGGGACGCGGCGTGGTTGCAACTTCCTGGCAGTAAATCTCCCAGCCGCCATCGCGGTTCGAGACATAGCTGAGTCGGCCGTCAGGATGCCAGGCGGGGAAGTTGTCGATCGCAGGATCGTTGGTCGCGTTGACCATGTTGCGACCGTCGGCGTCGCACACATAGATTTCGAAGTTGCCATCGCGATTGCTGGTAAAGGCGAGTCGTCGGCCATCAGGCGACCACGCCGGGTAATCGTCCAGTGCGGGACTTGTGGTCAACCGCGTGACGGCGCCGGACTCAACATCCAGCAAGGCCAATTCATAGTCGCCCCATCGGTTGGTGGCAAAGGCGAGATGCTTACCTGAGGGTGACCAGGCAGGATGAGCATCAAGCGCCAGGTCATTGGTCATGCGGCGCGGCTCGCTACCGTCAGCGCGGGAGATGTAGATCTCTTGATTGCCTTCGCGGGTCGAAGTGTAGGCGATACTCTTGCCGTCGGGCGACCACGTGGGCGATTCTTCGTGCGACAACTGCGAGCCTGTGACGGCCACAGGCTTGAGGTCGCTACCATCGGCGGCAATGGAATAAACCTCGACGTCGCCTTGATTGGGCGACTGTTTGACGAACGTGAATGCCAGTCGCTTGCCGTCAGGAGACCAAACCGCGTCGTACTCGGGCTCTTTGCGATCGGTGAGCCGCACGGGCCCCGCGTCCGCCGTCATCTTGTACAGAAAGATCGTGGTTCCTTGATGCTGGGCGAAGACCAGGTGCTTGCCATCGGGCGACCAGGCGGGACGTTGCTTGAGGAAGCCGTCATGCGTCAATCGCTGCGGCTCGGCAGCATGAGCGGAAGTCGCAACCAAGATCAAGGATGCGAGCAGCAACAGGATACGCTTCATATCAGTTCCTCAATCAACCGGCCCAAGGGGATCAAGCCGCTGGCCGTTAAGCGCGTGGTGCCGATGCCGAGACGGTCGAGAACCGTGGTGAACAAGTCGGCCGGGGTCGCTGCGCCCGTTTGCGGACGTTCGCCGCGCGCATCGCTGGCCCCGACAACCTGTCCGCCGCGAATTCCGCCTCCCGCCAACATCGCCGAATAACAGTGTTCCCAGTGGTCACGTCCGGCCTTGTTGTTGATCTTCGGTGTGCGACCGAATTCGCCTGCCGCGACGACGAGCGTATCGCGCAGCAAGCCGCGCTGCTGCGAGTCTTCCAACAGCGCCGTCATCGATTGATCGAACATCCAGGCGTGACGATCTTGCAGTTGCGGATAGTTGCGATCGTGAGTGTCCCAGCCGCCGTCGCCGGTGTCCTCCAACGGCTCGACATGCGAGCTCCAATTCACCTGCACGAAACGCACGCCCGACTCGACCAGACGCCTGGCCAACAAGCAACACTGACCAAAACGGAAACGGCCATAACGAGTGCGGAGCTTCGCCGGCTCTTGCTCCAGATCGAACACTTCGCGGGCCGAACCGGACGTGAGCAGTGAAAAAGCCTGTTGATAAAAGCGGTCGAGGCCTTGCACGTCGGCCGACTGATCGACACGCCGCGCCAATTCATCGAGCGCCGATCGCAACTGACGGCGATTGGCCAGGCCGTCGGCGGTGAGTCCTTCGATCAATTCCAACTGCGGCGCTTTGACTCCTTTCTCGGGATCGTACTCGAGCCGAAATGGATCATAGAGGCCGCCCAATGAACCGCCTCCTTCACCCGTAATGCGGCGATGCCCTTGGTGCAGATTCCCGCCCAAGGCGACGAACGTCGGCATCGCGCCCGAAAAGCCGAGCACCCTGGCCGCAACCGAACCGTGGGCGGGCTTTACCTGGCCAGCCAACGTCTGCCCACCGAGACTCTGTGCGCCGGAGATGGAACCGGTCAGCCCGATCGTGCCGGCAATCCCATGATCGTTCGAGCCGGTGTAGAGCGAGCGAACGATCGCGTACTTGTCGGCATGTCGGGCCAGCCGCGGCAACAGCTCGCCGATTTCCACTCCGGCCGCATTGGTCGCAATGGGGCGATAAGGCCCGCGATATTCCAGGGGCGCCTTAGGCTTGAGATCGAACAGATCGAGATGGCTCGGCCCACCCCATAGCCACAGCAGGATCACCGATCGTGCAGGCCCTCGCGTCGGTTCCTGAGCCTCGCAGCGCATCAAATCTGCCAATGACCAACCGACCGCTCCCAACGATCCGGCCTGCAACATCGCCCGTCGCGAGCGGTTATGTCTGCCGAGCGTGGAAAGGCGTCCGAAGTCGAGCATGAGTGTATAGAAGGGCAGAAAGGGAGGCGGAAGTCAAGCGATTGCTTCGAACGTACTTCGTTACGAGAGGATCACCGTAAATCGTTTCTGGCTCGAAATTCGACCTCGAATTCATTCCACTCTCGTATCCGGCTGGCATCCATGTCGTCAATTGCGCGGTCGAGCGCTGTGACTGACTCGCGGTGTTCGGCCCAGAAGGAGAGAACTTGACGCAACAGTTCGTCGGTGCTGGCAAAGCCGCCCTCACGCATCTCGCGGTCAATAAGAGCGCGGAGATCGTCCGATATAGGAATCGATGACGAATTCATGCGATGATTGTCCTCAGAAAAGATTAAGGCGTTGCCGGCCGCCCTTCAATCACATCTCGCCAATACTTCGGCAAACCGTGAAAGGCGGTTTGATAGGTCGACTCCAGTGGCGCATTCACGTACCGATCGGGGCTGAGGAACAGCGGCATGTCGGGCAAGGATGAGCCAACTGCCAGGTATTCCAGATATGCTTCTGGCGATTGCCCGGCAACATACGACGCCAAAGTCAGCGGCTCGTTTAATGGCATCACGGATGGTTCGTCGTCAAAATGCCCCCAGATGACTCCGTGCATGCCTTGCGGATCATGAGGCCCGGGAGGGAAGAGGTCCACCAGCAAGACATGAACTCCGTGCATCAACGCAGTCTCGATTTTGGTGGCGAACTCCGCGACATGGGCCGCTCGATCTTTGTTGGCCGGCGAAACGATCTCTACGAGCGCGACGATTCTGTGGCCGCTCACATGGCGGATGGCCAATGTGCGGCGCGCTCCCCGTGCCGCAGGAGACGGCGAAAGCTTGATACGAGTCTGCGGCGGCACATCCGCGACTGCGACGCCGCCTTGGATGGCAGGTGGAGTCGCACCGGGAGTAGGAATCTGCAGCGTCAGCACATCTGCAATCAAACGACCGCCATGCTGCTCCGGCAAAGCGTAATACCCTTCTGGCAATAACCCGGCATTCAACGCTTCGCTAAGGTGAGTGATCCACGCCGTATGAAATGCGTGAAAAGTTCCCGCATCGAGTTTTGTCCAATCGTGTACTGGCATGTGGATCGCGTTACCCCCGCTTCTTTCTCAATGTCGCCCGATGAATTCCGAGAATCTGCGCGGCGGCAGCCTGATTGCCGCGGGTGGTCTCGAGTACGGCATCGAACAGTGCGGGTTCGGTAGCAGCCAGAAACTGTTGATATAAGTCGGTGTGACTGTGAGGGCCTCCGAGTTGCGACTCTGCCCAAGCGGTCGCGGCGCGGGCAAGCGTCGTAATGGGATCGGCCGACGCAGGAAGCACGCGCGGAATGGCCGGCGGCAGATGCTCAGGGGCGATCGCGTTGCCATGAGCCATTAGTGCACCGTGCTCAATGGCATTGCGCAACTCGCGGACATTGCCAGGCCAATCACGACGCCGCAACTCATCGAGCGTGGCCTCAGTAAACCGAACTCCTTTCTGACCGGCAGGCAATACGCGCCGCAGAAAACACTCCGCCAACAGCGCGATATCCTCTACTCGGTCGCGCAGCGACGGCAGCGTGATCTCGAACACTGCCAGGCGAAAATAGAGGTCTTCGCGAAAGTTGCCTTGCCGCACTTCCTGCCGCAGATCGCGATTCGTGGCCGTAATAATGCGGAACGAACTACGCCGCGGCCGGGTGTCGCCGACCGGCGTGACTTCCTGCTGTTCGAGTACGCGGAGCAGTTTCACTTGCACGCTGGCCGGAATATCGCCTACTTCGTCGAAGAAGATCGTGCCACCGTCAGCCAACTCCAACAGTCCGGCCCGCGATTGAGCCGCGCCGGTGAATGCGCCGCGAACATGGCCGAACAATTCGCTCTCGACCAGCGTGGGACTTAATGCTGCCAGGTTGACCGGCATCAATGGTTGTTCGGCTCGCAATGAATGACGATGGATGGCTCGTGCGACGAGTTCCTTGCCGGTGCCGCTTTCGCCAGTGATCAACACGCTGGCTTCGGTCGGTGCGACCAGGGCAATCCGTTTGAACACCTGCTGCATGGCCAGACTCTTGCCCAATAACTCGTCGGACTGGCTGGCAGAATCTTCGCCGTCCGCAGTGTCTCTGGCGAACGGTTCCAACGCGATTCCACCAATTTTAGGCTGATGACTCTCTCGCCGTTGAGCCAAAGCGCGGCTGATAACCGCAGCGGCCTGATCGAGATCGAAAGGTTTGGCCAGATAATCGAACGCGCCGTTTCCCAACGCCTGGACAGCCGTCTGCAAGCTGCCGAACGCCGTCATCACCACAATCGGCACTTCGCCGGCCAATTCATTCAGCCGGTGCATCGCCCACAGACCATCCATACCCGGCAATCGAACATCGAGCATCACGAGATCGGGAGTCGTTCGCTCGACCGCCTCTATCGCTTCTTCGGCCGACGACGCCACACGCACCTCGTGACCATCCTCGGTGAGCAAGCGTCCCAAGGCCCAGCAGATGCTTTCTTCGTCGTCAACAATCAGAACGGAACTCATGGAAACGCTATTGGGTGTTGGGATGCTGAGAGGACAGTTACTTGCATTGTAATTGTCCGGAAAGGAGTTGACGAATGACTACGTCCGAATGACGAGTCGAAATTCTCATTTCGGCGTGAAAAGTCGTATTTTCGGTACAAAGTCGTCCAGAGACTCGTCGGTTTAGGGGAAAAGCCGTCGTTTAAAGACATCGGTTAACTAGGATGTCTGCGCAACTGAAGGAAGCCCACACGTCTGGATGGTAACACAAGGAGAACTTTGCCATGCCAGACGGTAGCAGAAAACGTCGTCATAGTCCGAATGCCGCCCGCAGTCGCTGGTATGCCCTGCATCGTGCGACACGCTTCCGCCGCCGCTTCGGAATCGATCAAAAGGCCGTCAAGGCCACGACCGAAGTGACTCGGACGGCGGCAAATCTCGCTAGCCCGGCGGCGGTTTCCGAGGTTTTGTTTGCAGGCGCGGCGTAGTCACGTAGGGCACGCGCAGCGTGCGAAAGCCGCGGTTGATAATTCTCGCATGCTTCGCATGCCCTACACGAACTACACGAACTTTGGCGAGCGTAGCTTCCTCACAGTTTGGCGGCGGCTGGAAGCCACCGCTACTTTACTTCTCGCTTGTGCCTTGTTCCAAATCCTTGACTCGGGTTTCGATCTTCTCTTTGTCAGCAGGTGAAAGCTCTTGCGTCAGGACTGCTTTCCATTCTTTCAGCGCCGCACTCTTGTCGTCCTTGGCTTCCAGCGTGATGGCCAGATTGACGCGGGCCGATTGAAGTTGCGGATTTAGTTCGAGAGCTTTGCGAAAGTTCTTCTCGGCGACGTCGGGCTTGCGGTCGACGAAAGCGGCCAGTCCAGCGCCGAGCCACGCCACCGGTTCTTTCGGGAATTTCTCAGTGGCCTCGGCAAACGTCTCAGAGGCCATCTTGGCATGGCCCTGACTCAACAGCAGATGCCCCTTTTTCAGCAGCGATTCAATATCCTGGCCCTCGGGCAAAGGAACAATATCTTTGGTGATCTCGAATTGAGTCGACGGCCGACCGTCGAGCCCAAAACCATAATCGGTCAGTCTTCCGTGCGAGGCGAAGGCTACCATCTCCAAGGGCGGGCGGGCGGGATTTGTTCGGCCGGGATCATTCGGTCCGACCGGTGGATTGACTGCGACAGGTGGCCCACCAGCACGATTCATCAAACCGGGCAAAACCAGAAAACCGGTGACACCGATTAACAAGCAGGCTGCCAGGGCATACGCCAAAACTTGCGGCGAAAACCAGGCCGCCTTTCGCTGCGGCTGCACGAACGTCACCTCTTCATCCGCCTGCATCAACGAGGCAACCACTTCTCGACAATGATCGCAGTTGGCCAAGTGCTCGATGGCGGCGTCACGCTCGGCGCCGCTCAAAGCACCGGCGGCAAACAGGGCCAGAGTCTCGTCGTCCAGGTGCGAGACTTTGTCGGCCCTATAGTTGACTTCGGCCAGAACTCGCTGCAGGACGTCGGTTTCGTGGTTGCGCGGTTCGGTATTCATAGGACATCTTGCCCTTGTTTAGATGAAGAATTCCGGAAAGAGGCCGCCAGGTGTTGGCTCACCCATTCGCGTAGGATGGGATCCTCGCCGGAGAGTGCGGAATAGAAACAGTCGGAGAATTGCGTTTCTTGCGAACGCGCCCGGGCGGCGTCCCAGAGCCGTTTGAAGATGCCTTCGACGGCTTTGTCGCGTTGGCGTCCGACGTTCCCGGAGTGAATTCCCATGGCCTTGGCGACTTGGCCCTGGGGAACTCCATCGAGCGTGATCAGCTTAATCAGCAGAATCTGCTCGGGCGTCACATCTTGCAACGCGGCCTTGAAGATAGGCTCCAAAAGTTTCTTGCAATGCGACCGATCGGCGGCGATTTCCAACCCGGGTGTCGAGGCGCGCGGCGCGGGATCATCATCCAGTGTTGTTGGCTCGTACTTGCGCAAGGCCGACAAACAGTGATTGGTAACGACCGAGCGGAGCCACTGACTTAAGAACGTTTTGCCCTGGTACTGGGCGATTTTCGGCGGACGTTCGCCGCGTGGCATGATCAGGTCGGCGGAAAAGTTCTCGACCATCTCGACGCCTCGTTGATCGGCGACACGTCGTGCGTTGGCGCGAACTCCCGGCATGTAGTTTACATTGAACATTTCAGCCGCCTTTTCTTCGTGGAGTTCCAGCGCCTGGGCGAGCACTACTTCGTAGACCAGGCTCGCTTTGCCCGTGCCAACTCCCAAATCGGCGGCTTCTGCCCGCGCCAGCAGCGGACGAAAGGCCAGTTGTTTGTGTTCGCCCAGCCGTCGCCAGTGATACTCCAAAGCTCGCCAGACTCGACCGGCATAATGGTCGAGCGTCGCACCGTTGACCGCGGCGGGATCGTGACAAACTCCGTTCAAATGGCGACGTACGGTACGACATATCTCTTCCTCAATGCTCCGCCGCGCGGTTTCAGCTTTGGCGGCAGAACACCTTTCATGTTGAGCAATCCACGGCACAGCTTCTTGCGGGACGGACCCAGCCATTGTGTTGCTCCACCAATAAGACGCCCCCTTGCGGTCGCCGTTGCGCGAAAATCGCCGGCCCGACCATGCTTTCACCACAAGTTACAAGACGAGCGGGTCCAGGTGCAACGGTCTGGGCAAGCCAAGCGTCACAAAAGCTATTGATGGGCAATGACTTGCGCTGGAATCTGGCAGCAGGGGACAAAGCCCTTTTTGGCGTTCAAGAACAGCAGACGTTACTCCCTACGCCCTCCAGTCAACTCTGCTGGTGGTCATTTCGGACTTGTAGTGAGCTTGCTAGATGAGCTGACTCGTTAATAGGTGATTCGGGGCCTAAATCGCGCTACATTTTCTATTGATGTAAAATAAACTTGACATTAAGTATTGTATGCCATACATTGGCGTCTGCTCAAGTCGGCAATCCAGCAGCCACCGTTTCTCAAAGGAACATGCCATGTGCAGGACCCAAAAAGCCGCATTGTTCAACCTCAGCATCGTCCTTTCAGCTCTGGCGACAGTGCTGGCACTTTATCCGTTCTTGGGGCGAGGAGCAGCAGGTGGATTTGGCCTGTTAGGTTTTCTCGGCTTTGGTCCATTGTTCTATCGACAGCATCCAGGCCAGGTCGTGGCCGACGAGCGGGACCAGCTTATTAACCGGCGATCCATCATCATTGCGTACTCGGTTTTCTGGGTGGCATTCGTTGCCTCGTCGATGCTTGCCTTGGCGCTTTACGGCGGCGATGGCGCCGTTCCTGTGCCGGTCATTATCAACGCCGTTTGGTTCGGCTTCATGCTTTTCGTTGGCCTGCACGCAGTCGCCACTTTGACACAATATGGCTTAGGAGGCGCCGATGGGAGATCGTAGCGAGCTAACGAATCGCATTCGCGAGCTCCGTTTTCGCAATGGCGAGATGACGCAGCAACAGCTTGCTGAGCGAGTCGGCGTGACCCGCCAGACAATTATCGCTCTGGAGGCTGGAAAGTATGTGCCCTCCCTGTTGTTGGGTTTCAGGCTCGCAGCCGCTTTCGGAGTCAAGGTCGAGGAGGTTTTCCACTATAACGGTGCGTCCACTGGAACCTAACTGCTGACGAATTAATGCGAGACAGAACGACGTTGTGTCACTCCAAGATGTTTTCTCTAAAGAGGTGAAAATCATGAGTAATCAACAGCGTGTTTTAAGAGATGAGCGGACGGTGGCCGTAGAGAACGTCAGCTACAAGTGGGCCTTTGCATTTGTGACCTTCGCACTCCTCGTTGATGTGATGTACCGAGGATTATTCCGAAACGAGGCTGCCTGGGACTTGATGGCCTTGGCCTGTGTGCCTGGAATCATCTGTTCGATCTATTACGCTCGCCAGACGACACTGACCGCACATGACTGGGTAACGATCGCAGTGCTTGCCATTTGCAGTGCGGCTGTCGCGTTTGTCATCGCAGCCCTGTATCAATTCCGTCTCTTGCATTGACAAGGTCGTGGCACCCTTCACGAGCGCCCAAACCGAAAATCTGTAACTGAAACTCCTCTGTTTCTCCGTCCTCGAAAAGCGATTCTCTTCGCCGCGCTTGCGCCCTATTCATTTGACTATTCGGACTTGTGATCCATTACCCACATTCCGTCTCCGAACGCCGCGAAGGCTGGTATGGTTTTTGCTAACCATTGAGATGCAGGGCCTTGAGGACATCACAGCCTTTACGACCATAAGAAATGCAAACGGTTTGGCCAAATTGGACGCTCGGCGGTCCCGTTTAGCCAGAAGGAGTATTTCGTTGTTTGCCGAGACAATTGGGAACAGTTTCCAGCATTGCCACCGTTGAGGGTTTGGGAGCCAGTCAATGAAAGGGAGCACGATGAGATTCCTGCAGACAGCCATTATTATGTCACTCCTTTTCCTTTTGCTGCCGGCTTGCAACAAGCAGAGCGAAACGCACGGGCAGCAAGCCCACAAAATTGTGGCTACCCATCCTGAATCCAAGACGATTACCCTCAGCGAGCAATATGTCTGCCAAATCCACTCGCGGCGTCATATTAAAATCCGCGCGTTGGAAACCGGCTATCTCGAGGCGATCACCATTCACGAAGGACAATCGGTTAAGCAAGGCGACTTGCTGTTCAAGGTCATACCAATTCTTTATCAGTCCAAGCTCGATGCCGAAAACGCCGACGCCAAGGTCGCGCAACTGGAATACAACTACACGAAAAAGCTGCACGAAGACAAAGTCGTTTCTGAGAACGAGGTGCGACTGAACGCGGCCAAGCTGGCAAAGGCCAACGCCAAGGCTAAGCTGGCGCAGGCCGAATTGGACTTTGCCACGGTCAAAGCGCCTTTCGACGGTATCATCGATCGGCTGCATCACCAGCAAGGTGCTTTGGTCCAGGAAGGGGACGAACTCACGACCTTGTCCGATAACAGCGTGATGTGGGTTTATTTCAACGTCCCCGAAGCTCGTTACCTCCAATACATGACCAACCTCAAACAGAATAAGACTGAGCCGCAAATCGAACTCTTACTGGCCAACGGCAAAAAGTTCGACCACGACGGCAAGATCGGCGCCATCGAGGCGGACTTCAACAACCAGACCGGCAACATTCCTTTTCGCGCCGATTTTCCAAACCCTGATCGTCTGTTACGTCATGGCCAGACAGGCACCATCTTGATGAGCCGCGAGCAGAAAGATGCCATCGTCATTCCGCAACGCGCGACTTTCGAGGTGCTGGCCAAGCGATACGTTTACGTCATCGACCATGACAATGTCGTGCATCAGCGCGAGATCACCGTTCAAGACACGCTGGAAGATATCTTTGTCATCAAGGACGGCGTCGGCGTCAATGACAACATTGTCCTCGAAGGGACTCGGCAAGTTCGCGATGGCCAAAAGGTGCAGTACGAAGAACGTCAACCCGAGCAGATTGCTGCACACCTGAAATATCACGCCGAATAGCAAGCGCCTCACCGGTACTCAGATTCCTCAACGAGCCGTGCAGTATCAATCATGTTCGCGCTCTTCCTTCATCGACCGGTATTGGCGATTGTTATCTCGACAATCATCCTATTGCTGGGAGTATTGTCGATTTTTCAACTGCCGATATCCCAGTTTCCGACCGTCGCGCCGCCGAGCGTCGTGGTCACGATCTCTTATCCGGGCGCGAGCGCCAAAGTCCTGGTCGACTCGGTGTTAGTGATTCTCGAACAATCGATCAATGGCGCACCCAACATGCGCTACATGAAATCGGCCGCTACCAGTGCGGGCGAGGCCACAATCCAGGTCGTCTTCGAGCCCGGCAGCGACCCGAATGCAGCGGTGGTGAACGTCCAGACTCGCATTCAAACCGTAAAACAACGGCTCCCGCCCTTGGTCGAACGCGAGGGCATCATCGTCATGCAAGCCATGCAAAGCATGCTGATGTATGTCAACTTGTTCAGCACCGAAAAAAGCCATGATCAAAACTTTCTTTATAATTATGCCTACGTCAATGTGTTACCTGAGATCAAGCGGGTCCACGGCATCGGCCGCGCGCAAATTCTCGGCAACCGCCAATATGCCATGCGCATCTGGTTGGATCTCGATCGCATGCGGGCCTACAGCATCAACTCCGACGACGTCATGAAGGCCGTCGGAGAACAAAGCATGATCGGTTCGCCCGGGCGGCTGGGGCAGGCGTCGGGCCGAACTTCGCAAACGGTCGAGTACGTTTTGACCTGGCCAGGGAGATACAACAAACCGGACCAATACGAGGATATCATTCTGAAGGCCACACCCGACGGCGAGATTCTGCTGCTCAAAGACGTCGCTCAAGTGGAGTTAGGCCCGGCATACTACGACATCTATTCGGACATCGACGGTCATCCCTCAGCAGCCATCGTGCTCAAGCAACTCCCTGGCACCAATGCCGCCGATGTTATCAAGGAGGTCAAGTCACTGCTGAACGAGCTTCAGGAATCGTCGTTCCCCGCAGGCATGAAATACGAGGTCAGTTACGATGTTTCTAGCTTTCTAGATGCCTCGATCGAACAGGTTCTGCACACACTTTTCGAGGCCTTCTTGTTGGTGTCGCTGGTCGTCTTTGTGTTCTTGGGCGATTGGCGCTCCACGCTCATACCGACGCTGGCCGTCCCTGTATCGTTGATCGGCACATTCTTTGTTCTCAACCTGCTGGGAATGTCGATCAATCTGATCACGCTTTTCGCCTTGGTGCTGGCGATCGGCATCGTCGTGGACGATGCGATCGTGGTGGTCGAAGCAGTGCATGCCAAGATGCACGCCAGGCATCTCAAGCCCTATTTCGCTGTCAAAGAAGTCATCGAAGAAATCAGCGGCGCCATCATCGCCATCACCTTGGCAATGACGGCCGTCTTCGTTCCCGTGACCTTCATGCAAGGTCCGGCAGGCGCCTTCTACCGACAGTTCGGCGTCACGATGGCTACCAGCATTATTCTTTCAGGAACTGTGGCGCTCACACTCACGCCGGTTCTCTGCGCCATGATTCTCAAGCCGCTGGCACATGCGCCAAAAAGGCGTCTGCCGCTGGCGTATGCGCTGCATTTGTTTGACCGTGCCGTCGAGAAGGTCACCCTCGGATATGCGGGGTTGGTGCGACGCATCGTCACGCGACGTGCGCTGACGGTGATCATTATCGCCGGATTCTGCGTTGCCATTTATGCCGTGAACACGAGACTTTCAGCGGGATTCATTCCGCTGGAAGATCAGGGCATGATCTACGGTGTCATTCAGACGCCGCCTGGATCGACCCTCGAATACACCAACGCCAAGGCCACCCAGCTTCGGGAGATTGCCAAAAAAATTGACGGCGTGCATTCGGTTTCCTCGTTGGCCGGTTATGAAGTTCTCACCGAAGGTCGCGGCTCGAACGCCGGAACCTGCCTGATCAACTTAAAAAATTGGTCCGATCGCCAGCTCACCTCGAAACAGATCATCCTGCAACTCGAAGAAGAAGCCAGCCAGATCTCCAATGCAAAGATCGAATTCTTCGAGCCTCCCGCGGTGCCCGGTTTCGGTGCGGCCGGAGGAGTCGCCGTGCGCGTCCTCGACAAGACCAACACCATGAATTACAAGGCCCTGGGCGAAGTCAACGACAAGTTCATGGCCGCCCTGGCTAAGCGTAAGGAAATCAAGGGCCTGTTCACGTTCTTCACCAGCAACTATCCGCAGTACGAATTAGTCATCAACAACAAGGTGGCCATGCAAAAGGGCGTCTCCATCGGCAAGGCGATGGACAACCTCTCCACCGTCATCGGTAGCACCTGGGAGCAAGGTTTCATCCTCTTCGGCCAGTTCTACAAAGTGTTTGTCCAGGCCAAGCCCGAGTTCCGCCGCATTCCTGAAGACTTCGACAACCTGTTCGTCAAAAACGACAAAGGCGAAATGGTTCCGTATTCTTCGTTCATGACGCTCAAGATGATCCAGGGCATCAACGAGATCGACCGTTACAATCTTTACCCCGCCGCTCCTATTCAAGCCTCCCCCGCGCCGGGCTACAGCAGCGGCCAGGCGATCGAGGCGATACAAGAGGTTGCTGACGAAACGCTGCCGCATGGCTATGGCATTGGTTGGGCGGGCCTTTCGTATGACGAGGCCCGCAAGGGGAACACGGCAATTTACATCTTCTTGATCGTCATCGTCTTTGTGTATCTGGTGCTGGCCGGACAATACGAAAGTCTCATTCTGCCGCTGGCCGTCATCTTGTCGCTGCCGATTGGAGTCTTTGGTTCCTTTCTGCTCCTGGAGGAATTGGGACTGGCCAACGATGTCTATTGTCAGATTGGTCTGGTCATGCTGGTCGGTTTGCTCGGCAAGAACGCGATTCTGATCGTCGAATTCGCCGTGCAACGGCATCGCGAAGGAGCGAGCCTGCACGAGGCTGCCGTCGAAGGCGGAAAACTCCGCTTCCGGCCGATTTTGATGACCTCGTTCGCCTTCATCGCCGGCCTCATTCCGTTGATCCGTGCCACCGGCCCTGGGGCCATCGGCAACCGCACGATCGGCGCCACCGCGGTCGGCGGCATGCTGCTGGGGACCTTGATTGGCGTCCTGTTGGTTCCCGGACTCTATTACATCTTCGGACGGTTAGCCGACAAACATGGCAAACTCATCCAGGACGAGGCCGACGAACCGGTTTCTGAGACCATTGAACGCAGCGATATCGGCTATCCTCTTCCATAAGAACCGTCGGCGCCAGGCTCGCAGGCGCTCAACATGATCAAGATGATCCTCTCGAAAATCTACCAATTCTTCGGGCATTTCCCAACATGATCAACATGATCCGCTGTGGCGTTAGCGCTTTCATCCACGCTTGCTGGTTCGCGGTCTTAATCACCTCTGCTGACCTTGCCCGTGGTGAGCTTGCCTGTCCTGAGCTTGTCGAAGGATCGAACCGTCGAAGCAAGACCGTCAACTCCACCTGGCAGCCCGGCGCGTGAGCAAGGGAATCCGCCCCGGCACCCCGCAAGGCGCTCAAGATGATCCTCTCGAACACCGCTAAAAATCCCCGGCATTTCCCAAGATGATCAACATGATCCGCGCCACTCATGCTCCATAAGATGCGCGCTTGCGCCCCTTTCACCTGGAAGTCCGTCGCGTGAGCAAGGGAGCCGTAGCTACGTTCGCCAGAACGTGGGCGCATGCGCGGCTGACGCGATCCCGTCCACAGTCCGTCAGCGCCGATTCGCGCCAACATGCACTTTCATTCTTCAATTGTCAAAGAGCAATTTAAGCCGACGCCCCTCGTTTCTACTGCTCCGCCAGGTTCGCCAGGCTGGTCCGCCAAGTGGCGGACCACAATTGACGTTGTAAGTGCTTTAATATCAATGCACTTCAACTGGTCCGCCAGGTTCGCCACGTTTTTTCGCATTTCACCTCCGACCTCCTTGGCGCGAGCTTGCTTGCTGTGAGCTCGTCGAACTGTCGAAGGCTGACCTCCGACCTCTGACCTCTGACCTCCGACTTTCTACTCCGCCAAATCGAGCACCAACTCCGCCCAGTGGCGGAGTAGAAGTGACTTTGTAAGTTCTTTCATATCAAGCCTCTTGACCTTGTCCGCCAACTCCGCCGCTATTTTTTGAATTTTCATACCAATTTCCAGTCCTATTTTTGTTACCACTTACGCCGCAACGTCTTGAGTCACAATCGCGTTGCGCAGCATCTTCGCGACTCTTCTCTTCGACTCTCTCTGCTCCACTGACAGCTGACAACCGACAACTGACAACTTCTTCACTCACTCCCCGCACTGTACGAAATCGTTGTTCTACTTCTCAAGCATTTTTTTAACTATTTTTTCTCCCCAACTGCCGAAACCGCCCTGTAGTGTAGTAAGGCTTCTCCGAAGGCTTACAGGGCAGCCCGTGGGCGTCGGTCTGCCAGAGATATAGAGAGGGACGTCCTTTGAACTTCGCTAGATCAGCCGGAGTTTCCAGGGAAGATGAACCAGGGGTCGGGAGTCATTGAATCGACTCCCTTCCCTTCTCGTTCATTCAGTACGAGGCCGACGAACCAGTCTGAGACCGTTGAAGGGAGCGACATCGGCTATCCTCTTCCATAACAAGCAGAACTTTCGCGAAGAGCAGCCAACCCGTCCGCTTACAACCGGCGCCGCTCACCTCGACCGAAAGCAATTCCACAACTTGCGTTGCGAATCGTACCTGGCGCATGGTACGCTGAGCGAAGTGTGAAGCGCGAGCTTTGCGACAGCGGCCACGATGGTCGGTTTTACATTCGGCGACAGGAGGGCGTATGACTGCGGCCAGAGGATTGAGTCTCTTGATGTTCGGAGTTGCGCTGTTGGCCTCTTCGTGTCAGCAGGGGAACAGTCCCAGGTCTGTCACCGAGGTCGTTCAGCGGGCCGAAAAGGTTGTGCTCTACGAGGGCCTGCCGCACCAGTTGTACGAAGGCCCCTCACTGGAGAACGAACGCCAGACCAAGGCGGTCCAGGAGTTGGACGGCTATACATTCTATGAGGAGCCGCTCGCGTTGGCCGGTGATGACACCACGCGCTTGTCCGAAATCCTGGGCGACTCGAAAACCTACAAGCCGTTCACAGGAGAGAAAAAGTGCGGCGGTTTTCATCCGGATTATGCTGTCGAGTGGCACATTGGCGCCGATCGTAACGGGCATTGATCTGTTTCGGCTGTCGCGAGGTCAAATTGTTCGGTCCGGGACTAGACTCACGCCACGACTTGGACCGAGCCGCCTCGGATAAGCTTCACCAACTTCTCAAAGACTATCGAAAGAATCGCCCCGCCTCGCAGGGTGGACCGTAAGCAGCGGATCACGCCGAACAAGCCGCTTCCGTCAGATCGACCGCGCAGCTTTCACTGATAAAGGACCAGGAACCCAATTGTGACTGCCAGGCGCTTTGTTGTCATCGTGAATCCTCATGGCGGAAAGCGACGCGGGCTCATGGTTCTGGAACAAGTGAAGCCGGTTCTGAGCGCGGCCGGGGCGGAGCTCGATATCAGAGTGACTCAAGCAGCGGGGCAAGCCGGCGAGATCGCCAGGTCGCTCGATTTGGGCTCTTGCGACGCCGTGTGCGTCATCGGCGGCGATGGCACGGTCCACGAAGTTGCCGATGGCTTCATGCAACGCGGCGCGCCGATCACGATCCCCTTGGGAATCATCCCCGGAGGATCCGGCAATAGTCTGCATCAGCATTTAGAGTGTCACGATCCGCTCGAAGCGGCGCACCGAATCGTCGCCGGACACACTCAACCACTCGACGTCATTCGCGTCACTCTCGACGATCGAGTTGTCTTTTGCGTCGACATCGTTGGCTGGGGCGCCGTGGCCGACATCAACTCCACCGCCGAAAAGCTGCGCATGCTCGGTCCCCGGCGTTACGCTCTCTCTGCGTTGTGGCACATCCTGCGGGCTAAACGTCGTCCAGCAAAACTGGTGCTGGACGGCCGGACCGTGGACGACCAGTTCTCCTTCATTATCGCGTGCAACCCAAAGTTCACGGGTTTAAGAATGCAACTGGCGCCGCATGCCGAAATTGGCGATGGCAAAGTCGATGTCGTCGTCGTGCGACGCGCTTCACGTTGGCAGATGCTGAAGTTGTTCGCGAAAGTCTTCGACGGCACCCACGTTTCTTTGGCATGTGTCGAGTACCATCAGGTTCGCTCGTTCGCCCTCGAGTCGGCAGGCAACGAACCGCTCGATCTTGACGGCGAAATGAAAGGCCACCTGCCCCTAACAGCAGAAGTGCTGCCAGGCGCACTGCGAGTTTTCGCGTGATATAGACAATAGAGTCAACTAGAATCAGACAACTAGATTTAGAGACCCTTTTCGCAGCCTCCCGTCGCCGCTTACAATGATTTCGCTGCCTGATCGCACTTATTCCATCAAGAGATTCCCACCCGCATGTCGCCTAAACATTGGATCTTCCTCGGCGCTTTGCTGGCGGGACTCGCGGTCGCGGCTGGGGCGTTTGGTGCGCACGGATTGAAAGGCAAACTGACGACCGATGAGCTTACAACCTTTGAAACAGCGGTACGTTATCAGATGTACCATGCCTTGGCTTTGCTGCTAGTCGGGATCGGTTGTCGCTCGAATCCGCGCAAGTGTTGGCAATTTGCCGGCGCAGCATTCTTGCTGGGTATCCTGGGTTTTTCCGGCGGTCTTTATGTCTGGCTGGCCACTTACCAGAAATGGCTGATGATGATCGTGCCTCTCGGCGGCGCCCTGTTTATCGCCGGCTGGGTGACCTTGGCCATTTCTGCGCTATTCGAATCACGAAACCACGGGCCGCCTTGTGATGATCGCTGATAATTCGTTTCGACCAACGAACCAATCTCGATTGCATAGCGTAATCGTAATCACAGCGGGCGACTGCGCGCTCGCCTTGCTCTTCTGCCATAAATCATTATGATTTAACACGTTCAGCCGTCTTCAGCCTGCCCGTTCGTTCCCGCCTGCTCTGGTCAAACTCCCTGGCTCGATATGCTGCTGTTGAAAGACCTCGAAAAATCGTTCGTCGAGCCGGACGGTACGCAATTGCCCATTTTGAATATTGCCGAATTTCGGGTTTCGGCCGGCGAGCAAATGGTCATCGTGGGACGAAGCGGTTGCGGCAAGACGACGTTGCTGCACATCATCGCCGGCATCACGCGCGCCGACCAGGGAATGGTGCAAATCGACGGCCTGGATATTGTGCGGCTGTCCGAAGCGGGGCGAGACCAATTCCGCGCACAGAACATTGGCTACGTCTTTCAAACATTCAACCTGCTGCCCGGCTTTTCGGCGTTGGAAAATGTCGTTCTCGGGATGACATTTGCCCGCGGAAAGTCCGATGCCGCACGTGCTCGCCAGTTGTTGGAGCGAGTCGGGCTAAAGCACCGCATGACCCACAAGCCGTCCATGCTTTCAGTCGGCGAACAACAACGCGTGGCCGTCGCCCGGGCATTGGCCAATCGCCCGAAGTTGCTATTGGCCGACGAGCCGACCGCCAATGTCGATGCCCGCAATCAACAACAGATCGTCGATTTGATCCGCGAAACATGCCGTGAAGAAAACGTGACGCTGATGCTGGTGACCCACACTCCCGAGGTGTCGGCACAGTTCGATCGCGTCGAACATCTCGATCAGATCAATCTGGCGATCATGAGTCCGTCGTCTTGAATTCCTTTCGGTAGATACCTTTGACCCACTGACCTATGTCGCTTTTCAAGATTGCCTGGCGAAGTATTCAACAACGAGGCCTGGCTTCGGCTTTGACCTCGTTGTCGATGGCGTTGGGGGTGGCGCTGGTGATCTGCGTGCTGGTCATCCACGGCGCTTTGAACCGATCGTTCATGCAGGGGTCCGAGGGATACAACGTGATCGTGGGGGCCAAGGGCTGGCCACTTCAACTGGTTTTGAACACGGTCTATCATTTGAGCAAACCGGTCGAGAACATCCCTTACAGCTATTACAAGCGATTCAAGCCTGGCGGAGATTTTGCGTATTGCATCGAGAAGGCCGTTCCTTTTTGCTTGGGAGACAGTTACCAGAGCGGCAAGCTGAGCTTTCGCGTCGTCGGGACCGAGCGTGAGCTGTTTCAAGTCGGCCCCGATCGCGACTCGCCGATGGAAGAGTACACCGCGGGCCAGCAATATCGCTTTGCGTCGGGACGTAACTTCGATCACAAGGGATTTTACGAAGCGGTGATCGGCTCAGTCGTGGCTGATCAAACGGGGTTGAAAGTCGGCGACAGTTTTCAGCCCACGCACGGCGTCGTCGAGCAAGGAGACAAACACGACGCCTTTCATATCGTGGGCGTTCTTGCCCCCACCGGCACTCCCAACGACCGCGCGTTGTTCGTAAATATCGAAGGCTTTTACAAAATACCGAATCATCGTAAGCCGGTTGAACCAGGCGACAGTTCCAAGGCCAAAAAAACAACCCACGACGCTCACCACCATGAGAACGCCGACGAACCGGTCCCTGAAGCGGAGCGCGAAGTGACGGCCATCCTGTTGCGAAGCAGGCCCGAACAGATCATGAACTTCATGACTTTGACCAATCAGATCAACGAAGGCCTCGACGCCCAGACGGTCAATCCGACGATCGAAATTTACCACCTGTTCAACAACCTGGTCGGACCCATGCGGGTGGTGCTGCTGGCTTTGGCGGTGCTGATTGTAGTGGTCGCGGGCATCGGCATCATGGTCAGCATCTATAATTCGATGAACGATCGACGCAGAGAGATCGCCATTATGCGGTCGCTTGGTGCAGGGCGTGCGGTTGTTTTGATGATCGTGCTGCTGGAGTCAGTTCTACTCTCATTGGGGGGTGGCATTGCCGGCTTAATTCTTGGGCATGGTATGATTGGGGGGCTGAGCCCCTGGATTACTCGCCAGACGGGAGTGGCCATCGGTTTCTTCCGATTTGACGGATTTGAGATTGTTTTGATTCCTGGTTTAATGCTGTTAGCGACTCTGGTGGGTTTCCTTCCCGCCCTGGCCGCCTATCGGACTGATGTCTCAAAGGCCCTGACCGCCTCGCATTGAGATAAGAGAGAAATTCTTGCTTCGCCTATTAAGCAGATCTCGCGGCAAGCGAAAGTCGGGGCTTGATACCAAAATACCTTCTTGTCATTCGTCTTAGGAGAACAGCCATGCCCCGTGCCAAAATGATTGGAGGGTGGATTGTCGGCCTACTGTTGGTCTGCGTGCCGGCCGCCTGGCTGACCATCGCCCGTGCCTGTCCGTTCTGCAGTGCGACGGCCATGACCTTCAGCGAAGAGATCAAAGCTTCTGACGCGGTAGTCATCGTTCGACTATTAGAACGGCTGAAGACGCCGCCCGTCCTGGATGGCAACTTTGACGGAACGACCACCGTTCCGAGCGACACCAAGAAATCGCGCTTCGAGGTGGTGCAGGTTCTCAAGTGGCCCAAGGAAACCCCGCCGGCCAAACAAGTCGAAATCCTGTATTTCGGCGATAATCCTTCCAACACACAGTTTCTGGTGTTTGGCACCGAGCCCAAGAACATGGCCTGGAGCACACCGACCGCATTGACTGAGCGCAGCGCTCAGTACATAGCTAAGCTGACGAAATTGCCCGAATCTGGTGCCGACCGGTTGCACTTCTTCCAGGATTATTTCGAAGACAAAGATCCACTGCTGGCGACCGACTCATACGACGAGTTTGCCAAGGCGCCATATAAAGAAGTGATGGAACTGAAAGACCGGATGCAGCACGACAAGTTACTGGCTTGGATCGAAGATCCCGAAACGACTCCCAGTCATCGCCGCTTGTATCTGACCATGTTGGGCGTGTGCGGCAAACCATCCGATCTGCCGATTCTGGAAGCCATGATGAAGTCCAGCAATCGCCAGGTGAAGACCGCCCTCGACGCCACGGTGGCCTGCTACATCAACCTCAAGGGACCAGAAGCGTTGCCCCTGGTCGAAGACCTCTTCCTGAAGAATGAAAAGTCTGAATGGGTCGATACCTATGCGGCCATCATGGCCCTGCGGTTTCATGGACAAGAAACGAATGTGGTGCCGCGCAGCCGGTTGGCGGCCTCGCTACGGCTGATGCTGGAACGCCCGCAATTGGCCGACCTGGTGATTCCCGACCTGGCTCGCTGGCAGGATTGGTCCGCCATGGAGAAAATCGTCACGCTGTTCAAGAATGCCAAGGACGACACCCTTTGGGTACGGGTGCCCGTGATCAATTATCTGCGTCATTGCCCCGATCCCAAGGCTAAAGATTACATTGAAGAGTTGCGGGCGATCGACCCGGCACGGGTCAAACAGGCCGAACAGTTCCTGCCGATTGTCTCAACTCCCGCGCCAGGCACGGCAGCGGAGAAAAACGTAGCGGCGCCGGTTCCGCCGCCCAAACCGAAGAAGTCGTCGACCAAAGGAGCGCCCGCCAGCGTTTCGGCCCCCGGCGAAACGCCCGCTGGTGAAAAGCCCGCTACCAAATCGTCCGCCAAAGAACCCGTTGCCGAACCATCGACAAAGCAGTCGGCATCGGCGGGCACGGCAGTGTTGAAGGTCAGCGCGGTATCGAAGTCCGGCGCGGTGCGCGAACTTGCTCAGACTTCGCTATCTGCCACGAAGCCAGGTTCCAACTCTCAGGGGCCTGCATCTGACGTTGCTAATGTGTGGATGGCGGCAGCCAGCACCGGGGCGTTCTTACTGCTGGTGTTTCTACTTATCTTCCGCAGCAGCCATAAGCCGATCAACGTTTGAGGACGTCCGCGATGAGTGTTGCTTACAAGCCACAGGCCAGCGACTTGCCCGCAGGGGCAGTAGAGCAATACCGCGTGCTCAGTTCGCTGGCAGTGGTTAGCTTCGTGGTCGGTCTGCTCTCGTCGCTGATCTTGTTCAATTGGATGCTGGGCATCATTCCGATGATCGGCATTGTGTGTGGCGCCTGGGCATTACTGCGAATTCGTTCTCGCTCCGACGAACTGACCGGCGAAGGAATCGCACTGATCGGCACATTGCTCTCGTCGCTGTTTCTGATGGGCGGCTGGAGTTGGGCCGCGTATGAGTATGCGACCGAATTGCCTTCCGATAAGTACATGCGGGTTTCCTACGCACAACTGCAGCCGCCTGACGATGATCCGCAGCAGATTCCTCCCGAGTCGGCCAAGGAACTCGACGGCAAGTGGGTCTTCATCAAGGGCTATGTTTATCCCACGGGTCAACGCGCGGGGCTGACGCATTTTGTCTTGTGCCGAGACAACGGCACTTGCTGTTTCGGAGGCAAGCCCAAGCTGACCGACATGATCGAAGTGCAATTGCAGATCCCGCTGAAAATTGATTATTCGCCTCGCGAGCACAAGCTGGGAGGCATCTTTCGCGTCCACACGACGCAATCGAACGACGTGCAGGGTAGCGTCCTCTATCAACTCGAAGCGGACTATGTGAAATGAATACTCGCTGGAAGAACTCGAGTTGGGTCCAATTCGCGCCGTTTGCGCTGTTGGGCTGTTTGATTTGCCTTTCGGGCTGTCAGCAGAATTCAGGAGGTCCCGCTGCGGGCACGGGAACAGCTCGCGCTGCGGTCATCGACAAACTCGCGCTCGAATTTCGAGACGAACTGCCGGCCCAGGTCGCAGAAACCGAGCCGGCTTCCGCGACCAATCCACCTGCGGCGGTCGCTCAGATCAAGACTTCAACCGAGTTGGCCCTCGCCCCCGAAGCGCCTGCCGCCGCTCCGCAAGGAACGCTGAATATTACCTTCGACAAGATCAAGTTCAACATGGAGAAAAACGCCGATTTCGAGCGAGCGCTGATTACTCCGGAGATCGAGAAACTCGCCGGCCGCAACGTCCGTTTGCGCGGCTACATCTTGCCAAAGATGGTCTTTTCGCAAACGGGCATCAAGTTTTTCGTGCTGGTGCGCGATGACCAGGCCTGTTGCTTTGGTCCCGGGGCAATGTTGTACGACTGCGTCATGGTCTACATGAACCCCGGCAAGAGCACCGATTTCACCACCGGCGTGATCACCGTCGAAGGCAAGTTCTCGATCGAGATCAACAAGAGCCCCGAAGGCAAGACGCAGGCCATTTACCGCATGGACGCCGATTCCGCCAAATAATCTCTTTCGATGCAGAAGTTTACACAAACCGCCGCCAGATGGATCGTAATCGTTCTATTGGCTGGTTTAGCATCCGTGGCCGACGCCTGCCCATTTTGCACGGCCTCGAAACCACCTCTTTCGCAACGCCGTGAGGAAGCGGCCATCGTTTGTGTTGGCGAAGCCATCGAAGGTCCCACCGACAAGCAAACGTGGCGCATTCACCAGGTGTTGAAAGGGAGCGACCGATTCGCAAAGTCACCGGCAGCGTCAAGCAAGACATTACAGCTTCCACCCGATGCGGCGCTGAAGACCGGTTCGCTAGGCTTGCTCTTTGCCGACGCTTCTACGACGGACGACGAGCGTACCTTGGATTGGACCGTGACGCCGGTCAACGAGACCAGCTTGTCATATTTTGCACGATCTCCTTCATTACGAAAACCAACGGCCGAGCGGTTGGCCTATTTCGTTCCGTATCTTGAGCACGCCGACCCTTTGTTGGCGGAAGATTCGTATCTTGAGTTTGCCCATGCTCCCTACGACCAGGTAGCGAAGGTGGCCAATCTTTTGCCGCAAGAGTCTTTCCGGCGTTGGCTGATCGATCCGGAAGTTGCGGCGGAGCGAAAGGGATTTTACGGTCTGGCACTGGGGCTCGCGCGCGATGAAGAAGTCCGCCGGGTTAATGCGGAGTTCTTACGGACGTTGATCGTGATGCCGGCCGACGATTTTCGGGCCGGGTTTGATGGAATTCTGGGTGGCTATCTGATGGTCGCCGGCGAACCGGGTCTGGCTTTAATCGAAGCACGATTGCTCGCCAATCCAACGGCCGCAGACGGCGACCTGCGTCATGCCATGACGGCCTTGCGGTTTTATCGCGAGTATGGCCGCGAGATTCCGATCGCGCGTCTGGCAAAAGCCTTGCGTCCCTTGCTGGCTCGACCGGAGTTTGCCGTTGAGACGATCGCCGACCTGACCCGCTGGCAGGATTGGGACTCGCTGGAACAGGTGGCTCAGCTTTTTGGCCGCGAAAAGTATCGCGACGCATCGATCGAGCGGGCCATTATCGCCTATCTGCTCAGCTGCCCGCGTCCACAAGCCACTCCCCAGCTCGACCGCTTGCGCCGCATTGCCCCCCAGCGTGTGGCCGAAGTCGAAAAATCTCCCGCCTTCCTGGGCGACAAGAGCTGACGGCTTGGAGCTTCACGCCGCTACCGGTTTACGCTTGGATTAGCCCCTCAATTTCGACTCGCCTACAAGGCCCCTGGTGGGTTAAGATAAGGGACTTGATCCAGGGAAACCCGATCGGCATGGCTGGCCTGTGCAAGGAAGTGAAACAATGACAGATTTGGATGTCTGGAGCGTGGTCTTGCTAGCATTGGCCAGTTACGTGGCGGTCGTGATCCTGGTGCGGATGATGATCGTTCGTCGCGAACGACTTACGACCGAGTTTCGCGAGAAATTCGCCGCCGAAAAACAGAAGAAAAAACGCGAGGCGGCCCAGGACGGCAAACCACGCCGCAACCAGGCCGCCTAGACGCGATTGATCGCTGGAAACAACAACGAACCAAACTCTCACGAGTTCGGCTACCTGACGTAGCCACAGTCATATAGATGTCAGAAATGGCCAAGAAGCTTTATATCGAGACGGTCGGCTGTCAGATGAACATGCTCGACAGCGAGTTGGTCGTGGCCAGCTTGCGCAAGTCGGGCTATGAGCTTGTCTCCGCGCCCAACGCCGCCGACGCCATCCTGTTCAACACCTGCAGCGTGCGGCAACATGCCGAAGACAAAATCTACAGCGCGTTGGGCCGGCTGAAGCACGCCAAGACCCATCACCCGCACAAGATTATCGGCGTGTTGGGTTGCATGGCCCAGAAAGACCAGCAGTTGATCTTCGATCGGGCGCCGTTTGTCGATCTGGTCGTCGGGCCGGGTCAGTTGCACCAGGTGCCGACGTTGTTGGAAGAGATTGCCGTCAAGCGCGAGCAGCGGCTGGAAGTGAGTCTCGACCGCAAAGGAGGCAGTCGGGCCGAAGTCGAACAAAGCTTCGAGAGCTACGATCCGCTGCGTGACGAGGCGATGCGTCCGTCTCCTTATCAGGCGTTCGTGCGGATCATGATCGGCTGCGACAAGTTCTGCACGTATTGCATCGTGCCGCAGGTGCGCGGGCCGGAGCAAAGCCGTCCTGCCGCCCACATTGAGGCCGAAGCCCGCAAGCTGGCTGCCGAAGGTTGCCGCGAGATCACGCTCTTGGGGCAGACGGTCAATAGCTATCGTCACACGGCTGACGGCAAGACCTCGCGCTTGTCCGACCTGTTGTATCGGCTGCACGAGATCGAAGGCCTGGATCGCATCAAGTTTGTGACCAACTTTCCCAAGGACATGACTCGCGACCTGGTCGAAGCGGTTCGCGACTTGCCCAAGTGTTCGAAGTATTTGCACGTTCCCGCTCAAAGTGGCTCCAGCGCCGTGCTCAAACGGATGAAGCGTTTGTACACCGTCGAAGAATATCGCAAAATGCACGCCATGATCCGCGAGCTGGTTCCCGATGCCGCCGTGACCAGTGACTTCATCGTCGGCTTTTGCGGCGAGACGGATGAAGATTTTGCTGCCACCATGGACCTGGTGCGCGATCTGCGGTTCAAGAACAGTTTCATCTTCAAATACAGCCCGCGACCGGGGACCAAGGGGCACGAGATGTTTCCCGATGACGTGCCCGAGGAAGTGAAGCGCGACCGCAATCACCAGCTTTTGGACCTGCAGAACGAAATCAGCTACGAAGACAACCAACCCTTCATCGGCCGGCAGGTGGAAGTGCTGGTCGAAGGGCCCAGCAAAGCCGCTCAGAAGCAAGACCCCCACGCACAGGTCTTGCAATTGACCGGCCGGACGATGTGCGATCGGATTGCCGTTTTCGATGGCTCCGCCAGATTGATCGGCCAGATCATGCCGATCATGATATACGATGCCAGCGCATTCACGTTGTTTGGCAGCGTGGTCACTAGCTGCGTCGGTCCGGAGGTGTACACGTTGACTTAAGAGGCTTGCCCGCCCCGCCAACTGCCGAGAATGCATTTCGCGCCCCGCCGAGACTGCTCGGTGATTGAATCGTTCGACTTGGATAGTGCTTCTGGAGACGCCGCTCGCTGACGTTTCGCGACCTCGTATGCATATCGATCAACTTCGTCATTATCTCGACCATCCGACCGAGGCAGAAAGCTGGCTAAAATCGTGGGAGCTGGAAGACTGGCGGCATGGGCAGGCCAATCTCGTGTCGATGGCCACCAGCGGCATCACGCTCGATCTGCTGGCCTCGATCTGCGATCAACTCGCGCAGTACCTGCCTCGTTCGAGCGACCCGGACATGGCGCTCAACAACCTGGACCGCTTCGTGGCCGGGGCCCGCAGTCCGTTGTCGCTCGGTTCGTTGTTCGAGCGCGATCCAGAGTCGCTGGCCATCCTGGTGCAGCTCTTTTCGACCAGTCAGCATTTCAGCGATCTGCTGATTGCCGATCCTGAGAGCTATGACCTCTTGCGGATTACCGATGGTCAGCCGGTAATGCGCGATCTGCTGGTCGAAGAACTGGCCAGCGAGATCGAAGCTCTGCCCGACGACGCCACGGTGATGGCTGCCTTGCGCCGGCACAAGCGCCGTGAGACGCTGCGAATTGCCTACGGCGATCTGATTCGCGGACAGCGGCTCGACGTCGTGACCGCGCAGATTTCGTACCTGGCCGATGCCCTGGTCGAATCGGCCACGCGCTATGCCCGTAAAAAACTCGTCGAAAAACGGGGCCAGCCGCTGGGCCCTGATGGCAAGCCGGTTCGGTTTGTTGCGATCGGCATGGGCAAACTCGGCGGCAACGAGCTGAATTACTCCAGCGATATCGATCTGATCTTTCTTTACGATGTCGACGGCAAGACCGACGGAACGCGTCCTATTTCCAACGGCGAGTTCTTCGATCGGCTCACGCGCGACGTGGTTCGGTTGCTCACCGAGACCACGTCGTTGGGCACGACCTATCGTGTTGATCTGCGGCTGCGTCCCGAAGGGTTGCGCGGGCCCGTTGTGCAGAGCATGGAAGGCGCGATGCGCTACTACGACACGGTCGGCCGCACCTGGGAACGCCAGGCTTATGTCAAAGCCCGAGCGGTCGCCGGCAACTGCGATCTGGGCAACGAGTTTCTCAAGCAGCTCGAACCTTGGATCTATCGTCGCTACCTGGGGTTGGCCGATATCACGGGCATCAAAGCGCTCAAGCGTCGGATCGAACAGCGCACGCTCCGCGAAGGCGACAACTCGCTCAACGTCAAGACAGGGCATGGCGGCATCCGCGACATCGAGTTTGTGATTCAGTTCCTGCAACTACTGAACGGTGGCGACTTGCCCGAGCTGCGCACCGGCAACACCTTGAATGCCATCGCCCGCTTGCAGTCGGTCGGCTGTCTTACGCACCAGGAGCAATCGCTGTTGGAAGAAAGCTACGTCTTTCTGCGGAAGATCGAGCATCGCCTGCAGATCATGTTCGACCTGCAAACGCACACGCTGCCGGAAAAGCCCGACGAAGTTCGCAAGCTGGCGATTCGCCTGGGATATACCGATCAGCCGCGCGGCGCCGCGCGGAGAGCATTCGAGCACGACTATCAGACTAAGACGGCGATCAATCGCAAGATTCTCGACCATTTGCTGCACGACGCCTTCCGCGATGAATCGTGTACCGAGCCCGAGGTCGATCTGATTCTCGATCCGAATCCGGCTCCCGAGCGAATTCTCGAAGTGCTGGGCCGTTATCCCTTCCGCAATGTGACGCTGGCCTATAGCAATCTGATGGCACTGGCCACCGAGAAGATTCGCTTTCTCTCGACCCGCCGCTGCCGTCATTTTCTGGCATCGATTGCACCGCGGCTGCTCAAGGCGATTGCCGCCATGCCTGATCCCGATTCGACGCTCGTGAATCTCGAGAAGGTGAGCGACTCATTGGGCGGCAAAGGCGTGCTCTGGGAGTTGTTCAGCTTCAGCCCCCCGACGATGAAACTGTATGTCGAGATGTGTGCCGCCAGTCCATTCTTGTCGGGCATCTTGATCACCAACCCCGGCATGATCGACGAGCTGATGGACAGCCTGGTGCTCAACAAACTGCCCAGCCGCAACGACTTGCAGAGCACATTGGCTGAGCTCACCCGTGCGGCCGAAGACCTCGATCCAATCCTGCACAGCTTCAAGAACACCGCCCAACTGCGCGTTGGCGTGCGCGATATCCTGGGCAAAGAACCGATCGAATCAACCATGGCGGCCCTGTCGGACGTGGCCGAAGTGATTCTGCAAAAGATCGTCGCCGCCGAGTACGAAAAGCTGGTCGAAAAACTGGGCGAACCGACGTTGGCCGAAGAGCCTCGCACGGGCGAGCGCTGCGAGCTGGTCATTTTGGCGATGGGCAAACTCGGCGGACGCGAAGTGAGCTATCACAGCGATCTCGATCTGGTCTTCTTGTACGAAGGAGATGGTGCGACGTTTCATGCCCGGCGCAGCCGCCGCAGCACGACCACTACCAACAATCAACATTTTTTCAGCGAGCTGGGCCAGCGGATCATCAAGACCATCAGTCGCCTTGGTCCTTATGGCAAACTCTTCGAAATCGACCCGCGACTCCGCCCGACCGGCAAGAGCGGCGCATTGGCCACCACGTTCGGCGAGTTCAGCCGTTATTTCGCCAGCGGCCAGGGTCAGCTTTGGGAACGCCAGGCGCTGTGCAAAGCTCGCGTGGTGTACGGATCGCCGGCTGCCGCGCAACAAGCCGCCGAAGCTGCCGCCAATGCTGCCTATCAACATCTCTGGCAACCGACCGACGCTTTGTCGATTCGCGACATGCGCCGGCGGATGGAAGAGAACGCCCTGCCGATGAACTTGAAGCGAGGTCCCGGCGGCATTGTCGATATCGAGTTCCTGGTGCAGATGCTGCAACTGGAGCATGGCGCCGACAACCCCGCTCTGCGCAATCCCAACACGCTGAACGCGCTGGCCGCTTTGCACGAGGCGGGCCATTTGAATGACGCCGACTATCAGTTCCTCTCGTCCAGCTTCCGGTTCATCCGCACGTTGCAGTCGCGTTTGCAATTGATGAACACCACCGCCCGCAACAATCTGCCCCCCGATCCGGTCGCGATGGCCAATCTCGCCCACGGTCTGGGTTACGCCGACGGCGCCTCCCTGCTGGCCGACTGCCGCATGTACACCCAACGCAACCGCGAGCGATTCGACTCGACGTTCACGGCGCTCGTCTAATTTTCAAAGAGCTTCCGACCCGTTCGACCATCGCGCTTGACGACGCGACTCCATTCATCGTTTCGCGATCCGACGCTCGCCGTTTCGTTTCGCAGCTACGTTCATCAGAACTTGAGAAGCCCGCCGCGTGAGCAAGGGAACATATCGCCTAAGCGGAACTCTGTTAGTCGCCGATAGCGCAGGAGCGTTCTACTTTGCAAATCGAATTCTGGAACCGCCTCATGAGCGGTTTAGCGCTAGCCGCCGGTCCTTGTCCGCCAAATTTACGCGCTACTCCGCCAATTGGCGGACAAGCTTGCTTGTTGTAAGTCTCATCATTTCAACGTAGTTGACCTTGTCCGCCAACTCCGCCATCCGAATTTCGAATTTCTCGTGCTGTTCCAGGTCTGCCACACTGCTTTCATTTGCATCATTCCACTTCGCAGTTCTTCAACATCGTGACTCCCTCGCAATCAAGAACCACCCGCGTCATCACTCCACAACTCCACAACTCCATCACTCCACAACTCCATCACTCCAACGCTCCGCCACTCCGTCTGACCATCAACAACATCTGTCTAAGCTATTCGTGTTCTACTTTGCAAATAGAATTATTTATCTTTTTTCCAACGCCCATCCTGGGGGTCTCCACAGAGTGTAGTCGGCTTTCTCCGAAAGCTGACAGGTCTTGGCGTCCCCTGTGATCCCCCCCTCGATACGCCTTGCCTATAATTTCAGCGTTTTTTTCCCACTGCCGTCAAACAACATCTGAAATCAGACTAGCCACGAAAAACACGAAAACTCGCAAGAACTTTGGACCATCCACTCGGCACTGAGATCACTACGTGCCTTTTCTTTTTGTGGCTTTTTGTGTTTTTTGTGGCCATTTCTTGGAATTCACTTTCTGAGACCATGGCTGCGAATCCGACGTTCGGCGATTTCACACTGGGAATATTCCCAGTAAAACAGCGTTTTTTTCGCTAATCTCGCCCCTGCCGAGTTAGCCACCAGCCGAATCGGAAAACAGGTAACAGGTAAAATGGCAGATGGGTCTTACGCTCGGTTCGGATACATAGCTGTCCCTCACTCCGCTGAAAGAGTTTAAATCAATGCCTATCAAAGATTACGTTGAACTTGACGAAGAAGATTTTTACGGACAGGGCTTTGAGCAAGAAGGTGTGGTGTCAGTGTGGGTTCGATTCGGTGACGGTACGGGAGTGCCCGAAGAATGCGACGTGCTGCAAGACCTATGTGGTGTCGGCTACTACGATCTTGATCAACAAGCCGCCAATTGTTTCGATTTCCAGATGGTTTCCGTTCGTCGATTGCTCGAAGAAATGTCGTATTCAAACACATTTATCGCGGCAGCGATTACTGCTGCCAAGGCGAAGGGCATCGAATCCGCACACTGGGCAGTTGCTAAGTTTGGCTTTGCTTATGACCAAACCGCATAAAACGAGCAATTGCCCCCGATCCGATTTTCTTGGGAGTGTTCGAGTACAGTCGAAAGTGACCACCATGCGAATCCTCTCAAACCAGTAATCCGCGTTCGGCGACATCGACCGAAACATCCTTGAAGTACCAGCCGGATCGGAGTCAATTACCGCCTTCCCCACATCGCTCGCGCCTTCTGCCGCACATTCTCATGCACGGTCGGCACGCCAGGTTCTGGAGCATCAATCCGTACGGTCTCGCTCGGCATGGCTCGACAATCGAAGAAAGGTTTCACATCCTTCGAAATGAACCGGGTCAATTGCGCATAACCATGCCGGTCGCTCTTGCGGCCACGATTCGCATGGTAATACCGCAGCGGAAAGCAAACGTAGAGCGAGCGCTTGGCCCGCGTGAGTGCCACATAGAACAGTCGCAACTCTTCGTCGATTTGCTCGGCATCGCCGGTGGCCATGTCCGAAGGGATGTTGCCGTCGGCCGCGTGAATTACGTACACGGCATCCCATTCCAGCCCTTTGGCCGAGTGGATGGTGCTGAGAATCAAATAATCGTCGTCCAAGAGCGGATCGCCGGCAAAATCTTCGGTCGAGTTGGGCGGATCGAGCGTCAGTTCAGCCAGCATCGTCGCACGGTTGCCAAACCGGGCGGCCAGTTGCTCGATCTGCTCCAAATCTCTCAAGCGCGGCTGGGCATGATCGTAACGCGTTTCCAACAGCGGCGCGTAAAACTTTCGCGCCAACAGCACCTGCGCGGGCACGTCACTGTCGCCTTTGGTGCGTAGCTCAATCATCAACTGCACCAGTGCCGGCCAATATCCTTCGGCATCGCCGGGCAGCTTGAGCTCGGCCCAAACGCGGAAGTCGCCCCCCTTTTCCAACAGCCGTCCGATCAGTTGCTGCGCCTTGCGCGGTCCGATGCCTGGCAATAGTTTCAGCACGCGCGTCCCCGAAACCAGGTCGCGCGGATTTTCGGCCAGTCGCAACAGGGCGAGCAGGTCCTTCACATGGGCGGTCTCCATGAACTTCAAGCCGCCGTACTTGACGAACGGGATGTTCTTTCGGGCCAGTTCCGTCTCCAGCACGATACTATGATGCGAAGTGCGAAACAGCACGGCCTGCCGTCGCAGATCGATGCCCGCTTCGCGCTGTTCGAGAATCTTTTGAATGACAAAGGCCGCCTGGTCGTCTTCATCCTGGCACGACATCAGGCACGGCTTTTGGCCCCCCGCGTGATCGGACCAGATCTCCTTGGCGAATCGCTCGCGGGCCTGGGCAATGACGGCATTGGTGGCGTGCAAAATCGACTGGCTGCTGCGATAATTCTGCTCCAGCTTGACGACGGTCGTGTCGGCAAACTGTTGCGGAAAGCCGAGAATGTTCCGTACGCTAGCCGCCCGGAACGAATAGATCGACTGGGCATCGTCTCCCACCACCGTCACCCCCGTACCATCGGGCCGCAGCAAGCGAACGATCTCCGATTGCAGCCGATTGGTGTCTTGATACTCGTCGACCAGCACGCAATCGAACCGGCTGCGAATTTTTTCGGCCGTCACCGGCTCCGACAGCGCCCCATGCCAGAACAACAGCAAGTCGTCGTAATCCAGCACACCACCCAACTCTTTGCGGTCCACATAGCCTTGAAACAATTGCTTCAACTCAGCCACATATTCCTGGCACCATGGAAACGTCTTGGGCAGCACCTGTTCCAGCGGCAACTGAGCATTCACGCAATGGCTGTAGATGGCCATACAGGTGGCCTTCTTCGGAAACCGCCGGTCGGTCTTGGCCAGACCACACTCGGTTCGCACCACGTCCAACAGGTCTTCCGAATCGGTGCGGTCATGAATCGTAAAGGCCGGATCGAGCCCGATCGTCTGGCCGTGCAGACGCAACAGCCGTGAGGCCATAGCATGAAACGTGCCGCCCCAAATCTTGCGGCTACTTAGATGCTTTGTTCTTTTCGCTGCGTCAGCTTCACCCAAGCACGACAGCAGCGCCTCAACCCGACGTAACATTTCGGCCGCCGCTCGTCGGCTGAACGTCAGCAACCTTTCCAGCACAGTGGGATCCGAAGCTTGGAATTCACGTGACTTGAAGTCGCG
>JADMIO010796534.1_pt1 | contig 42825 bp, 41 predicted proteins | sample 8958161 | NCBI WGS metagenome assembly JADMIO01 (sample SAMN16585339, study PRJNA669376) | soil metagenome | isolation source: Crop rotation soil | place: USA: Cullars Rotation, Alabama | collected 2011
CTTTCCCCGGCACCGCCTCCGCCGCCGCCCGCGCCTCCGGTCGTCGCCGAAGCCGCGCCTCCGCCGCCCGCTCCGCCGCCGGCCGCGGTCGTGCGCAATTTCGTGGTCTTCTTCGACTTCGACAAATCCAACCTCACGCAAGAGGCGCGCCAGGTCGTCGCCAGCGCCGTGAATGCGGCGAAGACCAGCGGCACGGCGCACATCACCGTGACCGGCCACACCGATACGGTGGGTTCTCAGCGCTACAATCAGCGCCTCTCCGAACGCCGCGCGGAATCGGTGAAGGCCGAAATGGTCAAGCTCGGCATGAACGGCAGCGAGATCACCACCATCGGCAAGAGCTTCAACGAGCCGCTGGTGCCGACCGGACCGGGCGTCCGCGAGCCGCAGAACCGGCGCGCCATGATCGATCTTGGCACCGGCATGGTGGCCTCGGTCCAGTAGACCGGACGTAACGTAGTAACTATGCGCAGGCGAAATCTTTCGCCTGCGCATAGGCTTGCGTGGGCAAGACCCGCGCCAAGACCCATGTCCGCCTAACCCCAAATCCTGTAGACTGCGCCCCATTGCCGCTCGGGACATGAGCGCAACAGGGAGGGGGATGCGATGGGCTTCGCTCACAGATTGAGCTTGGTGTTCGCCGCGGCGTTCGCAGGGCTGACGGCAAGCCCAAGCGCCGCACAGTCGACGGGGAAATTCCTCACGCCGCCTGATCAGCTGGTCGCCATCCGCGCCGGGCGACTGTTCGATTCCCGCAACGGCACGCTGCTCAACAATCAGATCGTGCTGGTGAAGGGCGATCGCATCACCGATGTGGGTGCGAACCTTGCCATTCCGGCGGGCGCGCGAATCGTCGATCTGTCCAATGCGACCGTGATGCCCGGCATGGTCGATGCGCATGTCCATGTGAACACGGGCGGCAACACGCCGACCCAGCGCGCGCTGATCGCGCTTGCCAATGCACAGACCGATCTGGAAGCCGGCTTCACGACGGTCCTCGACATGGATTCGCGCGGCGGCTGGAACACGGTCGATCTGCGCGATGAGATCAATGCCGGACTCGTGCAAGGACCGCGCATGCAGGTCGTCGGCCAATCGCTGAACCCGCGCGCCACCAATTATTATGTCGATCCCGCGCAGGGACGTTTCTACAATTCCTATGCCGAGGACAAGAACATCAACGGGCCCTGGCTGGCTCGCGCCGCGGTGCGCGAGGCCAAGCTCCACGGCGTCGATTGGGTGAAGATCTACACCACCCAGGATTTCGCGGGCACCATGCATATGTGGAAGCCCGATGCGACTTTGGTCAACAGTCCCTCCCTCACCTTCGAGGAGGTGCAGGCCATCGTGGATGAAGCCCATCGCCTGGGCGTGAAGGTCGCGTGCCACACCTATGGCGGCGAAGGGATGAATTCCTGCATCAACGGCGCGGTCGATGCGCCCAACCATCTGCTGGAATTGGATCAGCCGGGGATCCGCGTGCTGCTGCAGAAAAAGCTGCCCTTCGTCTGCACGCTGGACGATCTCATCGCGCTGGAAAAGGAGGATCTGCAGGCGACGGGCGGACGCAATTCCCGCATGAAGCTCGCCGAACAGGCGTTCCGGCGCGCGCTGGCCGCTGGCGTCACCATCGTGTTCGGCAGCGGCGCCACTTCGGCCGCGATTCCCCATGGCAAGCAGGCCAATCAATTCGCCTATTATGTGAAATGGGGCATGAAGCCCGCGCAGGCCCTGCAAACCGCCTATCTGCCGGCCGCCCATATGCTGAATTACGACTGGGACCGGGAGATCGGCAGCATCGAGAAGGGCAAATTCGCCGACATCATCGCGGTGGCCGGCAACCCCCTGACCGACATCGGCGAGATGGAGCGGGTGCGCTTTGTGATGAAGGGCGGAATGGTGATCCGCAACGCCCTCCCCCCTGCCACCGTGGCCGCGCGCGCGCCCTAGAGACGCCTTCGCCGGATGCGGATTGCAGACTATAATTGTGTCTTGTTTGACTGACGAAAGCACATAAGGAGACAAGGGATGTCCGCATCTGCCTTCCACCGCATTCTGACTGGGGTTGCACTCGCCGGCTTGGCGGGCGCGGTGCTGACACATGCCGCGGCGGCGCCGCAGGAAGGTTCGGTGCCGGATTTCTCGTCCAATGGCACGGCCTGGCAAACCGGCAATGGCGGCGATTACGCCGCGGTGCCGGGTTCGCCCAGCCCGATGCGCCAGGACCCGGGCCATCCCTATGTCGGCAACGGCCAGGGCAAGCAGCCGACCTACAGGATCGGCGATCTGTCCAACCCCAACCTGAAACAATGGGCGAAGGACGTGATGAAGAAGGACAATGACGAGGTGCTGGCGGGCAAGATCGCCTACACGCCGGCCTCGTCCTGCAAGCCGATGGGCGTTCCCGCCATCAATCTCCAGGGCGGGCCGTTCTATTTCGTGCAGACCCCCAAAGAGGTGACGATCCTGCTCGAGCAGGATCATCAGGTCCGGCACATCTATCTGAACGTGCCGCATTCCGCCAACCCCAAACCCTCCTGGTACGGAGAATCTGTCGGCCATTACGAGAACGGCGACACGCTGGTGGTCGATACAATCGGGCTGAACAAGAGCAGCTTCGTGGATTCCTACCGCACGCCGCACACCGAAAAGCTGCACGTGATCGAGCGCTTCCATCTGATCAATGACGGCAAGAACATCGAAATCTCCATCTCGATCGATGATCCGGAAACGTTCAATCAGCCCTACCAGGTCACCCGGCGGTACAACCGCACGACGGGCACGTTGCAGGAGGAAGCCTGCGCCGAGAACAACCAGCATCTCTTCGACTATCACATCCCGGAGGCCGAAACGCCGGACTTCTGAGCAGGAATATGGGGATCGCGACATTTCTTTCCAGCATCGCGGCGGGTCTCATCGCCGCCGCCACGATTGCGCCCGCGTGGCCTGCGCAAGATGCGCGGATTCCCAATTTTGCGCCCGACAACGTCACGGGCTGGATCGCGGGCGATCCCGATGGCGAGAATCCCATCGGGCAGGATTTCATTCCCCCCGAAAGCGGACCCGGTCCGGTCAGCAACGACAAGGCCTATCCCCATGTCGATGACGGTGCGGCGCGGCGCGACGGCAAGCAGCCGACCTATCGCGTGGCGGACTTGAGCAATCCCATTCTGCTTCCCTGGGTGCGCGAGGCGCTGCGCAAGGCCAATGAGCGCGCGCTGTCGGGCAAGCCCGATTTCACGCCCAAGGAGCGCTGTTGGCCGATCGGCGTGCCGGGCTGGCTGCTTTATCCGGTGAGGCCGGTGTGGTTCATGCAGAGCCAGCGCGAAGTCACCATGATCTGGGAAGAAGATCACATGGTGCGGCATGTCTATCTGAATGTTCCGCACTCCAGGAACGTGAAACCGTCCTGGTTCGGCGAATCCATCGGCCATTACGAGAACGGCGACACGCTGGTGATCGACACGATCGGGCTGAACGACAAGACCTTCGTGGATTCCTACCGCACGCCGCATACCACGCAGATTCATGTGGTGGAGCGCTATCGCCTGGTCAAGGACGGCAGCGCCATCGAGGCGAACGTGACGGTGGAGGACAAGGGCGCCTTCACGCAGGCCTGGAGCGCGCGGCAGCATTATCGCCGCGTGACCGGCGCCTCCCAGACGGAATCATCCTGCGCCGAGAACAACAGCGCCTGGTTCGGCTACACCGATCTCGAACCCATCCCGCAGGCCACGCGCGCCGATTTCTAGGGCAGCGCGAAGACGTACATCGTCCAGCCCGCCGGAATCGCGACATATTGCTTGCCGTCGACGCCGAACGAGACCGGGTTCGCGTGCACCGGACCGCCCAGCTGCATGTCCCAGAGCGGCTTGCCGGTGGCCGCATCCAGCGCGAAGAAATTGCCTTCCTCGGTGCCGCTGAACACGAGCCCGCCGGCAGTGGAGAGCACGCCATTCATGCCGGGCTGCAGCAGCTTGAATTCCCATTTCAGCTTGCCGGTGGTGCCTTCCAGCGCGCGTATCGCGGCATAGGCATCATCGCCGTTCACCGCCGTGCCGCCGCCCGCCGTATAGGGCTGGCCCGTCGTGTATTTGGCCTGGCCCTTGTAATAGATCGTGCTCATCTCGCGGGTGAATTGATAGAACAGCTTCGTCTGCGGGCTGTAGGACGGGCTGTACCAATTGGCCGAGCCTTGCAGGTTCGGGAACACGGTGGTGCCTTCCACGGTCGGACCGTTGCCCGCTTTGAGCACCGGGCGGCCCTTGGCGTCGATGCGCTCGGCCCAGGTCTGCTTGGCGTATGGCGTCGCCGAGAGGAATTCGCCGGTCTCGCGGTCCAGCACATAATAGAACGCGTTGCGGTTGGCGAGCGCCAAGAGCTTGCGCGGCCGTCCGCCGATATTGTCGTCGAACAGGACGGGGATCTGGTTGGAATCCCAATCATGCACATCGTGCGGCGTGAACTGGAAATGCCATTTCAGTTTGCCCGTATCGGGATCGAGCGCCAGCACCGCGCAGGCATAGAGATTGTCGCCGGGGCGCACATCGCCGTCATAATCGGGGCCGGGATTGCCCGTCACCCAATAGAGCGTCTTGAGCTGCGGATCATAAGAGCCGGTGAGCCAAGTCGAGCTGCCGCCGATTTCGGCCGCCGTCGCGGTGCCCCAGCTGTCGCGGCCCGGCTCGCCCGGCCCCGGAATCGTATAGGTGCGCCAGAGCTGCTTGCCGGTCTTGGGATCATAGGCCGCGATGAAGCCGCGGATGCCTGCTTCCGCGCCCGACACGCCGACGATGATCTTGCCGTCGAGCGCGAGCGGCGCCAGCGTCAGATAATAACCTTTGCGGTTGTCGTCGACGACGATGTCCCAGCGCACCACGCCGGTCTTGGCGTCGAGGGCGGCGAGATGCCCCGCGATGGAGCCCGCGAACACCATGTCGTCCAGAATCGCCACACCGCGATTGACGGGCGGCGAGCCGATGACGATGACATTGCTGGGGATGGTGGGCGTCCATGTCCACAAGGGCCGCCCCGTGCGCACATCGAGCGCGGTGATCGTCGAGGGGGGCTCGCTGATATACATCACGCCGTCGGCGACGATGGGCGATGCCTCGAACACGCCCGGGCGCTTGATCTGATACATCCAGGCGGGGCGCAGATTGGCGACATTGTTGCGATTGATCTGGGTAAGCGCGGAATAGCGCTGCGAATTGTAATTGCCCGAATAGGTCAGCCAATCGTTCGGCGTGTTCCCGGCATTGACGATGCGTTGATAGGGCACGGTTTGGGCGGAGGCCGGCGCGGCCGCGAACCCCAACAACAGAGCGGCGAACAGCAACGCGGCTGGAAACAGATGCTTGCTCATTTCGCGTTCCCCAGGCTGTAGAGATAGGCCACGAGATCGTCGGTGTCGCTGCCCGCCAGTCTGTCCTTGTAGCTCGGCATCAGGCTGCGGCCGAATTGCTTCTCGACATTCTGCACATTGGACTTCTTGAATGAGTAGAGCTGGCCTTTGCCGTCGCGCACCTGAATGGTGAAGCTGTCCTCGTTCACGCGGATGCCGCGCACTTCGCGGCCGTCGCGCTCCACCACGCTGACCGGGAGATATTCGCTAAATCCGTTCAGCAATATGCCGGTCGAGCCCTTGGGCTTATTCTTCCCTGGCTCCAGCACCATTTGGCGCAAGTAAGCGGCCGAGCGTTTCTGGCCGACCCGCGTGAGCTCCGGCCCCACCACGCCGCCCGCGCCCGCGATGGTGTGACAGGCGGCGCAATCGAGCTTCTGATAGACCGCGCGGCCCTTGGCGACATCGCCCGCGACTTTGGTGGGCGCGCCGCGTCCCAATTGCCGCACATAGGCGACGAGCGCATCGGCTTCGTCATCGGTCATGCGCCGCGCCCGCGGCATGCGGCCGTCGGGCGAGCCGTCGGCGATGAGCTTGTGCAATGCCGCATCGTCGGCGCCGAGCGCGTGGTTCAGCGCGGGCGCCTCGTCGCCGGTGCCGTTGACGCCGTGACAATCCGTACACAGACCGTCGAACAGCGCCTTGCCGGCGGGCGACGGCGTGAAACTTTGCGCGGACGCGGCGCCTGTCCACAGGTACGCGCCAAGCGTGACGCATGTTGCAATCGTGACGATGTGAAGATGCCGGATGTTCATCGCTCGCTCCCCAGCGTGATCCGCGTGGACGTCACCATAGCAGGTTTTCAGGTCGGGGTTCGAAGATTCCGCCGCCACTTTTCCTCCCCCGTTTTTACGGGGGAGGTGGCCCGAAGGGACGGAGGGGGCGCGGGCCCGTCCGCCATCTGGGCACGGCTTCGCGTTCCCGCCGGAATCAGCGAGGGGGACGGCGTGAGACATGCCCAAAGCTGTGAAAGCAACAGCTCGCGAGCAAGGAAAGGCAATGGGCACATCCCACGCCCCGGCGGTTTTTGGCCGCGCCGCATCCGCATATTCCCGTCGTTTGCGGTTCTCCGGGGAGAGCCCTGCAAACGGGCGGCCGGGGGTGCGATACCCTCATATCCGCCGGAACAACAGGCTCAGTGGCGCCTGTGCCCGCGCCCACCGTCTGACGGGCTCACGCGGGGTTTGGATGGGCGCGCCTCCACATCCGGATGCGCGGGGGTGCTTGGGCCCCGCGCAGGCGTTTATCCGGCGGAGGTTAGCCCGACGGAAATGTGGACGCCGCATCGCATCCCACGTGTACGGACGATCCGGACCGCCCCCTCATGGGATATGACGAAGAGGATGTGGGAAGCGGGCTATTTCTTGTAAAGGGGGCGATAGGAATATTTTCGGCGTCGGTTTCGCCATCACTAAAATTAAGATTCGAAAATGTCTCTTCGCAGCTGGCCGTATGTAGACATACTTGGGACTAGCAACGGCGCAAGGGTATCACGCATGAATGTCTTAGAAGTATTCCCGCAAGCCGTCAGACCAAGTGACGATTTTGCTGCAATGTAGAGCTCACCAGAGATCGATTTTATGTCGTCGGGAGGATTTCCTCGCGCGATGCTTTCTTCAATTAACATCGCTTTTTTTGCCAACAGCTTTTCGGCAATAGCGAAATTATCATTTTTCACGCATAGCGCAGTGAGCACTTCATCATCAAAGAGATAACTTTCTAAGTGGCGGCGCGTAAGAACGCGCATTCCACTAGCGCGCTTCGTTTTCATTTCTTCAACACTGAGATCATCTCGATCAACCACACGACGAATCCTAGTACCGCCGACTAACGCCTTGATGCTTTCAATTAATGCTAAGCGATCAGACTCGACGTCGTGTACATTCCCACCAGACAAGAATTGAGCATCTGGAAATTCGGCGGCAAAGACTGCATTGTAGCAAGCCGCATCTATCGCAACATTGCGACCTAAAGTGCCTAGCGGCGCCCCCTCGCATATGAAGACTTCACTTGGGGCGACCAACTCGGCTAAATCATCTAGCGCAACATTGAGAACTCTAAGCCAAAACTGCCGGCTTGGGGCTATTGGCTTAATCACTTGCGGCTGATCAAAGTCCCTGTCTCCGAAATCTAAAAAGACAACCTCGTCTGGCTTTTTCATCCAAAGATCACGCGCCCGCCGCATCATGCCTATCGAGTGCGTTGCTAACCACAACTGCGACTCTAGTGGAGTTAAGTCGTAGAGCTCGGACAAAAGTGCGCCTTGAAGACGGGTATTCAAATGAGCTTCCGGTTCATCGATGCAAAAAATTGTATTATCGAATTCACGTTTTTTCACAATCATATCCAACAGCAGATCAAATGCTGCTTTTTCTCCACCAGATAGGTTTTTGTATAGAAACTGTTTGCTAACACCCTTGTCGAATTTAAACGTTCCGCTGGTCAATGGATTTCCTAGGCTATTAAGCATCAAACCCGGGAATAATCTAACGACTGCTCGCCGAATGCCGCCAATTGTCTTCTCCCGAAATTCACCAATAGTCGTGTCTGCGGACTCCCGTTCGTAGATATCTTCGAGGCCTTGAGACGCCAAGCGTGCATAGTTCCTGGCGACCGTGGCATCATTGTCAATTAGTCGGCCAATTCGTTGTTCAGTCAGTGCGCTTTCCGTGCGCGAAAGGTTCCGTATTTCAAAATCAGGATCATTGCGATATGCGGTGCGCACGTAAATTGCTTTGCGGCGCTCTTCTTCACTGATTGGCTGAGGATCATAGAATTCAAGCTTTACAGCATGATTCCAACTAATGGCTGGATCGCCACTTTGCTTTGAATGGTAGCTTTCGTCCCAATTTCCCGACTGGGCGTAATGATGCCGATACCAAGTATTCATCGCATCGAAAAAAGAAGATTTCCCGGAGCCGTTTGGGCCTGCCATTATGATTAAACGTGCGCCAGGAGGGATTTCATCGATAACGGTATTTGAGAACCGTTTGAACGTTTGAAGTGTAACCTTTCTTACCCGCATAATTTCCCTCAAGATGCTTTTGAATGTCTTGATCATATTCAATTGCTGCCATCAGGAAAACGCGCGCGAGACCAATTACTTTTTTGCTTTTGAGCACCTCCTCAAAACGATGTGGCGAGCAATTATGGAAAGCGGGTGTCCCCTCCCCGAAGCGGCTGGCGCCGCTTCGACCCTCCCTCAAGGGGAGGGTGGAATCTGACCAGCCAACCGCTCCGCCACCACGCGCTGGGCGGAGGGGTTGGACGCGATCGTCATATGTGCGCCTGGAACCAGCACCATCTCCACATTCGGCGCTTCGTCAGGCACGCAGGCGTGCCAATCCACCACCCCGTCCTTGGGGCTGACGATGGCCGTCAGCGGCACGGGCGGAGGCTCCAAGATGCCGGCAAGCGCCTCGCGGCTGGTGTCGTCCCACACCAAAGCTGCGATCTGCGCCAGAGGCGCCAAACATGTCGCCACCGGCAGGCGGATCGGGCTCACCATCGTCACCACGCGCGCCACGCAATCGGGACGGCGCTTGGCCATCTCGCGCGCGATTGTGCCCCCGAGACTGACGCCGACAAGATGCACGCGCTGGCCGCAAGCTTGCGCTGTCTCCATCAACTGCCGGTCGAAGGTGGAAAGCGCGGTGCGCGTGGGCCCGAGATTGGGTCCCGCATCCCAACTGCGCGCGCTGAAGCCCTGGCGGTTGAGGAATTCGCGCAACCGCGCGGTGGCGAGTGGCGGCGAACAGAATCCGGGCGCCACGATCACGGGCTGGCCCTCTCCTCGCGCTGCGTCGTCCGGAAAAGGCGGCGGTGCGGCGATGCATTGGGCGAGCGCGCGGATTTCGGAGAGCCAGGTCGTCACCGAGACGGGTGAATCGCGCGGCGGCCAGATGGCGAAGCTGTTGGGCACATCGGTCATGGGAACGCAATCGCATAAGACGCGCCCGAGAGCGAATCCTGGCTGCGTCCCCTCCCCGAAGCGGCAAATGCCGCTTCGACCCTCCCTCAAGGGGAGGGTGGAATTGCCCCTCACCCTGGCCCTCTCCCCCAAGGGGAGAGGGGAATCCTTCGGTCAGCGCGAGGCGGTTTGGGCCTGATGCGGCAGCACATCGTTCTTGATGATCTTGCCGCCCTTCATGACGAACTTCACCCGCGTCAGCTCCGTGATGTCTTGCGTCGGATCGCCTTGCACCGCGATGAGGTCAGCATATTTGCCTTTCTCGACCGAGCCGATGTCCTTGTCCCAGCCCAGGATCTCGGCATTGGTCATGGTGCCGGCCTGGATGACGCGCGTCGGCGTCATATGCGCCTGTTTGACGAGCGCCACATATTCCAGCGCTTGGCTCCCATGCGGGAAGGTGGCGCCGTCGACGCCGCTGCCGACCGTGATCTTCAGCCCCGGCGTTTTCGCGGCGACCATCACCGCGTTGTTCACGGTCGGGATCATGCGGTATTTGCCGCCCGTGTTCTTCTTGTCGTTGTCGTCCATATAGGGCTCGGTATAGCGCTGGAGCGTGGGATCATAGGTGAGCCCCTTGGCCACCATCATCTTGGCCTGCTCCTCGTCCAGCGCCCAGGCGTGCTCGATGGAATCGCAGCCCGCTACAATCGCGTTCTTCTCGCCCTCGCCGCCATAGACATGGCAGGCGGTCTTGTGGCCCAAGCGATGCGTCTCGTCGATGAGGGCCTGCAACACCGGCATCGGATAGGTCAGCACGAATTGCTGCTTGCCGTCGGGCGCGAAGGAATAGGCGCCGGTGGGGAAGAGCTTGATCCAATCCGCGCCATGTTCGATCTGGTCGCGCACCGCGGCCTTGGCTTCCTCGACATTGTGGACCACTGCGCTTGCGAGCGGGTTGGCGGGCTTGGTGTCGCCGGGGGGACCCCACACAATGCCGCGGGTAGAAACCTGCTGGCGCGGTCCGTCGATCAGGCCTTTGTTGATGGCGTTCTTGATGTCGACATCGGCATAGCCATTGCCATGGGTGCTCATGTCGCGGATGGCGGTGAAGCCGCCGCGCAGATCAGCCTGCGTGTTCTGGATCGCGATCAGCGTCGACATCTCGCGCGACATGCCGGGCTTGGGCGTGTTGAACATATGGGTGTGGGCGTCGATCAGGCCGGGCAGCACGGTCTGCTGGCTAAGATCGACGATCGCCGCACCGGCCGGAATCTTCACCTGCGCCGACGGGCCCACTTCGGTGATGCGCTCGCCGTTCAACAGGATGACCTGGTTGTCGAGCATCTTGCCGGCTTTGCTGTCGAACAGATGGCCGGCCTTCACCGCCATCATCTCGGGCGCGGCGGGGCATTTGTTGGCGGCCTGGTCGATAGCGCCGAAACAGGGCTGGGGACCTGCGCCGCGCCAGGGCTGACCGGGGCCGCCGACCTGGGCGGACGCCGCGTTGGTCAGACCCAAGGCGCCCATGATGCCAAACGATGCTGCCAGAAACCGAGACCTGCGACCCATGGCGAAACCCTCCCCTTTGTGCCTGAGGCCCGCCTGTTTCACGAGCCCGCTCCCGATAGTGCGCACTATACAGGGCGCGCGCCTCCAAGTTGCGGGATTTTTGACCCGGTGATGCGCGGTTAGGCCATATTGCGGTTGCGAAGGGCCGGGCCTATGGGTTGGCGGCGGCCCTTCCCCGGATGTTTCCATGCTCGACCTTTCCCGCCTGACGCCCGGCATCAAAGGCACGGACGAGCTGAAAGTCCGGGTCGAACACACCGCCCCTTCCATCGGCAGCGGGAAGGTGCCGGTGCTGGCGACGCCGGTGATGATCAATCTGATCGAGGCCGCCGCCCTGGACGCCGCCGAGCGCTATCTGCCCGCCGGCCATCAGAGCCTGGGCACCCATCTCGACATCCGCCATATCGCGGCCACCCCCATCGGCATGAATGTGCGCGCCACCGCCGAGGTGACGGCGGTGGACGGGCGCAACATCTCCTTCCGTGTGGAGGTCCATGACGAGAAGGAGCTGATCGGCGGCGGCACCCATCAACGCGTGGTGGTCAATGTCGCGCGCTTTGACGAGCGCGTGAAGAAGAAGATGGCCAAGACCGGCTGATTGTAACAATTCCCCGGTTGCGCGTCGTTTTAACTCCGTGCCTTACTCCGCGCGACCGATAATTCCCAACAGGAGGATTCGATGGTGCAGCGTAACGCGGAAGCGGAATGGCGCGGCGGCTTGCAGGACGGCGCCGGCACGATGAAATTGGGCAGCGGCGCCTATGAGGGGGCCTATTCGTTCAAGTCGCGCTTTGCCGAAGGCACGGGCACCAATCCCGAAGAACTGATCGGGGCGGCGCATGCCGGATGTTTCTCGATGGCGTTCTCCGCCGGGCTCGGCAAGGCTGGGTTCACGCCCAAGCGCATCCACACGACCGCAAAGGTGACATTCGAAAAGACCGATGCGGGCTTTGCCGTGACGCGCATCGATCTCGACACCGAAGGCGACGTGCCGGGCATCGAAGAGGCGGTGTTCCAGCAGCAGGCGGAAGAAGCCAAGCGCAATTGTCCGATCTCGCGCCTGCTCGCGCCCGGCACCCAGATCGGGCTGAAGGCGAAGCTGATCCGCTGACGTTTCGGTTCAGCGGGAATCGGAAAATCTTCGGCCGCCCGCCGGCACACGGATAAGAGCCGGCTGCGGCGGGCCGCAAGCGTCGTCCCATGCCTGCGCCATGGTTTCCCAGGTCTGCGACAGATGAAGCAGCAGCTGGCGCAGGTCGTCGGCTGTGACGTTGAGCGCGCGCGAGCGGAAGAAATCGGCTTGGGCGCGGAAGTCCATGGATGGCTGAAGGGGCGATGTCGGCATGGGCGCTGCTCCGTGGTGGCACGCGAGAGCTAACCGTGCCTGCTCCGGCTGTGCACGATGGGAAAGATACCGACGGGATAAACACCTATTCGGCACCATACGTAGCGAAAATGTGAGGTGCGGCCCGCGGTCCAAGCCCGCGTTAACCGCGATTGCATTGCGCGATTGTGAGGTGGGTCGGCCTCTGCGACTCTTGCTTGCGTGCGTTAATGTTTGAAGCTTTGCGAGATCGCGTGCCCATGTCCCACTCCGCGGAGTCCGAAATATCGGACCTTCAGGCCGAAGCCGCCGCCGCGCGGAAACTGGCGGCGAGCTTCACCGACGCGGCTGCCATCCGCGATCTTCTCGCCTATGCGCACGCGCTCGAAGCCGCGGCCGCCTCGCTGAAAGCTACACGCCCGGCACGGGTGGCGAACCTCTAAGTTTATGCCGTCCCACCGCAACGTGTTTTGACGGCGGTTTCATGCTATCAGCGTGCCGTCTCCTCCACAGATGCGGATGTTTTAACAATCGTGACTTCGGCCTCCGGCGCACCCAAACCCATCCGGTTCGATCCTGCCGCGCGAGGTCCGCTCGCGGGCGTGCGCGTGCTCGATCTGTCGCGGCTGGTCGCGGGCAACATGCTCTCGCTGCAGCTCGCGGATTTCGGCGCCGACGTGATCAAGATCGAGCCCCTCGAAGGCGATCCCTTGCGCGCCTGGCGCGAAGCCGGCGCTGAGCTGTTCTGGAAGACCTATTCCCGCAACAAGATGTCGGTGGCGCTTGACCTGCGCCACGGGGCCGCGAAGGACGCGCTGCTGCGGCTGGTCGAAACCGCCGACATCTTCATCGAGAATTACCGCCCCGGCACGCTCGAGAAGATGGGCCTGGCGCCCGATGTGCTGATGGCGCGCAATCCGAAGCTGATTGTGGTTCGCATCTCGGGCTTCGGCCAGACGGGGCCTTACGCCCAATTGCCGGGCTTCGGCACGCTGGTCGAAGCGATGAGCGGCCTTGCCGCGCGCACGGGCTTTCCCGACCGCGAGCCGGTGCTGCCGCCCTTGGCGCTCGCCGATATGATCGCGGGCCTTTCGGGGGCGATGGCGGTGGTGACCGCGCTCTATGCGCGCGACCGCGGAAACGGCAAAGGCCAGGTGATCGATCTGTCGCTGCTGGAGCCGATCTTCTCCACCTTGGGGCCGGAGGCGGCGATCTATCAGCGCACCGGCGTGGTGAAGGAGCGCGCCGGCAACGGCACCAGCATCTCCTCGCCGCGCAATATTTATCTGTGCTCGGACGGGAAATATGTCGCGCTGTCGGGTTCGACCCAAGCCATGGCGCGCCGGATATTCGAGGTGATCGGCCGCCCGGAGATGATCAAAGACCCGCGCTTCGCCACCAATTCCGACCGCGTGCGCAACCGAGCCGAAGTTGATGCGATTGTGGGCGCGTGGTTTGCCGCGCGCACGCGCGACGATGCGCTGGCCCATATGCGCGATGCCGCCGTTTCGGTGGGGCCGGTCTACACCATCGACGATGCGGTCGCGGACCCCCATTTCCGTGAGCGGCAGATCCTGGTCGATGTCGAGGACCCGGAACTGGGCGCCCTGCCGATGCACAATATCGTGCCGCGGCTTTCGGCCACGCCCGGCGTGTGGCGCCGGCCGGCGCCGCATCTTGGTCAGCATACGGATGAAATCCTGCGCGGCGCCGGTCTCGACGATGCGGCGATTGCAGCGTTGCGCAAGGAGGGCGCCTGCGCATGAGCACCGTGACGCCGCCGCGCGGCCTCAAGCGCAGCTTCACGGCGGTGACGGTGGATGTTTTCGAGCGGCTGATGCCCGATGCCTTCGTGCTCGCCATCGCGCTGACGGCGCTTGTGGGCCTGGCGGCGGTGCTGTTCGCGCCGCAAGGCACGCTGCCCGTGATCCTCACCGGCTGGTATGCGGGCATCTTCAATATTTTAGGCTTCGCCTTCCAGATGGTGCTGATCCTGGTTTCGGGTCATGCGCTGGCCCATACGCCCCCCGTTCAGCGCGGGCTGAAGCGGCTGGTCGCGGGCATCACGACGCCCAACCAGGCGGTGGTCACGACCTTCCTCGTCGCCGCGATTGCGTCCTGGATCAATTGGGGGTTCGGCCTTGTCATCGGCGCGGTGTTGGCGCGCGAAGTCGCCCGGCATATCCGCGTCGATTTCGCCTGGCTGGTGGCGGCCGCCTATTCGGGCTTCGTGATCTATGACAGCGGACCGTCGGGTTCGATCCCGCTGTCGCAGGCCTCGCCCGGCAATGCGCTGAACATCGTGGAAAAGGTCACCGGTCACGCGCTGCCTTACAGCCAATCGATCTTCACCACGCTGAACATCGTTCCCACATTGCTGGTGCTGCTGGTGATGCCCTTCGTGCTGATCCTGATGCGCCCGGGTGCGGAGGAGACGCAATTGTTCGTGCCCTCTCCCGATTCCCCTACGCCCGCGAAACCGGCCAACCTGTCGCTCGCGCGGCGGATCGAAGCCTCGCGGATCGGCAGCCTGTTTCTGGTGGCGTGCGGCATCGCCTATGTGGCGGTGGCGTTCAGCGAAAGGCGGCTGATCGTGGACGCCAATATGGTAATCTTCCTGTTCCTGATAGCGGGGCTCGCGCTGCACGGCTCGCCGCTGAATTTCGCGGAAAGCATCAAGAACGCCGCCAAGCAGACGGGATCGCTGATCCTGCAATATCCGATCTATGGCGGCATCATGGGCATCATGACGGCGACGGGATTGGCGGCCGAGATTTCCCAATCGGTCGCGGCGTCCGCGTCGGCCTATAGTCTGCCCATTCTGAGTTTCGTCTCCTCGATTTTCATCTCGCTCGTGATTCCTTCCGGCGGCGGCCATTGGGCGGTGCAGGGCCCGTTCACGATTCCGGCAGCGGTGAGTCTGAACGCCTCGGTCTCGGCCACCACCATGGCGGTCGCGATGGGCGAACAGGTCGCCAATATGCTGCAGCCCTTCTGGGCGCTGCCGGTGGTGGCCATTGCCGGCATCGGCATCCAGCGCGTGCTGGGCTTCACGGTCGTGACGTTCCTGGTGGCGACTTTGATCTATGGCGCGGCGCTGCTGGTTCTCATTTGAGGTCGATAAAAAACGCGTGTCATGCCCGCGAAGGCGGGCATCCAGCGAAGCCGGCACTCAATGGCTCGCGGACGCTCGCCTGCTGGATGGCGTCCTCGCGAAAGCGGGGATCAAGCCGGCCATGACATAGGGGGTTCTTCACTGTTCACCGAAAGCAGCGTAACTTTGCGCAAAATCAAGGGGAGGCAGGGATGTCCGCGACAAAAATCACGCGCCGGCAGATCAATCTGGGACTGATGGGCGCGGGCGCTACCATCATCCTATCGCGTGGGGCGCGCGCGGCCGAGATCAATCTCAAGCACAACCACAATCTTCCGCTCGACAGTCCCTTGCACAAGCGCGCGCTGCAGATGTGGGCGGCGATCAAGACCGAGACCGGCGGGAAGGTGGATGTCCAAATCACCCGCGGCGGCGGCGACGGCACGCTGGACCAGCTCGTCGCGGGAGAGCTTGCCTTCACGACGCTTGCGGGCAACGGGCTTTCCGCGCTGGTGCCGGCGGCCGATGTGCAGGCCACACCTTACGCCTTCAAAAACCCCGCCCAGGTGCATGCCGCCATCGACGGCGAACTCGGCGCCTATGTGGGCCAGGAGCTGCGCGCCAAGGGCATCTACGCCATCCCCGGCGGCTGTTTCGAAAACGGCATGCATCAGATCACCTCGAACAACCGCGCCATCCGCACAGCCGCCGATTTCAAGGGGCTGAAGATCCGCATTCCGGGCTCGCCCGTGTATCAGGATTTCTTCCGCTCCATGGGTGCTGAGATCGTCACCCTCAACCTGACCAAGCTCTATGACGGGCTGAAATCGGGCATGGCCGATGCGCAGGACGATCCCTGGGATGTGGTGGAGCTGTTCAAGCTGTACGAATTCCAGAAATATGCCAGCGTCACCGAACATTCCTGGTCGGGATACAATCTGATCGCGAGCCAGAAGATCTGGCAGGGCCTGCCGGCCGATGTGCAGCGCGTGATTCAGACCAACGCCAAGAAATATGTGGCGCTGCAGCGCGCCGACAATGATGCGCTGAACACCAGCCTGCGCGCCGATCTCGCCAAGCGCGGCATGATCTTCAACGAGGTCGACAAGGCCTCGTTCCGCCCCGTGCTGGCCGCGTTCTATCCGAAGTGGAAAGCCCATATCGGAACGCGCACCTGGGATCTGCTCGAAGCCCATGTCGGACGTCTGGGATAGAATGGGCCTGGTCGTCGCCGTCAGCCGCAGCCAAGCGCACAATTTCAGCAAGCCCAACCAGGCCGTGATCGAACTTGTCCCCGGCCTGGGTGTGAAGGGCGATGCGCATCTGGGCGAAACGGTCCAGCATCTGGTGCGCATGCGCGAAGACCCGACCAAGCCCAATCTGCGCCAGGTCCATCTGATCCATGCCGAGCTGTTCGACGAGCTTCGCGAAGCGGGGTTTTGCGTAGCGCCCGGCGAGATCGGCGAAAATGTCACGACCCGCGGTGTCGATCTTTTGGGCCTGCCCGTGGGCGCGCGGCTGCGCTTGGGCGAAAGCGCGATCGTTGAGGTGACGGGGTTGCGCAATCCCTGCCGCCAGATCGATCGCTTCCAGCCCGGCCTGATGGCGGCGATGCTGGGGCGCGATGCGGACGGGCGCGTCACGCTGAAAAGCGGCATCATGGGCGTGGTCGTGGCGGGGGGCCAGGTCAAGCCGGGCGATGCGGTGGAAGTCGCATTGCCACCCGAACCCCATCAGCCTATGACGAAGGTCTGAGTTTTCCGACATTCGAAGGTGCGAGCGCTCCATGGCGGCAGAATCCAGGCCGGCGAAAACCAATAGTGTCGCGACCGAAGTGGTAAGAGCGTTGCGCGAACTCGGCGTGCGCTATGTCTTCGGCGTGCCGAGCGGCGGCTGGGTCGATTATATGGAAGCGTTGCGGGTGACGGACGGAATCGAGTTCGTCCTGACCACGCATGAGGGCGCGGCCGGCATGATGGCCGATGTCTGCGGCCGGCTGGGCGCGGCACCCGGTGCGTGCTTCGGCACGTTCGGCCCGGGCGCCACCAATCTCGCCACCGGTGTGGGCGAGGCGCTGCTGGACCGCTCGCCGATGATCGCACTAACCGACGAAATGCCCGACGCGATGCGCGGCCGCACCACGCAGATGGGCATCGACCATCAGGCGCTGTTCCGCCCGCTTACCAAGAAGACGACGCGGCTCGAGAGGGGCCGCGTGCGCTCGATCCTGTTCGACGCGGCGCGGCTCGCGCTGGAGGGGCGTCCCGGTCCCGTCCATATCGGGCTGCCGGTGGGGATGTCGGCGCAAGAGGCCACGCCGGAGAACATCGCGTTCACGCCGCCCTCCCCTCCGCCACCCGCCGACGCGGCACTGCTCGAACGCGCGGCCAAGCTGTTTGCCTCATCGAAGAAGCCGATCCTCGCAATTGGCCTGGGCGCGGTGCGCGCTCAGGTGCAGGAGCAGATCCGGGCACTTGCCGAGACGCATCAAATTCCGGTGGTGCTGACGCCGATGGCCAAGGGCATGCTGCCCGAGGATCATCCCTGCTATGCGGGCGTGGTGTTTCACGCGCTGAGCGACTTGGTTGGCGAGACGCATGCGGCCGCCGATCTGGTGATCGGCATCGGCTATGATCCGGTCGAGTTCAATTATGAATCCTGGCTGCCGAAATCGGCACCCCTGATCAGCTTCGACATTGTGGCGTGCGATCTCGACACCAAGGAACATGCGCTGGCCGTGGATGCGGTGGGCGATATCGCGAGCTCGCTGGCCGCGCTGCTGAAGCTGCCCGCGCAGAAAAAGGACTGGGACCTGGCGGCGCTGGCCGCGCGCAAGGAAAAGATGTTCGCCAAACTGGCGCCGTCTGGCGCCGGCTTCGGCCCCAAGGCGGCGCTCGCGGCGTTGCGCGAAGCCTTGCCCGAGGACGGCATCATGACCTGCGATGTCGGCGCGCACACGCATCTGATCGGTCAGGTCTGGCGCACGCCGGCGCCGGGTTTGCAGATCATGACCAATGGCTGGTCGACCATGGGCTTCGGCATTCCGGCCGCCATCGCCGCCAAACTGATGCGCCCCGAACAGGCGGTCTGCGCCGTGGTGGGCGATGGCGGTTTCCTGATGACGGCGGGCGAACTCGCAACCGCGGTGCGCCTCAAGCTGAAATTCGTCGTCCTTCTTTTGACGGATAATGATCTCGCCTTGATCCGCATCAAACAGGAGAAGAAGGGCAATCCCATCTATGGCACGCCGGTGCGAGCGGCCGGCACCATCGGCAGCGACTCGATTTTCGGCGTGCCGGTCAAGACCGTGCGCGATGGGAAAAGCTTGCGCGCCGCGCTCGACTGGGCGTTCGCGCAAGAAGGGCCCGCAATCGTCGAGGCCGTGATCGACAGCCGGGAATATGATTCGGTGGTGCTCAAGAAGGATAGGCCTTAGAAAAATCCAGGCTTGGCCTTGTGCGAGGCTATCGGGAACACCACATTCTCGCCTGCGTTGGTATGACAGCTGAGGAATGCGACCCATGAATTGGTCCAAACATCGCGCATCCATGCTTTCGCTTGTCGTCGCGGCGGTTCTGCTTTCGGGCTGCGGGATCAATGCCATCCCCACCGAGGAAGAACAGGCCAAGGGCGCCTGGAGCGAGGTCCAGAACCAATATCAGCGCCGCGCGGATCTGATCCCCAACCTGGTCAACACGGTGAAGGGCTACGCCGCGCAGGAGCGCGAAGTGCTGACCCAGGTGACCGAAGCGCGCGCCAAGGCGACCCAGACGCAAGTGAATGTGGACCAGCTGACCGATCCCGAAGCGGTTCGCCGTTTCCAGGAAGCGCAGGCGCAAGTGTCCGGCGCGCTGGGGCGCCTGCTCGCCATCAGCGAGAATTATCCCGATCTGAAATCGAACCAGAATTTCCTGGCGCTGCAATCGCAGCTCGAAGGCACCGAGAACCGCATCACGGTGGCGCGGCGCGATTACATCCAGGCCGTGCAGACCTACAACACCGATGTGCGCACCTTCCCGGGGCGCTTGTGGGCGGTGGTGTATGGCGCCAAACCCATGGCCACCTTCACCACCACTGAAGAGAACCAGCGTCCGCCGACGGTGCAGTTCTAAGGCGGGCCGCGCTGATGGCCCGCCGCTTTTGCGCTTTCATCCTGGTCTTCGTGGCCTTGCTCGGCATGGGCTTCGCTTATGCTGCGGAGCCGCGTTTCCCGGCGCTCACGGGGCGCGTGGTCGATGACGCGCATCTTCTGGATGCGAATGCGCGCAATGCTGTCGAAGCCAAACTCTCAGATCTGGAACAGAAGACGGGCCGTCAGTTGGTGGTGGTGACGCTGCCGTCGCTTCAGGGCTACGAGATCGAGGATTATGGCTACCGGCTGGGTCGCGCCTGGGGCATCGGCGAGAAGGGCACGAACAATGGCGCGCTTCTGATCGTCGCGCCCAACGAACATGCAGTGCGCATCGAGGTCGGCTATGGGCTGGAAGGCACGCTGACCGATGCGGTGTCGCGGCTGATCATCGAGAACGCGATCCTGCCGCGCTTTCGCGTGAACGATTTCTCGGGCGGCATTCAGCGCGGGGTCGACGATATTGTCCAGGCGCTGACGGGGGACGCGGAAGATTTCAAGCGCCGCGCGGCGGAACGGGACAATGCGCCCGCCGGCGTGGAAGGGCTGAAGCAATTCCTCCCCGTTCTGATCATCCTCGGCATCTGGCTGTTCTTCGTGTTCCGGTCGCGCGGCCGCGGCAGACGCTATGGCGGCATGCCGTGGATCATCCCGATGGGCGGAGGCTGGGGCGGTGGCGGCTTCGGCGGCGGCTGGGGCGGCGGCTCCGGCGGAGGATTTTCCGGCGGCGGCGGATCGTTCGGCGGCGGCGGCGCGTCGGGGCGATGGTGAACCCTCCCGCTCTGAGCGAAAAAGACCATGCGCGGCTGTCGGAGGAAATCCGCGCGCAGGAACTGAGGACATCGGGCGAGATCTATGTCGTGGTCGCCCATTCCGCCGATGATTTCCGGCTGGTGCCGGTGTTGTGGGCGGCGGTCGCCGCGCTGCTGCTGGCCTGGCTGCTGCATCTGACGACGAGTCTCACGGCGACGCTCATCCTGTCGCTCCAGTCGATTGGCTTCATCGGGCTTTCGCTGCTGCTGTCCTGGCCTGAGCTTCGCTATCGCATCGTGCCGCCCGCGCTCGCCGAAGACGCGACCCACCGCGCAGCACTCGCGCAATTCATGGCGCATGGCGTGCATCTGACCGCCGCGCGCACCGGGGTCCTGCTCTATGTTTCGATGCGCCCCCGCCGCATCGAGCTGATTGCGGACAGCGGCATCCACGCCAAGGTCCCGCCCGAAACCTGGGACCGCACGGTGGCGCTGGTGGCGGCCGAAGCACGCGCAGGCCGCCTCGCCGATGGGCTGGCCGCCGCGATCCGCACGCTGGGCGATGTGCTGGCGCAGCATTTCGCGCGCGGCGCCGCCGACCGCAACGAACTTGCGAACCGCGTGATCGAAACCTGAAAGCGATTAGTTGCGCGCGTTCTTCCGGCGGCGAAGCAGGAAGAGCCCGCTCAAGCCCAGACCGAACAGCGCCAAAGTGGCGGGCTCGGGAATTGCTTCCAGATCGACATTGTCGAGGCCGGCGAAATTGTTGCCGACCCCCGTCGCATTCAGGAACGCGATCGTGGTGGAGGCCGTCGTCGCCGTGAAGCTGTAGGTGAACTGCTCCCAGGCGATGTCGTTGGAGAAGGTGCTCGAATTGATGAAATTGACCGGCGCATCCTGATTGAGGATGAGATCGATCGCGCTGGGACCGATCTCATAACCGGGCGCCGCCGGATCCTCGCGTCCGAGATAAAAGGACAGCACGTAGGTCGTGCCGATCACGGTCGCCACCGTCTGCTTGATGCCGTTGGCGCCCTGATTGCCCTCACCCGTCAGGTCGAGCGATTGGGTTCCATCCTGCGGATTAAAGAGCAGGCCGTTTTCCGTGTAGCCATTTCCAAGCTGCATGACCACCGCGACGCCGGGCGTTCCGCCCTTGCCGATCACCGCCCAATCTCCGATATCGAAGGGCCCCGCGACCGGCGGGCTCGACTGATCGTGCGAATAAAAACCCTGGCATTGCGTGTTGAATTGGACCCCGCAGCTCAAGGACGAGCTGGGGACGATGGGGGACTCGAAACTGCCATTGAGGATGAGATTGGCGTGGGCCGCAGGAATGGCGGTGGCGCAGGACAACAGCAACGCGCTCGCAAAACGTTTGAGAACTCGCATCCCGACGCCGCTCACATCAACACTCTGCACGCAACGCACCAAATTCGATTTCGTCCTTGTTATTGCGTAGGACTTTGACATCAACAAGACAAAATTGAATCGCGTGCCAGGAAAAACGCGGCAAACGCGTAAGGCTTGCGTCGCGATGCCGCATCTCACGCGCAGGACCAACAGCGGGCAAACCACAATCACGCCGCGTCATATTGGATGAGCTTGCCGCTGGAATCATGCACCATGACGATGCGCTTGGAGGCCCGGCACGCTTCGACCTGCGCTTCGCTGACCAAAAAATGGGCACCCAGCTCGGCCGGCGTCACAGCAACCGAGCGCCGGCGGCGGCCGCGGAAGCCGAACATATATTTGTTGTACAGCGCCCAGGAAATGAACACCGCGGCGTTCACCGCCACGATCAGCGCATAAGTGCGGATATTGGTCACCAGCGGCGGGACGCTGATGTCGCTCCACTGCAAGCCCCACGGCGCGGGAATGCCGAAATAGCTCAGCACCACCGAGAGCACGTGGCGCATGAGGTAGAAATAGCCGAGCCACAGCAGGACGGTGACGATGCCGTCCAAAAGCCGCTTCAGCAAAGGGCGCTCGTGGCCTGCGCGTATGATGGTGGTGTCTAGGATTGGCGGATCCCCCGGTCAGGGCTGACCCAGGCGGCCCGCATGGCGCGGCGCTTCGCCAGCGCCTTGGGGAATCCGACGATGCTCGTAGCCGCGACCACCGCCCAATAGACGGCCGGGTACCAGATGGTCCAGGCGATTTGCCGCCACAGCCTCGGCTCGTAGCGCGATTCGATGATGATGCTGGCGGCGAACTGCACGAGACAGGTGGTGCCCAGGACGAGGCCGGTGAAGGCCGGAGGAAAGATGGTCGCGACATAGAGCCCGTCCGGCATGGGGACAAAACGGCCGATCGCCCACAAGATGACGCTCAAGAGGAACGCATAGGCCCAGGCCACGCTGACGCAATATTCTGCGAGCAGCGGCCACATGCGCCGCAGCCGCCAGCGCCAGAGATTGCGGATGTTCTTCAGGCATACTTCCGCCCCGCCCTGCGCCCAGCGCAAACGCTGGCGCCACAGCCCGCGCAATGTCTCCGGCATCAGAATCCAGCACAGCGCGTTGGGCGCATACAAAATCCCCCAATGATCGCGCTGCAGCTTCCAGCTGATGTCGATATCCTCGGTGACCATGTTCAGGCTCCAATAGCCGACGCGATGAAGCGCCTGCTTGCGGAACGCGGTCACCACGCCCGACACGGTGAAGATGCGGCCATAGATGCGCTGCGCGCGCTTGATCATGCCCACGATGGAGGAGAATTCGCCGACCTGGATGCGGCCGATAAGCGTGGAGCGCGTCCGGATGCGCGGGTTGCCCGTGACCGCGCCCGCGCGCGCGTTCTCGATCAAAGGCTGCACCAGATAGGCCGTGGCATTCGGATGAAGCACGCTGTCGCCATCGATGCAGACGATGAATTCGCCGCGCGAGGACAAGGTACCCATGCAGAGCGCAAGTCCCTTGCCTTGGTTCTTCGCGAAATGGATGACCCGCAGCCGTGCCTGCGCCGCGGCAATCTCATCCAGCATCGCGCCCGTGTCGTCGGTCGATCCGTCATTGATCGCGATGATCTCGTAATCGGGATAGTTCTGGGAGAGAAGCGAGGCCATGGTCTCGCGGAGATTGGCCGCTTCGTTGTGACAGGGCACGATGATCGAAACGAAAGGCGCCGACGTCAGTTGCGGCGCCACATCGGGCATCGGCGATTTGTCTTCCCAATGGAAGAAGAAATAGATCGCGCCGACTGTCCAGATATAGGACATGAACAACGGATAGAAGAAGATGAATTCCTGAAGGCCGCGCATCGCCGTGATCGTGATTACGATTACGGTCACCACGATGACGCTGATGATATGATCCAAGAGATCCAGCACTAGCGCGCCCTGCCCTGCATGAGCATGTCAAAATCTCCAATCGACGCTGCCGAGGACGGCGAAGCTGTTCTCGGCATGGCCGTCATAGGGCTGACGCCGAAGCTGCACGCCGAGCGCGCCTTCCCAGGAATCGTTCACCCTGAGGCGCTGCTCGTAATAGAGGCTGCCGGCGAAGCCGCCGGCGAAGCCGCTTTCGAAATATTCGCCGCCGGTGACGCTCAGACGATGGGAATAGACGAAGCTGTAACGGCGATAGAGGATGTGATTGGCCGACAGCGTGACGCTGCCGGAGAGATCCTCGCGCGGATTGAAATAGGGCGCGTTGGGACGCGAATTCTTCGACGCGTAGATTTCCCCGGTCAGATCGATGGTGAGATGCGGCTGGGTCAGCAGCCTTTGCAGCGCGCTCGCATCCAGCACGGTGCGGTCATTGCCGTCGGAAAAGCTGACCAGCTCGCCCGCGAGACTGTAGCTGCGGAAATCGCTCGGGCTGTAGGCCGCGCGCACCATCCAGGAATTGGCGGTGATGTCGTGTTTCAGCGCGCGCAGCGGCGTGTCGGCGGAGAAAATCTGCATGTTCGCCGAAAATCGCCACTCGTCCAGCGGCGACCAGGCGATTGTCGCGCGCCCGCCGGCATGGGAACGCGGCGAGCTGTCATTGGAGATTTCCGCGTTGGCCGCAATATCGAGGCCGGTATATTCGAGCCCCAACGCCACATGATTGTTGACGATGGTGCCTTCAGGCAGTTTGGCGACCGCGTAGCCATAGCCCGTATAGACGCGATAGGTATCGTCAATAGGCGCGGAATAAAGCTGCGTGTCGATGGCGAAACTGTTTCCGGCGACGGGAATGTTGGTGCTTTGGAGATTGGCGTTCCAGCGCACGCTGAGCTCGGGGCGCCTCAGGATCTCCACCCGGCGCGCGAGTTGCACGGCCGCATTGGACGCGGGCTCGCGGGCCGTGAGCGCAGCGGACTCGGCCGCACCCTCCGCCCGGTCGCCGCGCGTGATGGCGACGTTGGCGCGCGCCGCCGCGAGGTCGGTGTCGTTGGGTACGATGGTCTGGCCATTGGCGAATTGGCGGTCGGCCGCGTGGGGCTTTCCGCGTCCCAAAAGAATGGTGCCCAGCGCCTGACGCAAGGACGCATCATTGGGTGACAGGATGACGAGATCCGTCACCCGCCGCTGGGCTTCGGCGGTATCGCCCGCATAGAAGCGCGCGAGTGCGGCGATCAGGTTGGCGCGCAGCCATTGGGGGTTGGGCGTTTGCGATACGGGATTCCCCGGCGAAGGCGTGGGCGGGGATTGCTCGGCCGCGAGCGCATCGATGGTGGCGAATGCCGCGTCGAAATCTTCCGATTCCAGCTCGGAGTAGAAAAGCCCGATGCGGGCGTCGAAATCCTTTGGCTCGGCCGCCAGCACGCGCTCGAAGACAGATCGCGCATTTTCGGGTTCGCGCTGCCTCGCATAGGCGTCGGCGACGGCCTTCAGCGCATAGGTGGGCAATTCGATGCCCTGGCTGCTAAGCGCATTGTATTCCGCGATCACCTCGGCGGTGCGGGCCCTGTCTTCCAGCGCGACAATGCGATCGAAGCGCGCCGTGCGGGCCTCTTGGCTATCGCCGGCGCCTTCGGCCGCCCACATCGCGATGCGGCGGTCGAGTTCGGCAATGGCGCGGTCGGTCGCCGCAAGCCGCTCGGCCGCGCCGGCGTCGGGATTTTCGCCGGCGCGCACAAGGGCCGCGAGCTGCGCGCCGATCAGGCCCCGCAATTCGGCATCCGAAAACGCATCCGCCGATTGCTCGGCCGCCTCCAGCGCCGGCATGAATTGCCCCAGCGCGCGCAACGCAAACACACGCGCGCGTAACGCGTCGCGGGATCCCGGCGCGATCGCAAGCATGCGGTCGGCGAGCGCCACCGTGTCCGCATAATGATCGGTGGCGGCACTCGCATAGATCGCCGCCGACAGGAGCTCGATGTCTTCCGGGTGCGCGGCCAGAAGCTCATTCGCCTCGGCGGCGGCTTCCTCCGCGTGGCCGGAATCGGTGAGGGTGAGGATTTCGCCATAGGCGAAGATCAGCTCCTGTGGGCTCCGCGCCCGCCCCTGCCGGTACAGCGCGAGCGCCTTGTCATAGGCGCCGGTGTCGCGATAGTCGCGCGCAACCGCGGCATCGAGATAGATCGGGTGTTCCGCGGGCGGCAGCGCTTCATAGACCGAGAGCGCCTCCATGAGGCGCTTGGCCCAGCCCAACACCAGAATGTAATCGTAGATGACGGAGGAATTGGCGGGCTCGGCGCGATAGCGTTCTTCGATGACAGGCAAGGCGGCATCGGGGTTGCCGGCGCGCGCGGCCTCTATCGCCGCATCATAATCGGCGTCCGAAGGCCCCGGCGCAGCACTGGCGGTGTGATAGGGAATTCCGCCCAAGAGCACATCGGACGCAACCACCAATACAACGGCACTCAAAACACCTTTGTTCACAGCAACTCATACCAGTCTTCTGACGAATGCCTTCGCACAATGAATTCGCACAAGCAAATACCAGACCAGCGGCAAGGGATTGTGACCTGTTGGGGAAGCAGCATCTTCGTGCGCAAAACACATGCGTTTCAGGTTGCGGCTCGAAGAAACGGAGATTGCGCGTGGCTGGGAAATAGGCAGACCGCCTCAACAAGCCCCAATGCGCGGTCTTTCAGCGGCGAGGGAACTTCGTGTTCGCGATTCGACCACGCGGCTCATCGCTCTCGAGGAATGGCCAAGCTGATGTCTCTTGCCTATGCTGTGACGATGACGCCAAACTGGGCACCGCTCGCGCGTTGGACACGGCGCTTCTGCTGCGCTCTGGGGCTCTTTGCCCTGGCCCAAGGGAGCGCGCTCGCGCGCGAGGCCGCGCCCTTTGCGGGCAAGACCATCCGCGTCATCGTCGGCGCGTCCGCGGGTGGGGGCTTCGACACCTATTCGCGGATCCTGGCGCAGCATCTGGGCAAACACATCGCCGGCAACCCGCTGGTGATCGTTCAGAACATGAGCGGGGCCGCTTCGCTCTCCGCCGCCAATTACATCGCCAATGCCGCGCCCAAGGACGGCACGGTGATCGGGGCGCTGAACCCGGCCATCGTGACCGACGCGTTGTTCTATCCCGACCGGGTCAAGTTCGACGCCACCAAGGTCAAATGGATCGGCAGTGCGCTCAAGGAGACCCATGTCGCCTTGGCCTGGCACACATCGCCGATCAAAAATTTCGACGATCTGTTCCGGCGGCAATTCGTCGTCGCCGGGTCCGGGGGCACGTCCAATCTCTATCCGATGCTGATGAACGGTGTGCTGGGCACGCGCTTCAAACTGGTCGCGGGCTATCCCGGAACCGCGGAAGGCAATCTCGCGATGCAGCGCGGCGAGGTGGACGGCAATGGCGGCATCACCTGGGCGAGCGTGAAGGCGACGCAAGGCCAGGAACTGCGCGATAAAGACTTGCGCATCCTCGTCCAGTTCGGCCTGACCAAGCACAAGGAGCTCGCCGATGTGCCGTGGATCTTCGACTATGCGCGCAACGCGGCCGACCGCGATGCGCTGAGGCTCGTGCTGAGCACGCAGGAATTCGGACGCCCCTTCATGGTGGCGGAGCGCGTTCCCGACGCGGCGGTGGCGATTCTGCGCAAGGCTTTCGACGACACGATGCAGGCGGCCGATTTCCGCAGCGAGGCGGCAAGGCGCGGGCTCGATCTGGACCCGGCGACCGGGGCGGAGATCCAGACGCTGGTCGCGAATATCTACAGGACGCGGCCCGATGTGGTTGCCCGCGTCAAAAAAATCCTGGACGCCGCGGGGCGCTGAAGGACCGGCGGCTTCCACATTCGGGCGGCCGGGGCCGGTTCCGGCGTGACACCCCGCCTCATGGCGGGGCGCGGGGAAATCGCGCAAAAGCGCTTGATCCGATTGAACATAGGCGCCTTGGGCGCGGGCCCGGCCGAACGCGCCAGGGGCGGTCCCGCGTGGTCTCGCCGCGAGGGCGCCGACCCCTTAAGGAGCTTTAACAAACAGGGCCAAATCTGATCTGCGTTAAGTTCTGGCACAAACAATCCCCTTATTGTCACAGGCCTTAGGGCGCGCGCGCTGCCGTCGCCCGAACAAAGGTCCATCCGAATCAGGCCATCGTCATGATTTGTCGCGTCCCGTCAGGTTGCCGTTGCGTATGAGCTCTTTGTCCTGGTCAGCGCGGGCGCCCATCGCCGGAAGAACACCATGACGGCGAGCTTCGCGCTGTTCCTCATCGATGCGCTGTTCATTGCCTTGGTCTGGCCCTTCACCTTCTGGTTCGCGGTCAACGGGGCCGCCGAAGGTCAAGCATGGCTGCCGGCGGCGCTGTTCGCGTTTTCCGATCTGCTCTTCGTCTACGCGCTGGGGCTTTACCGGCGCGACGCCATCGTGGACACCGCGACCACGCTGAGCCGCATTCCGCTGGTGGTGTCGATCGGCGTGATCGTCGCCACCTTCACGACCCGGGTGATCGGCATCTTCCTGTGGCCGACTCTGTTCCCGGTGCCCAATCCGGTGGCGCTGTTCTTCGGCGCGATGGTCTGCTTCACCGGCTGCGCGATGCTGGCGCGGCTTGTGTTCCTGACGTTGCAGCGCCATCGCGTGTTCCGGCCGCATCTTCTGGTGATCGGCGCCGGGAAGCGCGCCTGGGACCTGATGTGGATCCTGCGCAGCCAGGGACAGAATCTGCACTACGACGTGACCTTTGTGCATGACGACATGTTCGGCGCGATCGATCCGCGGCTGGCGGGCGATCCGGCCAACCGCATCGTGCCGGCCTCCAGCGATCTGTTGCAGATCGCCGACCGCGCGCGCGCCGACCAGATCGTGGTCGCACCCGATGAGCGGCGCGGCATGGCGTTGGATGCGCTGATCGCGTGCCGGACGGCGGGCTATCCGGTGCTGCATTATATGCGGTTTCTGGAAAAGGAGGTCCGGCGCATCGACATCAAGCGCCTCGATCTTTCCTGGGTGCTGTATTCGCAAGGATTCTATTTCGGGCCGCTGGAACGCGCGTTGAAGCGCATTCTCGATATTCTCGTGAGCCTGGTTATCCTTCTCTTGTTTTCACCGGTGCTGTTGCTGGCGATGCTGGCGGTGTGGCTCGGCGACCGGGGGGCCGTGTTCTACCGGCAGGAACGCGTGACGCTGGGCGGCCGCAAATTCCAGATCCAGAAATTGCGCACCATGCGCATGAATGCCGAAAGCAACGGCGCGGTGTGGGCCGCCGCCGGCGACAACCGCATCACCAAGGTCGGCGCCTTCCTGCGCCGCAGCCGGATCGACGAGCTGCCGCAGCTCTTCAACGTGCTGATCGGCGACATGTCCTTGGTGGGACCGCGTCCGGAGCGCCCGGAATTTATCGCCGAGCTCTCGCGCCAATTGCCGCTGTATCATGAGCGGCACGCGGTCAAGGCCGGGCTGACCGGCTGGGCGCAGATCAATTATCCCTATGGCGCATCGCTGGACGACGCGCGCTCGAAGCTCAGCTACGATCTGTACTATGTGAAGAACTACAGCATCTTTTTCGATCTGCTCATCATCATGCAGACCTTGCGCGTGGTGATCTGGCCGGGCGGCGGCGTGCGCTGAAAATCCCGCGCACGATTCCAGCCGGCTGAATTCAGCCTTTCGCCCCGTTCGCGCTCTTCAGTTCCGGCGCTTTGGAGGCCGGATTTTCCGCGTGCCGGCAATTGCCGTTGAAGCTCGCGCCTTCTTCGATGGCGAGATGCGCATGGAGGATGTCGCCGTTCAGACGGCAGGTGGAGCCCAGATGCACCGTCTTGGCGAAGACCCCGCCCTCGACATTGCCCCTGACGGTGGCCTGTTCCGCATAGAGGTTGCCGGCGAATTTTCCCGCCTGATTGATGGTCACATGTCCTTTTGCGCGAATATCCCCTTTGACGTTCCCGTCAATGGCGAGATCACCGGAGGAGACCAGCGTGCCGATCACTTCGAGTTCGGGGCCAATGATGGAGGGACGGTCGGCCATGAAATTTCCTTTCGCTGAGGGCGTGGTTTGAGCATCTAAGCTTCGAATAGTCAGCTACCAAATGCGCGCCAAGTTGGAAAGATGGCTCTGGGGCCGCTGTGACCTTTCCGTGACGTTTGGATTGTGATCTCGCCTATCGGCCGATCAAACGTAATATCGTCGACGGAGGTCGCTCATGGGCAGCGTGCATTATCTGACGAGTGTCTTTGCCGGCCGTACGCGCGACGATCTGGAACCCGCGCGCGGCGCCGGAATTGCGTCTCTCTTGGGTTTGGCGATCTGGACGACCGCGTATGCGGTTTGGAACTGGGTGGCCTGACCAAGAGTTGAGCTTTGGCTCGATCGAACCCGCGCTTCATATCCGGGGCACATTTGTTTGCCGCGGGCCCGAGAAAGTCTAACCGCTCGCACAATGTCACGAACACTACGTCTGAAATCGGTAGCCGGCCCCAGGGGCCGCCCGCTGACGCTCGGCGATCTTCCGCCGGTCAAGCCCAATCGCTGGTTCCCCACGCACAAGGCGGAGATCGTGGTCGCGGTCCGCGGCGGCCTGATCACCGCAGAGCAAGCCTGCAAACGCTACAAGCTGACGATCGAGGAATTCACGCTCTGGCAGAGGGCGTTCGAGAAGCACGGCGTCGCGGGCTTGCGCGTGGCGCGCCTGTCAAAAAGCGTTGCCAGGACGGGACACGGCGCGCCGAAGAAAGATTGAATTGGCCTGCCGGGATTTGCGCGAAATGACGCCTCATCGCCGAAACGGCACGCCAGTGTCGTGCCGATTCCAGGCTTGGGAAAATCCCGTGGTTGCGCAGCTCGGCTAACGAACCCTTAAGCCCGTTCGAGGCGCCCACGCCATCGCGCGCGATCGATGGTTAGCGCCGAGTTTCTTCCCGAAATGGGAAAGTGAACGTCACTTGGCCCGCGCCTTGCGGTGTTGGGGCCATGGCACAGGGCAACATCCTTCTCCTTATTGCAGCTTTGGCCGCGCACGGTCAGCACGTCAAAGCCGAGCACGCCGAGAATTCCTGTTTGGCGCAGGCGCTCTATTACGAAGCGCGCGGCGAAAGCGAACGCGGCAAAGAGGCGGTCGCCGAAGTCATCCTGCATCGCGCGAAGAGCGGCGCGCATCCGAAATCGGTCTGCGGCGTGGTCTATGAGCCGCATCAATTCTCGTTTCTCGAAGACGGCTCGACGCGCAAAAAGGTCGACACCCATGCGTGGAATGAAGCACACCGCCTGGCGTGGAAGATCCTGCACGGCAATGTCGTCACCTCGCTGACGCGCAACGCGATGTTCTATCACAGTGTCGATGTGCTGCCGGACTGGACGGCGAACATGGTGCGCACCACCCAGATCGGCCGGCATATCTTCTACCAGCGCCCGCGGACGCCGGCGGCCAAATCCGCGTAGTACCGGCTGGCCCGAGCGCGCGAGGGTCTAGGCCGGACAACGCGGCGATGCGTCCCCGCGGGTCACTTCGCACTGCCGTCAGCATCCCCGCGATTTCGCCGCATCGTCGTGATCAGAGCCCACCACTCCTCGGCTACTTTCAGCCATTTGATGCGGCCGGCATCGGTCTGAGCATTCAGAGCCTGGTTCAGGGCTTCGTCCGCTTCCTTTTCGTAGAACCCGGTCGGCTTCTGCATGGCATGACCTTTCGCTTCGATAACGGTCATCCCAAAGCGAAGCTCCAGGGAGCGGGTCTTTTTTGTGGCGAAAGTGACCCGAGCGGAGCGTGCGCGGTTCTATCTTCGAACCAGCTTCAGCGCGGCGCAGAACTCAACGGCGCGCGCATAGACTTCCTGGGGGCCACGCCCAGGGCGATAGATTTGCGAGCCGATGCCGAAGCCGCGCGCACCGGCGGCCCACCAAGCGGCAAGATCTTCGGGACCGACCCCTCCCACGGGAATCACCACTGCATCCGGCGGCAGAACGGCGAGCAGCTGTTCCAAGAATTCCGTCCCGTAAACTACGGCAGGGAAGAGCTTGAGGTAGCGCGCTCCCGCATGATAGGCGCTGAAGGCTTCGGTCGGGGTCGCGAATCCGGGCATTGGGACGAGGCCAAGCGCACATGCGCGCCGAATGATGTCGGCATCGACATTGGGCGCGACGATGATCTGGCCGCCAATAGCGGCGATGTCATCCACCCATTGCGTCTCGAGAACCGTGCCGGCGCCGCACGCGAGCCGTCCGGCGAAGGATTTCGCGAGCAAGCGGATGCTTTCCAAAGGCGATGGCGAATTCATCGGCACTTCGACAATCCTAACACCTGCATCGAACAAGGCGCCGGCGATCGCCACCGCCTCCTCCGGCCGGACCCCGCGCAGAATCGCCGTGAGCGGACATTCGTCGAATGCATCTTTGAATTTCATAGCGCCGCCGCCGTTTTGATTTTGCGCAAGCCCGCGATCACCGCGTCTTCTCCGTCATGGATCGCCGCACCTATGTTTTGCAGCGACAGCGCCCGCGCGTACCAGCGGCAGAGGGCGAGATCGCCGACAAGATTGATGGTTGGCGCGCGATCCAGACCGAGGAGCCGTGGAAGACTGGCCACCTCGGCCCCGATCAGCAAACCGGAAAGATAGGACGCGCTCGTTGCTTCCGAGCGCATTCCGGTCACCACGCGGGTGCGCGCGGTGAACAGCCGCGCTGCCAGCGCGCCACCGTCGGATGCCGCCGCGACACCTTCGTCGAAGGATGTGTCGTCGTTCGCTTTGGCTTCGGTCCGCAACACGCTGTGGGACCGCAACAGCTGGTAAAGTTCGCCGGTCATCGCCGTGATGAAACGCACAATGCGGCCGTCCTCTACAATTACCCATTTGGCGTGGGTGCCGGGGTGGCAGACGGCGAATTCGCCGCGTTCCCGCGCGGCGCCTTGCGCGATCCACCCCAGGAGCTGCGTTTCTTCCCCCCGCATCACATCGGGCGCGCCGGCAATTCCTGCTCCACGAACCCCCGGTACGATCCACACGCCGGGTTCTCTTTCGACTTGCGTGAGGGACGCGGCGAGCATGCTGAGATCGATGGGGCATGGCTGGTAGGGAACTGTCTGCCATCCGAGATTGGAGCCAATCATGCCGCACAGGAATGCCGGCAATGACTCGGCCTGCATCACCGGGCGGATATCGGCATAGAATATTTCACGCGCCTCGCCGGTCTTCAGCAGCGACACGCCATAGGCAAAATTCCTGCGGCGGAGGACCTGGCCGTTCTTGCCGATCACCCAGGCGCGAAGCTGTGTCGTTCCCCAATCGCAGGCAAGGAAGTCATCCCCATCCACGCGTGAGCCCTAACCGCCAAAGGCCGGAACGGGCACGCCGGGGACTGGCGGTTGCAGACAGAGCACGCTGCCCGCCAAGGGCTGCGATGCCAGCGCGTCGCGCGACAAACCTTTGCGTGCGCTGGTCACATAAAGAAGCGAGAGACCATCACCGCCGAACGAGCAGGAGGTGGGCTGTTCCACGGGTAAGGAAACCGTGCGGTCGATCGTGCCATCGGGCGCATACCGCACCAGACGCCACCCGCCCCATTCCGCGTTCCACAGATATCCTTCGGCGTCCAATGCCGAACCATCCGGTGTTGCCGTGTTTTCCACGCTGCGTGCGAATATCCGCCGCGCGCCAGGCGTGCCGGTTTCGAGGTCGAGGTCATAGACATAGAGAATGCGATCTTTGGAATCGGCCACATAAAGAAGGCGGCAGTCCGGCGTGCAGACGACCGTATTGGGAATCCCGAACCCATCCAGCACGCGCGTACACGTCCAATCGGATTCGAGACGATAGATCGCGCCGGAGCATTGGCGCTCTGAATCGTCCATGGTCCCCAGCCAAAATCGTCCCCTAGCGTCAGCGTGGCCGTCATTGGATCTGTTGAAGGGCCTTTCGGGTTCCGGGTGATGCTTGTGCTCGATCTGTCCCGAAGCCGTGTCGAACAACGCGAAACCTCGATCGGTGGCGAGCAGAAGCCCGTCGCCATTGCGTTCTGCAATTGCCGAGGGGCGGCACTCGAGATTCCAAGTTCCGCAGCGGCCGTCGCCTGGTTCAACCCATTCCAGCGACTTTCGCGCAATATCGACCCAGTACAGCCGTTGTTCGCGCGCCGCCCAAAGCGGACCTTCACCGAGAATGTTTTCGCGTTTGATCACGGAGACGATTTGCATATCGGACGTTACTCCCTTGAGCGAGAAACGTTCAAACGCAATCTTGGCCTCACCGAGTGGCCGCCGCCGGGCCTATTTCCGCCACATGTATCGCTTCATTCATTAAAGGACCTTTCGGTTTAGAACGAGCACATGTCCGCTTTCATGTTTGCCACGGGGATCGAGAACAGCATCCCCACAATCGAAAATGGCCGGGTCCGCATCGACCAGATGGAGTCCTGCGGCCACTACCGGCAATGGAAGCGGGATTTCGAACTCGTCGAGGAGTTAGGGATTCATTTCCTGCGTTATGGGCCGCCTATCCACCGCACCTTCCTGGGCGTCGACCGCTATGACTGGGATTTTGCCGATGAAACCTTCGGCAATCTGTTTCATCGCGATATCGTGCCGATTGTGGATCTCTGCCATTTCGGCGTTCCCGACTGGATCGCGAATTTCCAGAATCCGGAGTTCCCCGAGCTGTTCTCGGCCTATGCGCGCGCTTTCGCGCAACGCTTTCCTTGGGTCCAATTCTATACCCCGGTCAACGAGATGTTCATCTGCGCGCAGTTCTCGGCCAAATATGGCTGGTGGAACGAACAACTGCACAGCGACCGCGCATTCGTCACCGCGCTCAAAAATATCGTCAAGGCGAACGTGCTGGCCATGGCGGCCATCTTGCAGATACGCCCCGACGCGATCTTCGTCCAAAGCGAGTCGTCGGAATATTTCCACGCCGAGAACCCGAGGGCCATCAGGCCGGCCGAGGTTTACAATGCTGCCCGTTTCCTATCGCTCGATCTCAATTATGGCCGGCGCGTCGGTTCGGAAATGTACGAATATCTTTTCGACAACGGGATGACCCGCGAGGAATATCATTTCTTCCTCGACGTCCCCCTGCGTCATCACTGCATCCTCGGAAATGATTATTACATAACCAATGAGCACCGCGTCGCTGCCGACGCAAGCACCCATGCTTCGGGCGAAATCTTTGGTTACAGCGAAATCACACGCCAATATTACGACCGCTACCGTTTGCCCGTGATGCACACCGAAACCAATATCGTGCAAGGCCCAACCGGAGAGGAGGGGGTCAATTGGCTTTGGAAGCAATGGGCAAATGTCTTGCGCGTGCGCAATGACGGCGTGCCGATCGTCGGTTTCACCTGGTACTCACTCACCGATCAGACCGATTGGGACACGGCTCTCCGGCAAAAGAACGATCGGGTCTGGCCCGTCGGGCTGTTCGATCTCAATCGCAACATCCGCCCTGTAGGCGAAGCCTATCGGCAATTGATCGCCGACTGGCGCGAGGTTCTGCCGACCCAAAGCGTTTGCCTGTCCATTCCCGTCATTCCACCGGCCGAATATGGCGAAGTGGGCGCCATGCGCCAGCGCATCCAGGCGCGCGCCGCGCGTTATCGCTTCGAGGACATGATCATCCCTTAACCGACTCCGCGGAGGCGCAAATTGAAAATCGCCCGCATCGAAGTCTTCAAGGTACCCCCGCGGTGGGTCTTTGTGCGCGTCGAAGCCGATGAAGGCGCCGTAGGCTGGGGCGAGGCAAGCCTCGAAGGCCATGCGGAAGCCGTCGAAGGCGCGTTTGCGGCGCTGCGTGATCGGCTGATCGGCGCCGATCCGTTCCGGATCGAGGAGGCATGGCAGATCGCCTATCGCGGGGGTTTTTACCGGGGAGGCGCCGTGCTGATGTCCGCCATGTCCGGTCTTGACCAGGCTCTATGGGATTTGAAGGCGCGCACACTCGGGGTTCCGATCTGGGAACTCTTAGGCGGAAAAGTGCGCGATCGCATTGAGGTCTATTCGTGGATCGGCGGCGACCGGCCCGACGATGTCGCCAATGCCGCGAAAACACGCAAGGAGCAGGGTTTCCGCACCGTGAAAATGAACGCAACCGCGGAGCTTCGCTGGCTGGACAGCCCCTCCGCTTTGGATGCAGCTGTCACGCGTGCCGAAGCGGTGAAATCGGCGGGTGTCGATATGGGGATCGACTTTCACGGCCGGCTTCACAGGTCCATGGCAAAGCAGCTGGCAGATCGCCTTGCCCCTGTGCGTCCGCTTTTCATAGAGGAGCCGCTGCTGTCCGAGGAATTGGGGGGCCTGGAGCAATTGTCGAAACTGACGACCATACCAATCGCGTTGGGTGAGCGGCTTTACAGCCGGTGGGAGTTCAAGCCCTTCTTCGAGCGAGGCATCGTGGACATTGTTCAGCCCGACCTCAGCCATGCCGGTGGCATTTCGGAAGTGCGCCGCATAGCCGCGATGGCCGAGTCCTATGATGTCGGCGTGGCGCCCCACTGCCCCTTGGGCCCGCTCGCGCTCGCGGCATGTTTTCAAGTCGCCGCCTGCACGCCGAACTTCGTGCTGCAGGAAATGTCGGTTGGCATACATTATAATAGCCCAGCCCACGATCTTCTAACCTATCTGTCGGACCCTTCGGTGTTCGATGTGAACGAGGGAACGGTGCAAACCCCGTCCGGAGCGGGATTGGGAATAAACATCGATGAAGCGGCGGTTCGCGACGCCAGTCGCACCGCAAAAGCCTGGCGCAATCCGATCTGGCGCAATGCCGATGGATCGCTGACAGAGTGGTGATTGCGCCACGATCAAAAAGTTCCATTCGCGGGGAACCAAAGCTGGGCCTGACTGTTGTGGGTAGACACTCATATCCGAACCAGCAGGAGAGCAAGTGCGCAACGCAAATGATTCGCGTGCACCGATTGTCCGTGCGCGCATACCAAATGGTGCGAATCCGGACGTTTTGACATTTTCCCATTTGCGCTGGGATTTCGTTTTTCAGCGGCCGCAACATCTGATGTCGCGATTTGCAAAATCGCATCGTGTGTTCTTTTTTGAAGAGCCTGTCCTTCACGACGAACCGTGCTGCGCCCGGTTGGATGTGCGGCCGTGCGAAAAGACCGGAGTTGTGGTTGTCACGCCGCATCTGGAGCGGCACCTGTCGCGCTTCGCCATGGACGAGACGCAGGCCAATCTACTGAACGCGTTTTGCGGGCGGCACCACGTGAGCAATCCGATCAAGTGGTATTATTCGCCGTCTCTCTATTGCTATTCAAAGGACCTCGAGGCATCGGCGGTCGTGTATGATTGCATGGACGAGCTTGCGAATTTCCGGTTTGCATCGCCTCAATTGCCTTTGATGGAACGCGACCTGATGCGCGAGGCCGATCTTGTCTTTACCGGCGGTCGGAGTTTGTACAATGCCAAGCGGCCTTTGCACCCGCAGGTCTATTGTTTTCCATCGAGTGTGGACCGGGCGCATTTCAGCACGGCGCGCAAGGCCCCAAAGCAGGAGCCGGTAGACCAGGAACACATCCCGCATCCCCGTCTTGGCTTTTATGGCGTGATCGACGAAAGAATGGATTTCGCGCTTCTCAGCGTGCTAGCCGATTGCCGGCCCGACTGGCAAATCGTCCTGGTTGGCCCGGTCGCGAAGGTCAGCCCCGACGAATTGCCGCGGCAACCGAACATCCATTACCTCGGGCCGAAGTCCTATGAGGAACTGCCAAGCTATCTTTCCGGATGGAACGTGGCGTTGATGCCGTTTGCGATCAACGAAGCCACGCGATACATCAGTCCTACGAAAACGCCGGAATACCTAGCCGGAGGCAAGCCGGTCGTTTCGACACCGATAACCGACGTGGTCGAGAAGTTCGGCAAATTGACAGGCGTCAAGATCGCCCAGACTCCGTCTGCTTTTGCCGAATGCTGCGAGGCGGCCTTAAGCTTGGACGCGGAAAATCCTCAGTGGCTCGCCGAAGCCGATGCCCTGCTCGAAACAACGTCATGGGACCGGACCTTTGCGCAAATGGCCGTGCTTTTGGAGGCTGCTATTCAGAAACGCCAAGAGACGAAGCAAGCGGCCGGATTTTCCTATCGCCCGGACGCAGTTTCGGAGCATGCACTTCGAATTGAACCGTGAAGCGCGCTTCCTCGAGCGGTCTTAATACCTGGATCCCCAAGGCCGGCCACGACTCTTCCTGGGCGTTCAATGCAGCATTGGCATTGGTTACCGGTTCGACGACGACAATGTTTTTCGCTGCCGGCGCATAGATCTGCAGCCGGGATGCCGGGGCGTCGATACGCACGCGCGTCTGATGCTCGGGCCAGAGAATTTCGGCGCTCCCATTCCAGCCGTCATAGCCATTGTCGAGGCCGCGCCCGCAAATATGGGTCAGGGCGAGATCATAGCGTCCCTGTGGAGCGATGCGGCTGACAGGTAGGACGGAATCGTCGATCGTCCATACTCCCGTCGTGGCGGCATTCAGGATGGTCGTCGGCGAACAGGGGAAATAGGGATGAAGGCCGAGGCCGCACGGCATGTCCCCTTGCGACAGGTTTTGACAAGACAGGCTGATCTCCAACGCGTGGCCGGAAAGAGCGAAACTTTGCTCGGCGCGATAATGCCACGGCCACTCGCCTGGGCGATGCTCGAATGCCAGGACCGCCCGCCTTGGCTCGACATGGATCACGCGCCAGGGAGCAACTTTCCAGCACATTGGGATCCTAAGCTTAGAATTCCACGTGGACAAGTTGTCGCGGCCGCTTCTATAGTGTCACCTAAATACTAGTGACTCCAGCGTAACTGGACTGGCCACAGTTAGGCCGCAAATGTAATCACACTGGCTCACCTTCGGGTGGGCCTTTCTGCGTTCGCGAGTGGACCCGATAAGCTCATGGAGCGGCGTAACCGTCGCACAGGAAGGACAGAGAAAGCGCGGATCTGGGAAGTGACGGACAGAACGGTCAGGACCTGGATTGGGGAGGCGGTTGCCGCCGCTGCTGCTGACGGTGTGACGTTCTCTGTTCCGGTCACACCACATACGTTCCGCCATTCCTATGCGATGCACATGCTGTATGCCGGTATACCGCTGAAAGTTCTGCAAAGCCTGATGGGACATAAGTCCATCAGTTCAACGGAAGTCTACACGAAGGTTTTTGCGCTGGATGTGGCTGCCCGGCACCGGGTGCAGTTTGCGATGCCGGAGTCTGATGCGGTTGCGATGCTGAAACAATTATCCTGAGAATAAATGCCTTGGCCTTTATATGGAAATGTGGAACTGAGTGGATATGCTGTTTTTGTCTGTTAAACAGAGAAGCTGGCTGTTATCCACTGAGAAGCGAACGAAACAGTCGGGAAAATCTCCCATTATCGTAGAGATCCGCATTATTAATCTCAGGAGCCTGTGTAGCGTTTATAGGAAGTAGTGTTCTGTCATGATGCCTGCAAGCGGTAACGAAAACGATTTGAATATGCCTTCAGGAACAATAGAAATCTTCGTGCGGTGTTACGTTGAAGTGGAGCGGATTATGTCAGCAATGGACAGAACAACCTAATGAACACAGAACCATGATGTGGTCTGTCCTTTTACAGCCAGTAGTGCTCGCCGCAGTCGAGCGACAGGGCGAAGCCCTCGGCTGGTTGCCCTCGCCGCTGGGCTGGCGGCCGTCTATGGCCCTGCAAACGCGCCAGAAACGCCGTCGAAGCCGTGTGCGAGACACCGCGGCCGGCCGCCGGCGTTGTGGATACCTCGCGGAAAACTTGGCCCTCACTGACAGATGAGGGGCGGACGTTGACACTTGAGGGGCCGACTCACCCGGCGCGGCGTTGACAGATGAGGGGCAGGCTCGATTTCGGCCGGCGACGTGGAGCTGGCCAGCCTCGCAAATCGGCGAAAACGCCTGATTTTACGCGAGTTTCCCACAGATGATGTGGACAAGCCTGGGGATAAGTGCCCTGCGGTATTGACACTTGAGGGGCGCGACTACTGACAGATGAGGGGCGCGATCCTTGACACTTGAGGGGCAGAGTGCTGACAGATGAGGGGCGCACCTATTGACATTTGAGGGGCTGTCCACAGGCAGAAAATCCAGCATTTGCAAGGGTTTCCGCCCGTTTTTCGGCCACCGCTAACCTGTCTTTTAACCTGCTTTTAAACCAATATTTATAAACCTTGTTTTTAACCAGGGCTGCGCCCTGTGCGCGTGACCGCGCACGCCGAAGGGGGGTGCCCCCCCTTCTCGAACCCTCCCGGTCGAGTGAGCGAGGAAGCACCAGGGAACAGCACTTATATATTCTGCTTACACACGATGCCTGAAAAAACTTCCCTTGGGGTTATCCACTTATCCACGGGGATATTTTTATAATTATTTTTTTTATAGTTTTTAGATCTTCTTTTTTAGAGCGCCTTGTAGGCCTTTATCCATGCTGGTTCTAGAGAAGGTGTTGTGACAAATTGCCCTTTCAGTGTGACAAATCACCCTCAAATGACAGTCCTGTCTGTGACAAATTGCCCTTAACCCTGTGACAAATTGCCCTCAGAAGAAGCTGTTTTTTCACAAAGTTATCCCTGCTTATTGACTCTTTTTTATTTAGTGTGACAATCTAAAAACTTGTCACACTTCACATGGATCTGTCATGGCGGAAACAGCGGTTATCAATCACAAGAAACGTAAAAATAGCCCGCGAATCGTCCAGTCAAACGACCTCACTGAGGCGGCATATAGTCTCTCCCGGGATCAAAAACGTATGCTGTATCTGTTCGTTGACCAGATCAGAAAATCTGATGGCACCCTACAGGAACATGACGGTATCTGCGAGATCCATGTTGCTAAATATGCTGAAATATTCGGATTGACCTCTGCGGAAGCCAGTAAGGATATACGGCAGGCATTGAAGAGTTTCGCGGGGAAGGAAGTGGTTTTTTATCGCCCTGAAGAGGATGCCGGCGATGAAAAAGGCTATGAATCTTTTCCTTGGTTTATCAAACGTGCGCACAGTCCATCCAGAGGGCTTTACAGTGTACATATCAACCCATATCTCATTCCCTTCTTTATCGGGTTACAGAACCGGTTTACGCAGTTTCGGCTTAGTGAAACAAAAGAAATCACCAATCCGTATGCCATGCGTTTATACGAATCCCTGTGTCAGTATCGTAAGCCGGATGGCTCAGGCATCGTCTCTCTGAAAATCGACTGGATCATAGAGCGTTACCAGCTGCCTCAAAGTTACCAGCGTATGCCTGACTTCCGCCGCCGCTTCCTGCAGGTCTGTGTTAATGAGATCAACAGCAGAACTCCAATGCGCCTCTCATACATTGAGAAAAAGAAAGGCCGCCAGACGACTCATATCGTATTTTCCTTCCGCGATATCACTTCCATGACGACAGGATAGTCTGAGGGTTATCTGTCACAGATTTGAGGGTGGTTCGTCACATTTGTTCTGACCTACTGAGGGTAATTTGTCACAGTTTTGCTGTTTCCTTCAGCCTGCATGGATTTTCTCATACTTTTTGAACTGTAATTTTTAAGGAAGCCAAATTTGAGGGCAGTTTGTCACAGTTGATTTCCTTCTCTTTCCCTTCGTCATGTGACTTGATATCGGGGGTTAGTTCGTCATCATTGATGAGGGTTGATTATCACAGTTTATTACTCTGAATTGGCTATCCGCGTGTGTACCTCTACCTGGAGTTTTTCCCACGGTGGATATTTCTTCTTGCGCTGAGCGTAAGAGCTATCTGACAGAACAGTTCTTCTTTGCTTCCTCGCCAGTTCGCTCGCTATGCTCGGTTACACGGCTGCGGCGAGCGCTAGTGATAATAAGTGACTGAGGTATGTGCTCTTCTTATCTCCTTTTGTAGTGTTGCTCTTATTTTAAACAACTTTGCGGTTTTTTGATGACTTTGCGATTTTGTTGTTGCTTTGCAGTAAATTGCAAGATTTAATAAAAAAACGCAAAGCAATGATTAAAGGATGTTCAGAATGAAACTCATGGAAACACTTAACCAGTGCATAAACGCTGGTCATGAAATGACGAAGGCTATCGCCATTGCACAGTTTAATGATGACAGCCCGGAAGCGAGGAAAATAACCCGGCGCTGGAGAATAGGTGAAGCAGCGGATTTAGTTGGGGTTTCTTCTCAGGCTATCAGAGATGCCGAGAAAGCAGGGCGACTACCGCACCCGGATATGGAAATTCGAGGACGGGTTGAGCAACGTGTTGGTTATACAATTGAACAAATTAATCATATGCGTGATGTGTTTGGTACGCGATTGCGACGTGCTGAAGACGTATTTCCACCGGTGATCGGGGTTGCTGCCCATAAAGGAGGCGTTTACAAAACCTCAGTTTCTGTTCATCTTGCTCAGGATCTGGCTCTGAAGGGGCTACGTGTTTTGCTCGTGGAAGGTAACGACCCCCAGGGAACAGCCTCAATGTATCACGGATGGGTACCAGATCTTCATATTCATGCAGAAGACACTCTCCTGCCTTTCTATCTTGGGGAAAAGGACGATGTCACTTATGCAATAAAGCCCACTTGCTGGCCGGGGCTTGACATTATTCCTTCCTGTCTGGCTCTGCACCGTATTGAAACTGAGTTAATGGGCAAATTTGATGAAGGTAAACTGCCCACCGATCCACACCTGATGCTCCGACTGGCCATTGAAACTGTTGCTCATGACTATGATGTCATAGTTATTGACAGCGCGCCTAACCTGGGTATCGGCACGATTAATGTCGTATGTGCTGCTGATGTGCTGATTGTTCCCACGCCTGCTGAGTTGTTTGACTACACCTCCGCACTGCAGTTTTTCGATATGCTTCGTGATCTGCTCAAGAACGTTGATCTTAAAGGGTTCGAGCCTGATGTACGTATTTTGCTTACCAAATACAGCAATAGTAATGGCTCTCAGTCCCCGTGGATGGAGGAGCAAATTCGGGATGCCTGGGGAAGCATGGTTCTAAAAAATGTTGTACGTGAAACGGATGAAGTTGGTAAAGGTCAGATCCGGATGAGAACTGTTTTTGAACAGGCCATTGATCAACGCTCTTCAACTGGTGCCTGGAGAAATGCTCTTTCTATTTGGGAACCTGTCTGCAATGAAATTTTCGATCGTCTGATTAAACCACGCTGGGAGATTAGATAATGAAGCGTGCGCCTGTTATTCCAAAACATACGCTCAATACTCAACCGGTTGAAGATACTTCGTTATCGACACCAGCTGCCCCGATGGTGGATTCGTTAATTGCGCGCGTAGGAGTAATGGCTCGCGGTAATGCCATTACTTTGCCTGTATGTGGTCGGGATGTGAAGTTTACGGGAAAG
>JADMIO010976140.1_pt1 | contig 42822 bp, 41 predicted proteins | sample 8958161 | NCBI WGS metagenome assembly JADMIO01 (sample SAMN16585339, study PRJNA669376) | soil metagenome | isolation source: Crop rotation soil | place: USA: Cullars Rotation, Alabama | collected 2011
GCGACAACTTGTCCACGTGGAATTCTAAGCTTAGGATCCCAATGTGCTGGAAAGGCGGGCCGCGAGGTGGAAGCAGTCAGTTTCCTTCATCGCTTCTTCCGCGCGCTTGCGATCCGAGTCGGTATCGAAGAGCCCTTGCGAATAAGGCAGGCGACCCATTGTCACCACGTCGCGAACCAGGAAGTCAAAGGCGTGCAGTTCTTCTTGGGGCACATAGGCAATTCGCCTGGCGACCTCTTGGTCAGATAGCCCGCCGAGTTCATCCTCGCCCAGTTTCAGCTCACCCGAGATGACTGGCAGCATGCGAACGAGGGTTTTGAGCAAGGTAGATTTCCCGCTTCCGTTCGGGCCGAGGAGGGTTATTGACGTCCGCGGTTCCAACGAAAGGGTGACGCCGGACACAACCACGCGGTCATCGTAGCCGCAGGCAAGTTGGTGGCAAGAGAGCAAAGACATTTCGAGCCCTTTAAATCATTGAGTCATTTGGCCACTAAGCCTTAAGCTGCCCCTAGCGCCGAATCTTCAAGGCTTCCAGTGCCCTAGCTTCTCGCGCTTTGTCCCCAAGTACTTCTCACGCGCCGCCGCCGGCTCCGCGTGAAGAGGCACGTGCTCGACGATCTCTAACCCGTAGCCCTGAAGGCCGCTCACTTTCTTTGGGTTGTTCGTCATCAAGCGAAGCTTATGCAGCCCGAGGTCGGCAAGCACCTGAGCGCCAAGGCCGTAGTCGCGCAAATCCGCCTTGAAGCCAAGCGCGTGGTTGGCTTCGACCGTATCAAGCCCACCATCTTGAAGCTGATATGCCTTCAGCTTATTGATCAGCCCAATGCCACGCCCTTCCTGGGCGATGTAAAGCACCACTCCCCGCCCTTCGGCTTCGATGTGCTCGAGAGCCATTTGCAGCTGATCGCCACAGTCGCACCGAAGCGAACCCAGGAGGTCGCCCGTGAGACAGGAGGAATGAATGCGGACCAGGACCGGCTCTTCCGTACAGACATCTCCCTTGACAATAGCCACATAAGGCTGAGATTCGACGCTGGTTTCATAGCCGTAGAGCTTGAAGTGCCCGTACTTCGTCGGAAAGTCAATCGGACCGGCCGCTCGCACCACCAATTTCTCGGTTTTCCGCCGATACGCGATGAGATCGGCGATGGTAATAAGCTTTAAGTTGTGGTCCGCGGCAAACTTGGTCAGGCCTTCCAGACGCATCATCGTGCCGTCGTCGGCGATGATTTCGCAGCCCACGGAGACCGGCTTGAACCCGGCCAGAATAGAAAGGTCAACTGCTGCTTCGGTGTGCCCAGCTCGCTTTAGGACGCCACCTTTCTCCGCTCGTAAAGGAATAATGTGCCCGGGGCGTCCCAGGTCTGAGGGTTCGGCTTTGTCGTCACAGAAGACTGCAACTGTCTTGGCCCGGTCGGAGGCCGAGACGCCGGTAGTCGTTCCATGCAGCGCATCAACCGTTTCCGCCATTGCCGTGCCTAGACGTGCGGTGTTTTGCTTCGTCATCATCGGGATCTGAAGCTCTTCCAATCGCTCTGCGGTGGTCGGGATAAACGGCACTCCCCGTCCGTAGGTAATCATGAAGTTCATTGCCTCGGGCGTGCAGGTCTCGCCCGGCATGATGAGGTCGCCCTCATTCTCTCGGTCAGGGTCATCGACAACCACGATCATGCGGCCCGCCTTGAGGTCTTCAAGGGCGTCGGGGATGCTTGAAAATTCCATATCCACCTTCATTCTACGCGGTCACGGCAGTTTTTCGCGGCTTCCTCTTTGCAACCTAGAAAAGTCACCGTATAATGGATGATCGCATCGGAACGATTTCGCGAACAGAACAGGCTTCAGCATCCGGTCTCCAGATTCGAATGAGTGAGCGTGGGTCCGCAGATACGCCGGTCGTACCGCGCTGAGGCGCGGGGGAACAGAGAGAGGAAAATACATGTCGATCAAAACGCTCTACGTAGGGAATTTGCCCTACTCAACGAACGAAGGCGAACTACTTTCGCACTTCTCCGACTACAACGCACAAAACGCCCGCATCATTGAAGGTCGCGGTTTCGGCTTTGTCGATATCGATGCCGATAAGCTCGATATGGCGATCGAGCAAAAACACGACGTCGAAATGGGCGGCCGCAAGCTGACCGTCAACGAAGCCCGACCGAAAGGTGAAGGCGGCGGAGGCGGCAATCGCTTCGGTGGTGGTGGCGGCGGCTACGGCGGCGGCGGCGGCCGGGATGGCGGCGGCTATGGCGGCGGTGGCGGAGGCGGCTACGGTGGTGGCGGTGGCTACGGCGGCGGTGGCGGCGGACGCGATGGCGGCCGTGGCGGACGCGGTGGTGGCGGCGGTCGCGGTGGCGGCGGCGGCGGACGATACTAATAGGCGCTTAGCCATTGGGGGTTAGGCGTTGGGTGGAAATTCCGCAACTCTAACCTAATGACTAAAGCCTAGTTCCCAATGCCTAATCGAAAAACGGGCTCTGCCAAGAAGGGCGGCAGGGCCGATTTTTGTGCCTGGACGTTGAGCCTGACTTAAGAAAAATGAAAGGTTTGAAAGGGTCTTTGAACCTACAATGAATGAAATGTTGCGCAATATTCTTGCGCTATAGTCGGTACTCACCTGGCTCCGGCTTCCATTCCAGGGATGACATATTAAAAGCTTAAAGCTTTGTCGGCTGATTGAGAGTTTCGGCGCGGCGCCCCCTCACCCCAGTTCGCGGACTCACAGGCCCTCTCCCCGAGTGGAGAGGAGTTCCGGAAGCGTGCCTTGCTTGTTATTCCCAAAAAAGGCCCTGCCAAAAGAAGGGCGGCAGGGCCAATGGAGAGTTTATGAGACGGGTTGTAAGCTTTTAGTTGCGCAACGCGTTCATTCGCGGCGAAGGCGGGGCGACCTCTACGTAGCCGGTCGACGGCACAATCAGATAGATATCTGTGCCGATCTCTTCCCAGGTGCCTTCTTGCGCGAAGTTGACGCCGCACATAAAGTCCACGATCTTCTGACGAGTCGCGGCATCCGTCGCAGACAGATTCATAATCTGCTGTTCGCCTCGCTTGAGGCCATTTGCGGCCGCCAACGCATCGTCAAAGGACGTCACCTGTCGGCGCACGACAATGGTGTAGCGGTGGGCGGAGCGTAAGCTCAGCGATTGACCACTGGTGGTCATCGGCTCGTCTTCGTCCTCGAACTCCTCGGGACGCGTGAATATGTTTGCAAAGCGGGTAAACAGGCCCGGCTTATCCTGAAGAACCATCTCTTCCATGATTTAGTTTCCTCCAACAGTATTTACCGAACTCCGAAGAGCGCGGTACCCACTCTGATATGGCTGGCTCCTTCCTGGATCGCCACATCAAAATCGCCGCTCATTCCCATGCTGAGCCTGGTCCCACCGATCTGATCGTTCAGCTTTTTCGTCCTTTGAAAATAAGGGCGCATCGCTTCCGGATCATTTTCCGCGGGGCCAATGGTCATCAACCCTAGTAAATGAACGTGGGGATATTGTATGACCTTTTTTATAAATTCGTCAAGGCTTTCTGGAGAAATTCCTGATTTTTGTGCTTCTTTTGCTATATTTAGCTCGATAAAGGCCTCAATTTGCCGGTTTGCCTTATTGATTTCTTTTAAATGGGACTCGGCGGCAATCGTGTGCACTACGGAAAATAACTGCCCAATCTTCTTGGCTTTATTGGATTGCAGGACTCCGATAAAGTGCCAACGATTGTCATCCGGCAGACTTTCAATCTTTGGCTGCGCCTCCTGCAGTCGGCTCTCTCCAAAATCGCGAAGACCAAGATCGTACGCCTCTTCAATCGCATCGATCGGGAAGGTTTTCGAAACGGCAATCAGGGTTATTTCGGCGGGATCGCGACCTACGGATTCACAGGCCTTATCCATGCGATCGCGAATCTCCCGCAAATTTTCTTTCATCGCCACGCGATAAGATTAGCAGAGTAACAAGGGGATTGGAAGCCTTACTAGTCAGATAGAAGGCTCGCGTTACTTATTTAGTTTGAGCCAACAAACTTGGAAGGGTTTGTAATAAACTCCGAACGCTCATCCGAGTTGCAGAACCCATAGGTCTTGCCGTTATAGTCCTGGGTTTCGGCAACTTCCTCCGTTTCGGTCGAACCTTCCTTCACCGCGCAGACCACACAGTGGGCCTTGTCGCCTTTCTTAATACTGCCCAAATCGTAAGCCACCTGCACGGCGGGCGGGGTTGCTTGCGAGACGGGAGGGTTCTCGGCGGGAGGAGTGGGTTCCGAAGAGCCACAGCCCACGAGAAAGACGGAAGCTAAAGCGAGGGTAATGATTGTTGTTTTCATATGTTTGTTTCCTTTCATAATTCTGAAATAAATCTAGTTTGGGTGCCTGAGAGTAGTGAGTACAATGCGGGCAGCACGAGAAGAGTAAGAACCGTCGAGGTAATGAGGCCGCCGATGACGACCGTTGCCAACGGTTTCTGAACCTCGGCTCCAACCCCGGTCGAGATCGCCATGGGCAAGAAACCAATCGCCGCCACCATCGCTGTCATTAAGACAGGTCGTAAGCGAGTCACCGCCGCGTCCTCGATCGCGTCGCGCAGCGGTAGACCTCGGTCCAGGTTCGTGCGAATGGTCTGGACCATCACCATATCGGCTAAAACCGCAATACCGGAAAGGGCGATAAACCCGACTCCCGCCGACATCGAAAAAGGCATGCCGCGCAGATACAGCGCCAGTATGCCTCCGCTCAGCGCCAGAGGAATCCCGGTAAACACCCGCGCCGCATCCAACGCTCTTCGGTAAGTTAGAAAGAGTAGGAAGAAGATAATTCCAAATGTCACGGGCACGACAATCGCCAGCCGGGCTCGGCCAGACTGCAAATGCTCATACTGCCCGCCCCACTCCAAGTGGTAGCCCGAAGGCATCTTGATCCGCTCGTGAACTCTAGCCTTCACTTCCTCGACATAGCTCCCCAAGTCTCGGCCCCTTACATTGCCCTGCACCACAACGCGCCGTTCCGCGCTCTCGTGGCTGATCTGCAGCGGGCCTTCGATGCTTTCGAACGTAGCCAATTCAGCGAGCGGCACTTGCTGGCCCGTTTTGCTCTGCACTAAGATCCGCCCAATCGCATCCGGGCTGTCTCGGTAAGGCGAATCGAGTCGCAGAAAGATGTCGTACCGCTCCGCCCCTTCGCTCACCTGCCCCGCTTTGGAACCACCGACGGCGGTTTCGATGATCTGCTGGACGTCGTCCACGCTAATCCCATTGCGGGCGATATCATCGCGGCGAAGGCGGATTTGCAGAACGGGCAAGCCGCCTGTCATCTCCACCGCGATATCCGTCCCACCCCGGACTTCCCGCATGATCGCCGCGACTTCGTTCGCCTTTTGTTGGAGCACTGCCATTTCCTGCCCCATCACTTTCACACCGAGGTCCCCTCGGACGCCGACGCCTTCCGACATCTCGTTCATTCGCATCTCGATCGGCTGGGTAAACCCGATCTTCATCCCGGGAATCCCGTCGAGTTCCTTTTGGATCTTCTCGATCAGTTCGTCTTTACTGGACGCTTCCTTCCACTCCGAGCGAGGCTTAAGGGGGATGAAAACGTCGTGCTGAGAAAGCAGCATAGGGTCGGTCGCGATATCTGGGCGGCCGATGCGGGTGGCTACCGTTCCGATTTCATTGGGGAATTTGTCCCGCAGCAGCTTCTCGATCAGAGTCGCCCGCTTGATCGCGGTGTCCACCGAGATACCGGGCAGGTAGCCGGGATTGATCGTGATTGCGCCTTCGTCTAGCTTCGGGAGGAACTCCGCCCCCAGCCGCGGAAAGAGACTCGCGCAGGCAATGAAGAATAGAACCGCTCCACCGATCACCCAGCCACGCTTCGCCACCGCCCATCGCAAGGCGGGAAGATAGGTGCGCTGGAGGAACGAGACCATCGGGTTCTCCCGTTCTTCTTTGGCCTTGAGGAAATAGGCACAGAGCGCGGGAATCACCGTCATCGAAAGCAGGAACGCCCCGACCAACGCCATGACGACCGTGAGTCCCATCGGGCGGAACATCTTGCCTTCGGTGCCGACCAAACTGAGGATGGGAAGGTAAGCGGCGATGATGATCAGTTCGCCAAACTGGCTTGCTTGGCGGACTTCCAGGGTGCCACTGCGGATGGTTTCTAGCCGCTCCGTCTCAGTAAGTTCTCGTTGGAGGGCATGGCGCTGATGCGCCAACCTACGGACGCAGTTCTCGACGATAATCACCGCCGCATCAACGATCAAGCCGAAGTCAATCGCGCCAAGGCTCATCAAGTTTGCTGAGACTCCGAAATACCGCATCCCAACAATCGCAAACAGCATCGCCAGCGGAATTGCCGAGCTGACAATCAACCCGGCTCGAAACTGAAGCAAGAACAAAAACAGCACCGCGATGACCAGCAATCCGCCGTGCAGCAAGTTCTTGCCTGCCGTATCCAAGGTTTGATCTACCAGCGTGGTGCGATCCATGAAGCCAACGAGTTTGATCCCCTTGGGCATCTGCTCCTGGATTTCCGCCACCCGCTCTTTCACCTTTTGGGTCACAGTGCGGCTATTCTCGCCCGTGAGCATGACGGCGATCGCCGCGACGGTTTCGCCCTTCCCATCCTTGGTGATCGTCCCCTGGCGCATCCCCGCGCCAAACTCGACCTGGGCAACGTCGCGCACCAGCACGGCGGCTCCGTTACTCGCGCCAAGGACGATATTCCGGATGTCGTCGAGATTCTCAACCATCCCGATCCCTTGCACGATCTGCTGTTCGTCTTCCTTTGGGATGTAAGCGCCGCCGGCGTTCCGGTTGTTCGCCTCAAGCGCCGCATGTAAATCCGCGAGAGTTAGCCCATGAGTCCGCAGTTTGTTGGGGTCGGCCAGCACCTGATACTGCTTCACGTGCCCGCCGTAGCTGTTGACTTCGATAATTCCCGGCACCGTGCGCAGTCGCGGCTTGACTTGCCAGTCCAAAATCGACCGCCGCTGCGTAAGCGAGTAGTCGTCGCCTTCGACAAACACGTAGTAAATCTCGCCTAAGCCGGTCGCCACCGCGGCCAAAGTGGGCGGATCCAGGCCGGCGGGAAGCGCTTCTTTGGCTTCCGTCAACCGTTCCGTGACGAGTTGGCGGGCGAGATAAATATCCGTTCCGTCTTCAAAAACAATCGTGATTTGGGAGAGACCGAATTGGGAGACGCTTCGCATCTCTACGGTATGCGGAATGCCCGACAGAGCAACTTCCAGGGGTCGCGTCACCTGCCGTTCGATCTCTTCCGGCGCCAGCGCCGGGGCCGCCGTATTCACGACGACTTGCTGATTCGAAATATCCGGCACCGCGTCGATGGGCAACGTGATGGCGGCATAAATCCCGCAGAGCACGAGAACCAAGGAAGCGAGGAGGACGAAAAATCGATTTTGGATCGAGAAATCCACGATGCGATTAAGCATCGTTTACGCGCCGCCCCCACAACAACCATCGGCCAACGAGCTCTTCAACGCCTCGGACTTCAAATAAAAAGTCCCGCTCGTGGCTATTCTCTCATCGCCCTTCAATCCGTCGACGACCTCCACCATTCCGTTCTGCCGCGCGCCTAGAATGACATGGCGGACTTCAAATGCACCCTGCTTGCCCAGGGCGACATAGAGCGTTTTCTTGTTCGTGTGATCCTGAATCGCGCCTTCCGGCACTACGATTTGTTCGTGGCGAACGGCGGTGACGAGGTTGCCTTTCACATAGCTGCCGGGCCGCAACGCTCCATCCTTATTCTCTAGAATTACTCGAATCGAGATCGCTCGGGTCGTCGAGTCAGCGGAGCTACCGACGGAAGCGACGTGACCGCGAAAAACCTTTCCGGGGAGGGTCTCGGAGGTAAGTTCGACAGCTTCACCTTCTTTGGCGAGCCCGACTTCGCGGGGAGCGATCGGGATTTCGGCCCACACTTGGTCGAGGTTGATAACAGTGAAGAGACTGTGCTCCGAGTCCACCATTTCGCCAAGCGTAAGGGCTCTTTCTTGAATGCGGCCGGTAATGGGGCTGGTGATCGGGATGGTGTTTCCGCCGCCGGGGGTTCCGCCCGTGAGTTTGACGGCTTGGGCCGTTGCATCGACCTGGAGTTTCGCTTCCCTTAGATCCGCTTCGGCGTCTACTAATTCGCGGTTCGTGGCATATCCGCCATCAAAGACCTTACGCTCTCGCGCTAGCGAAGCCGTCTCGATCCCCAACCGCTTCCTTGCCGATTCGAGCGCGGATTGGGCAGAGGCCAGCCCGGCCTTTGCCGACTCAATCGTCGCTCCACCTTGCTTAAGTTTGGCTCTCGCGACGAGGATATCGGCTTCCGCTCGACCCCGGTCCGCTTCCGCCTGCTCCCATTCCTGCCGCGATATCAGACCGCTCTTAATCAGGGTTTCCGCTCGGTTGAATCGGCTTTGAACGACCTTCGATTTGCTTTCCGCTTGTTCGACTTCGGCCTGGAGCGAGCCAAGTTCGCTCTCCGCCCGCGCGACTTCGGCCTGGGCCGAGCGCACTTGCCCATTCGCCGCGTCGACGTCGTTCTGGGCGGTCACCGCGGCTCGCTGCGCTTCTTCCATCTTCGGATTTCCGAACGAGCCTAATTTGGCAAGCTTCGTCTGCCGATCAAAGTTTGCCCGACTCGCCGCCAGTTTGGATTGAGCCTGCTTGTAGGCCGCCTGCGCCGTAGCCAAGTCCTGGCTCTCCAGCAGCGCCAAGGTCTGCCCAGTTTTTACTTGATCACCGACCGAGACGAACACTTTCGTCGCTTTCCCGGGAATGCGCGCCGTCACTTTCGCGATGCCGTTGCTTGTCGGCTGAATCACCCCGCTTAGGGCAAGTTTCTCGTTCACAACTTCACGCTTGACTAAACCAATATTGATGTCCGCCAACTTCATCGCCGTCGGCGTAATAGTAAGGTCACCCACCGGCCCGGCCTGTCCAGCTTCCACTGTTTTGATCTCCGCCGTGGTCTTCGGAACTTCGGTAACCCGGTGCTGACGATTGAGCCCGACGCCCGCAACCACCAGTATAAGGATGGCAATCCCAATCCCAACTCCAATCCTGCGCGGATTTCGATGCGTCAATGTTGTACTCATTTCTTAATTCAATGCGGGGGACACGGCTGTATAACCCCAGAATCCTATTATATCGTTATTTCCCGATATTACGCTACATGGCCCCACAGAGTGCCCGCCACCCTCGCATCTTTTGAAAAAGTAATAAAGGTCCTTACCCTCCCGGGTAAGGTGGAAAGACTTCACGCACGAGGAGCCTTGTTGATGACGCGCCGATTACTAATTTCCCTTGGACTCGCCCTTTCGGTTTCCGCATTTGCCCAGATCCCGCCACCGGCACCACCACCACAGGATGCCCCGCCAAAACCGGGTCCGGCTAAGAAAGGACCGAAACCATATAACGAAGTCATCACCAAAGAAGCGGTGTCCCAAGATGGCGTTTTCAAGGTTCACCGCATCGACGAGAAGGTTTACTTCGAAATCCCAACCTCGGCGATGGGCCGAGACATGCTGGTCCAGGTCACCTTGGCCCAGCTGCCCGCCAACGTCGCCTACCCAGGATCCACGGCGGCGGAGAAAGTCATCCGCTGGGAGCGGCGCGACAACCGCGTGTTCATGCGCGGCGTCGACTATTCGATGCGCACCTTCGAATCCGGCCCGCTGAAAATGGGCGTTGACGATGCGAGCGTGAATCCCATCATCATGTCGTTCGACGTCGAAGCCGAGGGTCCCAACAAGGCGCCCGTGATCGACGTCACCCGCATCTTCATGACCGACCCCGCTGATTTTTCCGTGAAAGGTTCGCTTGGCGGCGGCGGCGTGGATGCCAGCCGCAGCTATCTCGATCGCGTCACGGCGTTTCCGATCAATGTGGAAGTCCGAAGCGTGCTGACCTTCAGCGGTGGCGGAGCCGCCGCCTCCCCCTTCGGTCCTCCCACACGGGCTCGAAGCGCTAGCACCGTCACGGTGCACTACTCCATGGTCATGCTTCCCGAGAAGCCGATGCAAGCCCGCATCTTCGATGACCGAATGGGATATTTCAACACAAGTTTTAGCCTCTACGGCGGTCCAAAGAATCGCGTCGATACCCAGGCCTACATCAGTCGATTCCGACTCGAAAAGAAGGACCCGAACGCGGCGCTTTCTGAGCCGGTAAAGCCGATTGTCTTTTATCTCTCGCGGGAAATGCCCGACGAGATTCGCCCTTACGCCAAGATCGGCATTGAGAATTGGAACGCAGCGTTTGAGAAAGCGGGCTTCAAGAATGCGGTCATCTGCAAGAATGCCCCGAGCATTGAGGAAGACCCAACTTGGGACCCAGAAGATGCACGCTACTCCGTCATCCGGTGGGCGCCTTCTGAGATCGAAAATGCCCTCGGACCGAGCGTCCAAGACCCTCGCAGCGGCGAGACCATCTCGGCGCACGTGATCATTTGGCACAACGTCATGCAGCTGGCGGAGAACTGGTACTTCGTCCAAGCCTCCCCCAATAATCCTCGCGCGCAGAAGCTGCCGCTTCCCCGCGACTTGATGGGCGAGATCATGTGCTACATCATCTCGCACGAAGTCGGCCACACTTTGGGCCTGCAGCACAGCTTCAAATCGAGCGCTACTTACTCGATTAAGCAGCTTCGCGATCCCGCCTTCACGAAAGAATACGGCACCGAAGCCTCGATCATGGACTACGGTCGGTTCAACTACGTCGCCCAGCCGACTGACGGAGCCACTCTAATCCCTGTGATCGGGCCCTACGACAAGTTCGCCATCGAATGGGGCTACACCCCCCTTCCAAACGCCCATTCGCCGGAAGCCGAGCTTCCGCAACTGCGAGCAATGTTGGAGAGACAGATCGCCGATCCCATGCTGCGCTTCATTCCGAATACCGGTCTCGACCCCACTATTCGGTCGGAAGACCTAGGGGATGACGCCCTAGAAGCTACCCGCCTCGGACTGCTTAATCTGCGCCGAGTTCTCGGCTATCTCGTCCCGGCAACGAGCAGCCATGGCGAAAGCTATGAATTTCTTTCGGATATGTTCGCGCAAGTGATGGCACAGCGATCTACGGAACTCGGGCACGTGGCTTCGATCGTTGGCGGTGTTACCACCAATAACTTCCATGTTGATCAGGGTCCCACCCGAAACTACCAGCCCATCCCGGCAGCGCGTCAGCGCGCTGCGGTCAAATTCTTGATCGCCAATGTCTTCGACGACCAGCCTGACCTCTTCCCTAAGGATCTCATCGAGAGAATCCAAGGCAGTGGTATTCCCGATCAAGTGCTTACGGGCCAAACGCAAATCCTCGCGAGCCTTTTGAGCGACGGGAGGGTGAAGCGCCTGGCGGAAAATGAGGCGAGAAACGGCAGCGCTTACACCGTCAGCCAACTCATCGCAGATATTCAAGATGGTATCTACCGAGAGTTGCTTGTCCCTGTACCGACCACGACGCTCTACCGAAGGAATCTCCAGCGAGCCTATCTGGCCCAGATGCGGTCGAAGCTCTCGGGCACCGGTCTCAACGAAACCGATCTTAGACCGATTGCGCGCGGGGCGCTCAAAGGTCTGGCGGCGACGATTGACCGAGCGTTGCCGAGAACCAAGGACCGGGTGACCTACCTTCACTTGCAGGATTGCCGAAAGGAAATCGAGCGCATTATGAATGCGCAGCTGCCGTGAAGGCATTCGGGCGTTAAGGCATTGGGGCTTTATGGCCTTCCTTAACGCCCGAACGCCTTAATGCCTCAACGCCCGTTTGAGGTACAATTTTCAGTCGCCGCACCGGATGAAGCTTCCCTCTCACCCGACATCGGCCGAACGTTTTCAAAAGAGCAAAGAATATGGCAAAGCGAATTACAAGCACGATCAAGTTGAATATCCCCGCAGGGAAGGGCACGCCTGCTCCGCCGGTCGGTCCGGCCTTGGGTCAGGCAGGTATCAACATGATGGAATTTCTGAAGAAGTTCAACGAAATGACGGCCCCCCAAATGGGCTACGTTCTCCCGGTTGAAATCACGGTCTTCGAAGACCGCTCCTACGCCTTCGTCGTCAAGCAGCCTCTCGCTTCCGACCTCATTAAGCGAGCCGCCGGAATCGATAAGGGCGCGGCAAACCCCAAGACGGACAAAGCCGGAACGCTGACCCGCGATAAGCTTCGCGAAGTCGCCAAGGCGAAGATGGCCGACTTGAATACTCAAGATGAAGAAATGGCGATGCGAGTCATTGCCGGCGCCGCGCGATCCATGGGCGTCCGCATCGAAGAGTAATTTAACTCTTCCCAAAGCCGCAACACGGTGCGTGTTGCGGCTTTTTTTATTTCGCGAAGCTCACCCCTTCCCCCTGCTACTATATAAGCATGGAAATCCCGGCGACTACGTTTGCGCCAACGGCGTCGCCCCATTTTGCCTCGTCCAGCGACTACCGCGTCTGTCGCCGCCTCCACCGCGAACACGGCACGAGCTACTACCTCGCCACAAAGCTCTTCCCTCGGACGATCCGCCAACGAGTCCACGCCCTCTATGGCTTCGTCCGCGTTCCCGATGAATGGGTCGATCGCCCCGGCTCTTCGGACCCAGCCCACCGCCTCGAAACCTGGAAACAAGAGTTCCTCGACGGAATGCAAGGCAAGGCGCCGAGTCATCCCTCCATGCGCGCCTTTTGCGACGTTGCCGGTGATTTCAGAATGCCCGTCGATGAACCCTTGGCATTTCTCGACGCGATGTCGATGGACTTGCACCGCAACCGATATGCCACCTACGAGGATCTCCGGACCTACATGCGCGGTAGCGCCGTTTCGGTCGGAATCATGATGTGCTACATCACCGAGGCCAAGATCACCCCGGAGCTTCTCAAGGGGGCTTCTGCATTAGCGGAGGCCATGCAGCTGACCAACTTCCTGCGGGACGTGGCGGAGGACGCCGCTATGGGTCGCATCTATCTTCCTCAAGAAGACCTCGCCCGGTTCGGTGTCGCCGAGGCAGATATTTTCAAGGGCCGAACGGGGCCGGCCTGGAACGGTCTCCTTCAGTTTCAAATCGCGCGCACAGATGCCCTTTACGCGGAAGCTGACCAGGCGATTCCCCTTCTGCCGCTTTCTGCCCAAGCACCGGTTCGACTCGCCCGCGAACTCTACTCCCGAATCCTGCGCCGGATCGAAAGCCAGGAATTCGATGTCTTCTCCCAACGCGCAAGGACGAGTCGGAGCGAGAAACTGCGCGTCGCCGCGCAAGTGTTGTGGAGCCGCCGATGATCTTGGGGATTGGCATGGACGTCATCGAAGTGGATCGCATCGTCGCCGCGATGAAAAATCCCCGTTTCATCCTGCGCATCCTTACCCCCGCCGAGATCCGCGTGTACCGCACCCCGGCGCGTATCGCAGGACGCTGGGCGGCCAAGGAAGCAATTGCCAAAGCCGTCAGCATCGGCCTTACCTGGCAGCAAGTCGAAATCCTTACCGGCCCTTCGGGGGAGCCGGTGGCGAAAGTCCGTCATCCCGACTTTCCCCTTGACACACGCCTGCACCTTACGATCTCACACGAGCGGGGCATCGCCGCGGCAGTAGCAATCTTAGAGAGCCCGTAGGTTTTCTCGAAGCTTTCCCAGTAGTCGAAAATGGTTGGTGTTGTGTCGGATGTTCAATCGCCCGTAGCGGAATCGATCCGTCTTGGGATGGTTGCACCGCTTTTGCACCGTACAGGCCCCGCGATAGCCCGCGTCCCGCACTAAGTCTGCGATGCGTTGATTAAGCCCCCCAAACGGATAGCAGAAGAAGTCCACGGGCTTGCCAAGTAGGGCCTCCAAATCATCCTTAGATCCTTTCGCCTCATCCAAGACACCGGCATCATCCATGTTCGGAAGCATCGCATGGGTCCGTGAGTGAGCCTGGAACTCGATGCCCTGAGATTGGGCATCCAAAATCTGCTCCGCCGACATCAGCCGCTCCTCGACATCTCCCTTAACTACGTCCCAATCGTTGGTGCCGCCGACACGTTGCGACACCACGAACACCGTTGCCCCCATCGAATACTTTTTCAGGATGGGCAGAGCCAGCGAATGAAAGTTCTCGTAAGCATCATCAAAGCTCAAGATGATCGGTCGGGGCGGCAACGGCGCTCCATCGAGCCCATCGGCCATCTGGGTCATGGTGACCGTCTCAAATCCATGCACCTGCAGCGTCTCTAACTGCATTGCAAGCTGCCCCTCGGCAACGTAATGGTGCGGCACGAGCGATTCCTTCCGGACCGGCCCCACTTTGTGATACATCAAGATGGGCACGCGCGGCATCGCGGGCGTACTCAGGCCAAGCGACGGTCCGTACAGCCGGTCAAGCCAATCCATGGGCAAAGATTGTACCGGGTTGCGCATTAGGCGTCAGGCATTAGGCATTGGGCGTTGGTAGACTTTGAAACATGAGTTCTTCCCAAAATCCAACGCCTAATACCGAATGCCCCGTCCGCTGCGGCTGGTGCCTTTCCGATCCGCTTTACACAGCCTATCACGACGAAGAATGGGGGGTTCCGGTGCATGACGATCAAAAGCTCTTTGAATTTCTGCTCTTAGAAGGCGTCCAAGCCGGCCTGAGCTGGATCACCGTCCTCCGCAAGCGTGAAAACTATCGGGTTGCTTATGAGGGGTTCGATCCCTCGGTGGTGGCGACCTACGGCGAAGCCAAGTATGCCGAGCTGATGGAGAACGCCGGGCTTGTACGAAACCGTGCGAAGATCGCGGCGTCCTTTACGAACGCGCAAGCGTTCCTGAAGGTTCAAGAAGAGTTTGGAAGCTTTGATAAGTACATTTGGCGCTTCGTCGACGGCAAGCCGATTGTAAACAAATTCAAGTCGATGGACGAAATCCCTGCCACGAGTCCCGAATCCGATGCCATGAGCAAGGACTTGAAGGCACGCGGATTCAAGTTCGTCGGCTCGACCATTTGCTACGCCCATATGCAAGCGACTGGAATGGTCAACGACCATATCCAGTCATGTTTCCGCTATGAAGACCTCACATAAAAAGAGGGTGCAGACGAGAATCGCCTGCACCCTTTCTATCAATTGATGAAGCTTACTCAGCTGCGGCCGGAGCGGCCTCAGCAGCCGGTGCTTCAGTTGCGGGAGCAGCCTCCGCACGGGGAACTGGTCGCTCGCCACCGCGATCGCCGCCACCTCGGTAGCCGCCGCCATCGCGATCCTCTCGGTGGTATCCACCTCGATCGCCATAGTCGCGTCGTCCGCGTCCGCCAAACTCACGTCGCTCGGGACCAGCTTCGTTCACGACGAACGGAAGCAGGGCCATTTCGCGGGCGCGGTTGATCGCATCTGTGATCATGCGCTGTTGCTTCGCGGTATTGCCGGTTTGTCGGCTAGGAAGAATTTTGCCTCGATCGTTTAAGAACCGACGCAAGGTGTTGATCTCTTTGTAGTCAACAGTGTCGATCTTGTTGATCGTAAGGAAACTGACCTTTCGGCGTCGACGGCCCTTGGAACGACCGCCTTCCGGCGCGTCCTTGTCTCGTCCAAATCCCTTATCGCCACCGGCGTCGTTTCGGGAGCCCATTCTGCTTGTATCTTCGCTCATGTATTCTTATCGCTCGTTTCGATTGAGTTGACTAGTTTAGCATAATTTTGTCGCGCGAAGCGCGGGGGCGTTGGGGCGTTGGGGCGTTGGGGCGTTGGGGCGTTGGGGCGTTGGGGCGTTTACTCTGACGAAGCATAACCTAAATGCCTAAATGCCCCAAAGCCTCAACGCCGTCCCCGTATTTCCACCCGCTTTATCTTAGCCTAGTAATGTAAGCAGACTACGCCCAGGTTAGACGCGGAACAAAGGGGGTGTGAGACATACGCTTCAAGCGGAATGACACATCCACAACCTGCGAGGGAGTTCGCCAACTTCCTCAACCCTCCAAGCCCAAAGGGTCGGCCTCGCCAGCCGACCCGTCCTATTTTAAGGCGCGACGGCCAGCCATTCGTTCCAGCTCGTGGACCCCGCGAACTGAAGGTTCGCATAATCATTCGCGTAGGTGTTTGTATTGAACCGAGAGGCCGGCGAAAAGTCAATCGCCACCCCGTGGCTGCCCGCCGAGTTCGAATTGTGGCCTTCCCAAACTACCGCGTTTGAGATGGCGGCTTGTACATTCGCAGCGGCCACCGAAGTCTGGCTCGAGGGGAGCGAAGCGGAGAGTTTTGTACACACGTCGTAAAGGTCAAAGTAATACCGAGTCGATGACAGGGAATACGCCTTCGCAAACGCTCGGGCATTTTGCACCGCGGGCGCAATCTCGGAGCCGCCTGCGGCTAAAGCGTCACTCAAGCCACTTATCGCTGTATTCAGGGCATTGATCTTCGACGTATCAATCACACTTTGGGTGATCTTCCGAGCATTGTAGTCAGGTTCATCCAACATACCGTCGACGAACGCCTTCGACAAATTCAGGGTCGACCCATCCGGATTGTCACGGAAGTTGTCGAAAATCCTCTGATAGGGATAGCCTTCGCCGGGAGGGCTCTCTTCGCTGCCTACGACATAATCGCATGTGTCCTTGAGTTCAGTCGCCACCTCGATCATCTGCATCAAACTGGCGTCAAAAGCGATGATGTCCATATGATTGGAACCAATAGCTTGGTCGAGTTCCCAGGCCTGGATGGCATGCCCAGTCTCGTCATCGTAGCTGACGGCTCGACTCATGTCATCTCTTGATCGGTGCCAGCCGTTACCGTGATTCCAGATCACTAGGCAATATCTCTCGGCCGGATAATGTTCCTTGCCCCAGTCGATGAAATCCTCCAACGTGTCATCGTCGCCCATGTCCACATCCGTGCCCATGTCTTGAACAAGTTCACTTGCGATGGTGTCTTTCGTGTCCTGCTTAACGAGGTAGCGGCGCGTACCGATGAAGCGCGGGGCTTCTGATGAAAAACCATTCACCTCTTTCCACTGCAGCACGATCTGGACGTCGGGATTGCCTGCGACGGTCTCCATCTGGTTTACGTTGAGGTCTGCGAAGGACATCAAATCGTTCGCGGCGTTCAAAAAGACCAATATGGTCCACTTTGCCGTTGCGGGGGTCGCATTGGTAACGTCGACGTTGCTCTGCCCTTCGATGTCTTCTGGATCATAGGTGGCTTTTACATTGCCCCACCCAACGGTCGTAGCCGTGAAAATGCCCGAAGAATTTATTGAGCCGATGCCGCCGCTTACTGACCAGTCAATGTCATCGCTGTCCACAAAAGTTGGGACTGCACCGGCAGTCAAAGCGGTGACGGCAAACTGCTTGGTGTCGCCATCGCGAACCGTTACCGACAGGGGAGTGACCTGAATCGATTCGATGTCCGAGCCGACTTCGGTCGTTACCGTCGTGCTCCCAGACACGTTGACGATCACCGACGAGGTCCCGGTGATCGAGCCGGCTAGGTCGTGGCCAGAATAAAGGTCTGCTTGAACACGATATGCTCCGTTGCTTAGGTTGGAGAATGAAACCTCTTGGACGCCATCCGCGCTCTGGTCCATCGTCTTTTGGGAAACCACAATTTCAGAGGTGTTATAGATCGTGATCTGTTGAGACAAGCCGGTTACGGCTCGAGATCGATTGGACCAATCGGAACGGTAGTGAAGGGTGGCACCTGAAGACCCGTTTCCGCCTCCGCCCCCGCCGCCGCAGCTCGCGAGAAAGGGAATGACGAACAAGGCGATTGACAAACGAAGAGGGAGCTTCATATTTCCTTCATTTTAACCTGGAACGAATACCAGGTACACGATTAAACAAAAAGCCGCCTCGAGGGTTATTCCCCGAAGCGGCCATGGTGTGACAATTACGGTGCGACTGCGAGCCACTCGTCCCAGAGCGAGGTCTGGGCAAACTTCAAGTTTGCATACTCATTCCCGTACGTCCCCGTACCGAAGACGCTGCCTGGCGACAGGTCGATTGCGATGCCTGCGCTATTGGCGAGCAGGGTCTGCTGGCTGAACACAACAGCATTGCTCAGCGCAGTTCGCACTGCATTCGCATCCGTGGCAATCTGCGTTGCCGGGTGGGCAAGCGCAAGCTTAGAACAAACATGGTCGAGGTCGTAATAGTACAAGACGCTGGATGAACCCGGCATCACGAATGATGGGATATACCGACGAGCCGTATTTCGAATAGACGTCATCGTAGCCCCTAACGTGCCTGCGTTTGTCGTAAGCGTGGCGCCCAGCGTACTCGTCGCTGAAACGAGCGCCGGTACCTTGCTGGAATCCAGAACGCTCCAGGTCATTTCGAGTCCGGTGTAATCCGCCGAAGCAAACGGCTTCGTCACGAAGTTTTGAACCAACGACAAGGTTGAGCTATCTGGGCTGTCTCTAAAGGCGCCCAGAATCGATGTGTAAGTCAAGCCAATACCCGGTACATCCGATTCGCTACCTACGATGTAATCGCTATTGGCGCTGACTTCGTCAGCCACTTCAAGCATCTGCATGTTCGACGCATCGAAAGCCATGATGTCAAAATGCTCCGCGCCCAGTGCATCATCGAGATCCCACGACATGATGGCATGGCCGGTTTCGCCGTCATAGCTCACGCCGCGTCCACCGTCTCGCGACCGGTGCCAGCCATTGCCATGATCCCAAACAACCAAGGCATAGCGATCCGCTGGATAGTTTGATTTGCCCCATTGGACAAAGTCCTGAAGGGTGTCGGCGCTGCCCATATCGACGGAATCGCCTAAATCTTCGACAAAGCGATTCTTAAAGATGTTGTTGGCGCCCAGCGACTGCATCAAATAGCGTCGAGTTCCTTCAAAACTCGGAGGGAAGAACGCCTGATCGGCAGCTTGCTTCCACTGGACGACGATACGCACCTGGCTGCTGGAAGCCGCCTTCGCCATTTCCAAGACGTCCAACTCGGAAAGGTCTTGGAGGTCGTTGGCCGCGTTCATGTAAACAAGAATCGTCCACTTGCTGTGAGTGACTGGCCCCACGCCAACCGGAGGCGCGGTCGATGGCTCGTCGTCGCCACCATCGGCGGCGCCAATGATATTGATGAGCGCAGTCGATTCAAATCCTTCAGGAATGTACGTTGCTTTCAGGGTGACCTGACCGAGTTTTGCCGCGTTGACGGTCCCGAAGGAATCAACCGAAGCAATCGTGCTGGAAGACAAGCTCCACGCAAAGCTGCCACCGGGCGTGAAGACCATATTGCCCGTGGCATCGAAGGCGGTGGCGGCAAATTTCTTGCGCTGACCCACACCCATGGTGAGGGTCGTGGGAGTCACCTTGATCGAGGTCACTTCCGAACCGACGTCGCTCGCAATGGTTGTTTTGTCGGAGACGAAGATGTAGGTTTCCGCTACGCCGACCACATCACCCTGTGCGTTCGGCAAACTGAACAGCTCTGCCACCAACCGATAATTGCCCTCGGCCAAACCAGTAAATTTCAGCTGTTGCGGGCTCGGACTCTGATTGACAACGAAGTCCTTTAGGAAGGCGCCCGACAAATTGAAAAGCGAAGCCTTTTGCGAGACGCCGGTTGTTCCGCGATCGCTAGCCCAAGTCGTTGTATAGGTCAGCGACGAGTCCTGAGTACCTTGGCCTACGCTCCCGCCACCACCTCCACCGCCACCACCGCCGCAACCGGACAAACCGATGAACGTGCAAGCTGCAAGGACAAAAAAGGGGATGACAGGGAATTTCATGATGCTCAAGATTAAGAAAGGGCCACCTGCCGCGAGGCAGGTGGCCAGTTTGCTTTACGGGCGGTAGATGTTTCCGATGAACTGAATCCAAGAGGAGTTAGAACTCGAAGCGAGCTTATCGTAATCGAATTGGAATCCAGTGGGAGGCGGATAGTCGAAGGACATATTCGCAACCGCGCCACCAACTGAGTCACCGAGATTTGCTGCTGCATCGTGCACTGCGCCGATGCGGGCACGGTCGGCAAGACTCCACTTGGAAGTATCCGTATCGAGCTTCGCGTCGTTGGCGGTGATAAGCGGAGCGAGCCTTGTCGAAACTCCACGAGCCACCGAGCCGATGTCGTAGTAGTAACGATAGATCGTCGGCGTGTATTGGAGCGCCGTGGTGCGGACCTGCGGCAGGATGGTCACAAGTGTCGTATAACTCGCCCAAGGCGTCGGTTGTTGTTGCGAACCGATGCCAATCGCGTTATTCAACGCATCTGCGAAATCCGTGATCAAGCTATTCAGCGCCGGTACGGATCCCGCGGCAAGCGTGGTCAGACGAACCGTGGTGCCATCCGGATTTGGTCCAGCAAATTGGAGGTTGTCCCCGAACGCGGCGACCAAGAAGCCAACATTGTTGTCCGGATTATCCAGCCATTCCTGGAAAATACGGTCGTAAGGAAGGCTGTTGATCGGCATTCGCTCCGGACTGCCGACGATGTAGTCGCAGTTGTTGTAAACCTCGTTGAGGACTTCCCACTGCATCATGTAGTCGCCATCGAAGACGATGACGTCGAACGTCTCACCACCCAGGGCTTGATTGAGCTCCCAAGTTTGAATGACGTTGTTCGAATCCTCATCGTAGCTTGCGCCGCGACCGCCTTTACTTCGGCTTCGGTTCGTACCGTCTTCTCGGTCGCGCATCCAGCCGTTGCCCGTGCTCCAATTGATCAAGATGTAGTGATCAGCTGGATAGTTGAACTTAGCCCAGGTGATAAAGTCCGTCATCGTCTGGGGAGCTCCCATGTCGACGTTCGGGCCCATGTCCTGTACAATTTCGCTGGCAATGCCTTCGCCCTTGTCGAGCTTTGCGAGATATCGGTGGGTGCCTTGGAAATCGGGAGCGTCATTATAAGGCGTCGCAGCTTCCTTCCACTGAATTACAAAGCGAAGATCCTCTGGTCGCCCGGCAACCTTTTCGATGCTGTTGACAACCCTTCGGGCGTCGCTGACGCCGTCGTTGTTCACGTCGACACGCTCGTTGGCCGCATTCAAGTAGACCATCACAAGCCACTTCGTACTCGGCTTGGTCGTCGGATCGTTAAGGATCGCCGTAGCTTCAACCCCGTTGGCCGTCACGGTCGCCACGAGAGTGCCGCCACCAAGGGAGGTAATCGTCACGCGACCGGTATCACTGACCGTGCCAACTCCTTCGGGAATCGTATAAGTGATCCCGCCCGGAGCAACAAAGCCTATCTTGCCTGAAGCCGTTCGAGGGGTAGCTGTAAACTGCTTCTGCCCATTCACTTGGATCGTAGCTTGAGTCGGATTCAAAGACAAGGTGGTCACTTCCGTTCCAACCTCGCTCTCGATCAAACTCGTTCCTGGCAAGTTAAATTCGTATTGCGCAATCCCTGTAACGCCGAGGGTCTGGTCGAGACCTGCGAAGAGTTCCATAACCAGCTTGTATTTTCCGTCCGTCAGGTTCGAAAAAGTGGATGACTGGAGTCCATCGTTGTTGTTCAAGAAAACAACCGTCACCAAGGTTCCAGACGAGTTATAGAGGGAAACCCGCTGAGAAACACCCGTAACCGCACGGCTCCGATTGCTCCAATCGGTAGTGTAGGTGAAGCTTCGTGAAACGGGGTTGCCACCGCCTCCACCATTCCCACCGCCACCGCCGCCGCCTCCGCAGCCGAACAGTGCAAAAACAACGACAAACGTCAATAACAAAAGTCTCAGGGCGCCCTTCATAGCTAAACCTATCTTATCCTATTCCCACCGGAAATACAGATCGATTTCTTCGACCTGCTTACAAACTCTCTCCCAAATTCGGATGTCCGGAATCCGGTCCGGCCACCAAAAGAAGACGGCATTACATTGCCTATCCGTTCGACGCCAAAAAAACGGATTTGGTTACACCCCGTTGTGGTTGCGGGATATAGTTTGTGCGTTTAAGTTGAGAAAAGCCTCTACTCGGCATCTTCGCGCGGCACATATTCGAAATGGTTGAACCACCATGCCCCAACCGCCAAACACACCACAGACAAGCCAATCATGGCCATCCAAGCGGCGGAAACGGCCACCGAATTCTCACCCGGCTGTCCTGCGACGCCGGTCAGGAAGTCAGAGGACATCGGCGCCGCCACTCTCTGCGCGATCGCGGAGAGGTGAGTGGAGATCGACAGGTAGTAAAGATCTCCCGGCATCCCGGGCACAAAAATCTCCCAGAAAAAGGCAAAGAGCAGGCACCACATCATCGCTCGGTTCAATATGAGGCTGATGTAAACAAACAAGCTGCCGTAGGCAACCGAGCCGATGAAGAGCGCCACCAAGTCCTTCAGAAGCGCTGGGTTAGCCACACCGCCGGACCCGGGCACCGCAAGCGAAACGCTCACCGCGGTCAGGGCGGATATCACGAACACCGCGATCATCGAAGCCAAGGCTCTTGCCCAAAGCAGATGAATTCGCGAAACCGGCCGAGTCAGCAAATAGACAATCGTTTTTTGCTCGACTTCTTGACTCACGACCGCGGTCGAGAAGATTGCCGAAGCTAAGGGCAGTATATGGAAAACCAACATGCCGGAAAGCAGAGCGTACGTCTCCGCCGGCGTGTCTTCCAGGTTGGATGAGCCATATATTTTGCTCAGTCCAAAGAGCAGCACCGCCACGATGATCCAGGCGATACACCGGCGAAACCGCAGAAATTCCGCGAGCGCCGACTGGAAAATGAACAACTCTCTCACGAGCCCACCAAGTACTTGAAAATAGATTCCAGATTGTTATCCGGACTGGAGAACCCGTCGATTCTCAGATGATCTTCCAGCATGAGCTTCGGCAGATTGCTGTAAAACTGGTCTGGCTCCTGAATCTGCAATTCAATCTGCGTCCCGCTCCGAGCGAAATCAACGCTCAACACGTAGGGCAACGCCACCAGACGCTCGGCCACCTCGCGCGGTTGCGGCGTATCAATCCGAACCCGATGCGGATGGGCATCGATTAGGGATCGAATCATGTTTAGATCGCCGGTCGCCAGCAAACGACCTCGGTGCAGCAGGATGATTGAGCGAGTCATCTGCTCGACTTCAAATAAGATGTGCGAACTGACGAGGATCGCCTTCCCTTCGCGGCTAATGTCCTCAAGCACGTTCATGAAGTCGCGCCGCGCAACCGGATCCAGCCCGTTGAGGGGCTCGTCCAACAAAATCGCCTCCGGCTCATGCAGCATCGCCTGCGCAAGCTTGATGCGCTGCCGCATGCCCTTGCTGTAGCCGGCGATCTTCTTATCTGCCCGTTCGATCATGCCAACCTTCGTGAGCATCCTCGTGGTTCGTTCGGCCGCTTCCTGCGGTCCATAGCCGCTAAGCCGGGCGAGGAAATTCACAAACTGTCGGCCGGTGCGGTGCTCGTAAAAGTTATCGATGTCGGGGCAATAGCCGAGTTTCTTATAAACCTCTTGGTTTGCGAACGGATCCTCGCCAAACACTCTTACCGTTCCGGTCGTGGTCCGCAACTGACCCGTGATCATCCGGATCATTGTGGTCTTGCCCGCCCCATTCATACCCAGCAGCGCCGTAACGCCCGGTCCTATTTCGCAGGTGACATCGTTCAGACCGATGACTTCACCGTACCAACGCGATGCGTTATTGAGTTGGATCACCCAACCACCTCGACGGCTCGAATTCGGCTCCATGCCACCCACAGGCTCACCGCGGAAACAAGCACGACCAATAGCAAGAACGGCACGAGTGGTGGCGCCGGAATGGGCTCAATCGCTCGGCGCATCGGGCCACCCCCGAACGGCGCCGACCCGGACGTACCCAGAATCGCTTTTGCAATTCCAATCTGAACCCCATCGATGGATCCGTAAAAAAGCGTCTTCACCATCCCACCCGCCTCGCCCCGAGACGAAATCCAAGCGAAGGCCATCAGTCGGGTGAAGAAGTTGGAGACAAAGTAAATCCCCGCATAAACAGCTCCGGCAACCCGCCCTTGGTTGAACATCGAGCTAACACCAAGGATGAGGCTCGTGTGCAGGGCGGCGCCGCATGGGATGATGAGAAACATCTTCGGAAACGTCCAGGGGTTGGCGGACAGAAATCCGTGCTCCCGGTAACTCATGGCCCCATACAAAAAGAAAAAGGTGGCCGGTATCAGCATCACCACGCAAAGGGGGATGAAAATGCCAAACCATTTCCCCATCAAATAATCCCCGCGCGTGCAAGGTTTGCTCAAGTAAACGAGTAAAGCCCGGGACCGATTGTCGTTCGCAATCGCCCCGGCGCCCACCAAGAGCGTGACAATCATCAGGATCAGTTGGGCGTAGCCAAAGCCATCCAAAAAACGGTCTTGCCAATTTACATTGCCAAGTGAAAAGGGATTCTGGGGATTCGTCCCGCCAAACTGATCGACAAAGTATAAGATGATGATCAGGACGAAGTAGAACCAGCTGGCCATCAGCGTCGCGCCCCAATAAAGCTTGCTGGCGAACGCCTGCCGGATGCCTGCGCGGGCGATGACCTGCCAACGATAAGTTGGCGCGTCGAGAGGCCCGTCGTAGTTCCGGTAAGAAAGGTCCGCAATCGGCGAATTAGCCATGAGTCACTGCCTCCAAGAAAGCTTCTTCTAGAGAACGCACGGCCGGATGGAAGCCGCGCACTTGCGCCCCCGATTCCCTCGCCGCCTGCATCACGACCAAACCCGTCTCATGGGGCAGGCCCGTGCCTTGCACCCTCAGTTCATAACCGCGATCGAACAATACGGAAAGCCCCTTGGCTTGGAGCGCGGCGACAAACTGCGGGTTCGGCTCTCGGAGTTCCACATCCAACGGGCTCCCTTCCAACTTTTTCAACTCTCGAATCGGTCCCTGAATCCTCAATTGCCCCGCCATCAAGACAACGACCTGGTCGCAAACGCGCTCGATATCCGGCAAAAGATGCGAACTGACGAGCACATTGACTTCTTTCCCATGCGATACGGAACGGATCAATTCCAGCATTTCCTCCCGCCCTTGCGGATCGAGCCCATTGGTCGGCTCGTCGAGCAGCAAAAGTTTCGGGCCATGGACAAGCGCCTGGGCAAGTTTGATGCGCTGCTTCATACCGGTCGAGTAGGTCTCGACCTTGCGGTACCTGGCCTCACCTAGGCCGCAGTATTCCAAAACTTCGTGGGCCCGGCGCAAAGCATGCGCCTGGGGCATCCCGGCCAACTCCCCGGCATAGCTCACAAATCGCACCGCGCTCATCCCCGGAATGTGGCAATCCTGCTCCGGCATCAGCCCGACAAGCTGCCGAATCTCCCGCCCTTTCTCGCGAATGTCGTGACCAAGCACCGTCCCAGTTCCACCCGCTGGCGAGATAAAGCCGAGGATGGTTTTGATGAGCGTCGTCTTCCCCGCCCCGTTCGGCCCCAACAGGCCAACGGCGCCGGCAGGAATGTCCACCGAGAAATTAGACAGTGCCGTAAAAGAACCGTATTGAACAGTGAGGTTCTTGATAGAGGCAATGCTCATCGATGGACCTATGGTGATTTACGAAGGATGAGCGAGACGTTATGCCCGCCGAAGCCAAAGGAATTCGACAGCGAAGTATCGAACTTGTGCGGACGCGCCACATTCGGAACGTAGTCAAGGTCACAATCGGGGTCCGGGGTTTCGTAATTGATCGTCGGCGGCAACGTTTGATCGCGCATCGCCAACAGGCAAATGATCGCCTCCAGCGCGCCGGCCGCGCCGAGACTGTGCCCGATCATCGACTTCGTGCTGCTGACCGGAATTCTATAAGCGGTCTCGCCCATCGCCTGCTTAATCGCCTGGGTCTCAAGTCGGTCGTTGTAGTTGGTCGAGGTGCCGTGGGCATTGATGTAGCCGATATCTTCCGGCGTGATTCCGGCATTGCGCAGAGCCATCTTCATGGCCCGTGTCGCGCCATCTGCATTCGGATCAGGCTGGGTGATGTGAAATGCGTCGCCGCTCATCCCGTAGCCGATCACTTCGCCGTAAATCTTCGCGCCGCGAGCCATTGCGAAATCGTAGTCTTCCAGGACCAGCACTCCCGCGCCCTCCGCCAAGATAAATCCATCTCTGTTTAAATCGAACGGCCGAGAAGCATGCTCGGGATCGTCATTGCGGTTGGTCATTGCTCGAGCCGCGCTAAATGCAGCCAAGCAAATCTCGTTGATTGCTGCCTCGCTGCCACCGGCAAGCATGGCCGTAGCGTCCCCTCGCTTGATGATATGGTAGGCGTCGCCAATCGCGTTCGAGCCGGTGGCACAAGCGGTTACGACGCAAGTGTTAGGCCCCTTCAACCCATGCACGATCGAGACGTAGCCAGAGGCCATGTCGGGAATCATGTAGGGCACGAGGAAGGGGGAGACCCGACCGGGGCCGCCTTCGATTTGCCGTCGATGCTGCTCACCCAAGAAAGTCAGACCGCCAATACCGGAGCCAATCATGACCCCGATTTCATTCGCGATTTCACCTTCAGTGGGGATGCCCGAATCCTTCAAGGCCATGGTCGCCGCCGCGACGGCAAAAGCGATGAAGCGGTCGATGCGCCGGGCCTCTTTTTTGTCGAGCCAATCTTCTGCTTCAAAATCCGGCACTTCCGCCGCAATCTTGGTGCTATATTCCGTCGGGTCGATCTGGGTGATCCGCCGAACTGCGCCCTCGCCTCGGAGCATCCGAGGCCAAAACTTTTCGACACTGCAACCCAGCGGCGTCACCGCGCCAAGGCCGGTGACAACGACCCGCCCGGAAGGACGGGGACGATCGCTCATGCGTTTAGCTTTTTGGTGATGTAGGTCACCGCATCGCCCACGGTTTTGAGGCCGCCGACTTCATCGTCCGGAATTTCAATTCCGAACTCTTCTTCGAGGGCCATTACGAGCTCCACGACGTCGAGCGAATCGGCTCCGAGATCTTCCTGGAATGAGGCCGCCTCAACGACTTCCTCTTGCTTGACCACCAGCTGCTCAACGACAACTTTACGAACTCTATCTAAAATGTCCTGTGACATAGGCCTGACGTTACCTTAAATTAGCCGCCGAAGTCATTAAATCTTTGAGTCTTTGAATCTTTAGGCTCAAGGCTCCGGGCTCCGGGCTGGGAGGTGAGATCATCCTAAAAGACCCAATGCCCAACGCGTCGCGCCCCGAGTCTAAAATTGGAGGCGCCGAGCAGATTCGAACTGCTGCATAAAGGATTTGCAGTCCTCTCCCTTAGCCACTTGGGTACGGCGCCGTGGTTAAGAAATATACCCAATAGGGCGTTTAGGCGTTGAGACCTTCGGTTTCGATCGTTCGCATCGCACGCTGTGCATACTGCGCGATCGCGCTCAGTCGGGCCAGCATCGTGTTGGGGTCGACATCATGGATGACATCCAGCATGAGGAGCGAGGCTTGATCTTGAATTTCCAGAGCGGCTTTGCTCGCAGTTTGAATTTTTGTTGAGAGTTGCCCCAATAGATTCTCCAGACTCGATTAAATCGAGTTGCCATTCGTTACTTAACTCATTATCGTTCAGATTTCTCCCTTACTCAGTGCCAACTCTTGCGAACCATAGCGCAAAGTCACCAAATTCCTCGTCTATCTTGTTGTACACTGTGGATGCACAGGGGGGACGGATTTGGCTATCGGAGACCTAGGCACACGAATTGAGGTGCAGTTCGATTGCACGGGAGGTATTGGAAGCCTCAAAAATAGCGAGCCGCAAGGTAGTGAACGACTGCGGGTCGAGACCTTGACGGGTCAAGTTTCTAAGACGTCGACGGGTCACGTCTCGGTACCGCCGGGCCTAAGCGTCGTGTGTTTCAATACGAAAGGAACCCTTCTCGCCCGCGCCCCCGATTCGGAGAAGATCATTCTTATTCCGCCGCGCAGCGCTACCTACATCAGAGGCGGAGCTCGGCTCTTGGTCCAAGCCGCCCGTGGGGAGCATGTCGCACAGATCGTGTCGTGGCCCAGCAATTTTTCCCCCGTCCTTGAGGGTTGGGTTGCAGGACGGGCTACCGAGCGCGCGGCCCATCAACAAAATAAAAGCATTGCGTGCAAGCCAATCGATCCCCATCTCGCCGATGTCTACGACCGGTTTGAGGCGGCGCGGTCGGGTCCGGAAGCCGTCGCTGAGCCGTTGATGCTCGCGACCGTGATCGAAATTGTCGTTCGCCTGATGACGGGCAGCGACCAAGTTCAGCTTGCCCCTATCCCTATAGGCTTGCCAGACACGATCCAAGACCTCATCGAGCAAGTTCGCGTGAATCCACCGAACCCGTGGCCACTGAAAGATGCCGCCGACACCGCGGGCTATTCGCCGTTCCATTTCTCGCGAGTCTTTAAGTCGCTCGTCGGCTACGGCTTCCATGAATATGTGGACCGCTGCCGGACCGAAATGGCCGTTCAGATGCTCTGCGATACGGCAAATCCCGTTGATGCGGTTGCCGCCAGTTGCGGATTCGGAACGACTCAGGGATTGCGCGAATCCATCAAGGAATATCTTGGCCTCGTTCCATCCGAACTCCGAGCGGTTCCAGAAGCTCCCGGGATGCCGAACGACTACATGAACCGAACCTAGGGAGGGCTTGAGGCGCTGGCCTTAGGCGTCCCTGCCGATATACATCTCACAGTTCTCATATATCCGCATTTCTAATGCCCAGTGCCTAGTGCCTAAGAAAATAAAGCCCCCGGCGATTGCCGAGGGCTTTTTCTTATTTTCTACAGGGAGGTCCGGGGTTCATGACAAAACCTCGAGGCCACCTGTTGCTTGTGGTCCTGGGCTCGCTAAAACCCAAAACCTCCCTGGTGCATACGTTCAGAAATCATTGTCTAGCACCACCTCCTTGTTCTTAGAGTATCTATCTATACGAGCCAAGAGGGGCAGAATGTTCAAGGCTTGGCAGTTTCTTGTGAATTTTGTCCGATGGTCCCCTCGACGTAGGTCTGTTCCGCCGCCGCAAGGTCCGCCGTGGCCGTTGCGGGGCTCATCCGCAGGGCATCAAGTACGACTCGGTCTCCGAGGGCGACCGTCACGCTATATCCATCTTTGGGGGTATCTACCCCGCAAATCATCAAACGGCGCCGACCGTCTTCCCAGAACCAGTAGCGAATCCGCGCGCCTGCCAAGGGTGTTATTTGATACTTTTCGGGGATGGCCTTGTTGTACCGCTCCACCAGTTCATCCAGCATCGCTCGGTCCGTGCGCCTCAATTCATGGACCGCCGATGCGACGCGGGCGTTGTATAAAATCACCCCAAATCCTTCGTTAGCCGTCTCCCACCCGCGTGCACTAAACTCAGTCGGCAAGGTTGAAGGCAAGTCGCTAAAATCATGCGCCCCGCCCGGGCGCGGAAAAGCGGCCAGGGCCCGATCGAGATCGGTGCCAATTCGAACGACGCTCGCCGACTCACGGTTCGAACTGAATAGTTCTAGGTCGCTACGCGTTTCTAAATCTGGGAGGTCGCTGGGATCCAGGGTGGCGGAAAGCCGCGCTGGAGGCGCAATCGGAGTAATTTCCTGCGTCGAGCAACCGCCAAGAACCAACATTCCAATCGCCAGCGGCCAGAGGTTTTTCATGCCTTATTCCACGGCGAGAACTTTATACTGCTGCACTCCGCCCGGAGTGGTCACGTTGACGGTTTCGCCGATCCCTTTGCCCATGAGGGCCTCGCCAAGAGGTGAGCTAATCGAAATCAAGTCATTCGTCGGGTCCGCTTCAAAAGCGCCGACCAGCTTTATCTTCATTTCGTCGTTGAATTCCAAATCTTCCAAAGTGACCGTGGCTCCAAGATGCGCGCCGGTCTGAGCACCGGTGGGCCTTTCCACGATCCGCGCCACCTGGACAAGCTTCTCCATCTCGGCGATGCGTTGATCAAGCCGTGTCTGATTTAACTTCGCTTCGTGATATGCGGCATTTTCCCGCAAGTCGCCATGCGCCTTCGCCTCACGGATCGCTTCCGCGATTTTCATTCGCTGGGGTCCTTTGAGTTCATCAAGCTCTTTTTTTAGCTTGTCATAACCCTCTTGCGTCAACAGATTCTCGTTCGCCATGGGAGCCAATATTGTAGCATGACAAGAGGAATGCACCAAAGCCCTGTCAGCGTGGTCGTGGTCAGTTACAATACGCGGGAAAAACTGCGTCAGTGCCTGGCCGCCATCGAGCCGGAGCACGAGGTCATCGTGGTCGACAACGCATCCGTCGACGGTTCTGGCGAAATGATTCGCCAGGACTTCCCCTCGGCCCACCTCATTGAGAACAGCGAGAACCTCGGATTTGGGGCCGCCAACAATCTCGGCATGGCTCGTGCGACGCGCGAACTCATCCTCTTCCTGAATAGCGATGCCTACGTCGCCCCTGGAGCAATCGGCACACTAGCCGACGCCTTCAAAGACGATACCGTCGTCGGGGCCGGGGCAAAGCTTCGCTTTCCGGATGGCCGCCTCCAAGACTCCGCGGCAAACGAACTCACCCTGTGGGCCGTGTTTTGCGAACAATCCTATCTCGAAAAACTCTTCCCCCAGGGTTCGTTCTTGAGCCCCTATTGGGTCACCGAGCGGCTTGCCCAATGCGCGGAAAACCAACCCACGGCCCAAGTTATGGGAGCCTGTCTTATGGTGCGGCCCCTTGAGAAATTCGACGAGCGGTACTTCCTTTACTGCGAGGACACCGATCTGTGCCTGCGTTTGAGCCGACACGGACAGATCGTCTACGTGCCGCGGGCCGAAGTAGTCCATGAACTGGGGTCGAGCAGTTCTGAGACCCGTTGGACCTCGATCGCCCGATACAATCGTGGCAAAGAACTCTACTTTGCGCTTCACCGGGGACGGGTAGCTCATCTCATCTGCTGGATACTTAATCGCAAGGGAGCGGCCTGGAGAATGCTCGTTTGGGGACTTATTGGCCTTGCCACCCTGGGCATGAAGCGCAATGCCTTTCGACAGGCCGCACTCTTTTTTAAGGTTCTGTGGGCGCCCGCAGCAGGTCCGAAGTCGAGTGCGCCAAGTAATCCTCTATGATTTCTCCTGGCGGGCCCTCCCGATAAACCTCGCCGCCCTGAAGCCAAATGCAGCGATCAGCAATATCGGCGACATCTTGTGAGCTATGGGAAACAAAAAGGATCGTCCCTCCGCTTGCGCGAAATTCTTCAATTTTCTTCTTGCATTTCTTCACAAACTCGAAGTCGCCAACGCCCAGCACTTCGTCGATTAAAAGAATCTCTGGCTCAAGGTGGGCGGCGATGGAGAAGCCCAAACGGGCGGCCATTCCGCTCGAATAGGTTCGAACCGGAGTATCGATGTGCCCTTGCAGCTCCGAAAAGGCAATGATCTCATCGATCCTTTCTTCGACTTGCTTCCTAGTTAAGCCCAACACAATGCCGTTAAAGAAAATATTGTCCAAACCCGTCAAGTCGGGATGGAAGCCTGCGCCGAGTTCAAGAAGCGGTGTCAGGCGGCCATTGATTTCCACCGAACCTTGGCTTGGCCGGTAGATGCGCGCAAGCAGCGCCAAAAGCGTACTCTTGCCGGCTCCATTTCGACCGAGGATACCCACGCACTCACCGCGTCGGATTTCGAAACTGACGCCCTTCAGCACATGAAGACGCTCGGTGCCGCCCCGCTTCCACCACAAAAGCGCGGTCTTAAGCGAAGCCGCTCCCGAGTGATTAAGGACAAACTCCTTGTGCAGATTCTCAACTCGTATGGCGATGTCGTTACTCATGGTCTCTCCACAAACTTCCACTTCAGTTTGTTAAAGACGTGATAACCGAGAATCAAAATAACGATGGACGCGATCCCCGTCGCTCCCACTAGCTTCCAACTGAGTGCCGCTGCGTGCTCGTCTTGGGGCGCTAGGAGCATTTTTCGGTAGCAAGTAACCAGAGCCGCCACTGGATTCGCGTAGTAAACGTACTTCGCCCAATCCCCATACGCTGCGAACTTTCCTTCCGCCCTTTCCGAAAAGTACATGATCGGGCTCAAGAAAAAGAGAAGGTAGAGCAGCACGCCGAGCAGATATTTGACGTCCTCGTAAAAGGTGTTCAAAGCCGAAATCATAAGCCCAAGCCCCGTCATCATAGCGAACTGAATCAGCAGCAGAATCGGCAAGTAAAGGGTGTTCATCTGGAAAGGCGACACCGCGGGCACCTTCGGATTCAGTAAGCTGTGAACCCAGATAAACAGGAGAAATCCAAAGAAAACGACTAAGGAGATCAGAAAGTGAACGAAGTTCGCGAAAATGACCGAAAGCGGAAGGATCTCGCGGGGGAAATAGATTTTCTTAACCAAGCTGAGAGAACCTAGGACCGACTGGGCCGAATCCATCAACGTAAGTTGAAACGCCATATAAGGCAGATAGGCCGCCAGCACGTAAGCTCCAAAATTCGGAGGCTGCTCTCCCATAAAGCCGAGCGCGAACGTCATCACAACGACGGTAATAAGAGGGTTCAGAAGAGACCAGAGCACGCCTAGTACCGAATTCTTGTAGCGAATCTGAAGCTCGCGGCGTGTGCTGGAAAACAGCAGCTCACGAAACCGCCAAAGCTCCCTGAGTTCCGCTAGCATGCCGAATAGTGTACTTCTTGTAGGGAACGTATTGGCATGAGTTTGTTTTTCGTTGTTCGATACCTAACAGATAACGCCAAGAAACTTCTCACGGGCCGAACATCCTTCCCCGGTATTCTTTCAGCATGTCGTCTCCGTTTGATCCGCCGCTTGGCCCGAATCCCGCGATCGCCCTGAAGGACCCTGGGCTTCAACCATTTCAAACCGACGGCCCCCTCCATAAACTGCAGTTCGTGGTCGAATTAGTCGGTCCAAGGACGACGCCCGCACCCGCCGCAAACGCCCTCCTCGATCCTCGCTGGTTTGCCGCCCTCGGCCAACCGCAAATATTCATCATGTCCCCGTCCGACCAAAGCTGGCGACCCATGAAGGGCGACCCCGCCGGTTCCTATGACTCCATCGCCCTGGCGTGGGACCTCATCTCGCCCAAAGGCAGCCTCACCGGCAGCGCCGCGCAGCACCTGCTCAATGTCGCCGAACAATTTGGTCCGAGCATCGAGCGACGCGCCATGCCGATGCCGATGCCACCTGAAGTGGACGTGCGCGTCCCGCGACTCAAGGAAGTTTCCGACAACCTTGACGTTGGCTTCGCCATTGCCGCCGTTTCCCCCAGCGGAGAAATGCTGGAGAAAGACATATGGATCGCCTGCTCGGAGCTGGGCCTGTCAATGGATCCGCAAGGCCATTTCGTGTGGCTCCCGACAAACGCTGCGGCACCCATGCTCCAAATCCAGCCCCTTGGCGAGGCCGACCGCTTCAGCCTCGGCGCGGTGCAGCGAGGCGACAGCCACGAAGGAATCAACATCGGCTTCAGCATCCCTCGGTCGGCCGCCCCAGAAAAATCCCTCGAAGCCTGCCTTTTGATCGCCGAGAATTTCCGCTCCCGCTTTGGAGCGCTCGTTGTGGACGACGAAGGCAACAGCGTTACGCCGGCATCCGGGGAACGCTTCCGAAAAGACGTCCAATACGCCATCCAACTTTTCCAACAAGCCGACATCCGCCCGGGTTCGCCGGAAGCGTTGAAGTTATTCGGCCCTTGAACTCCTGGCGGCATAGGCCGAACTTCCTATAGAACTATGCTCGACCTTTTTGCTCAAGCCGAAATCCGTGCGGCAATAATTCCGCCAACGTCCAGTGCCCAACCACCTCGGAAGAATTAGCCAAGATAATGGTCACCGCCGAAGGAGTTGGGGCGAACTCCAACATCGTCTGAAGGCAGATCCCACAAGGCATTCCACCATCTTCAGTCACGACCGCAAGAGAGGTAAACGCACGCTGTCCTGCCGAAACCATCTTCACCAAAGCCACCCGCTCAGCGCAAATTCCCGCCGGGTAACTCCCATTCTCCACGTTGCAGCCCGCCCAAATCTCGCCATTGGCCCCACGCACCGCAGCTCCCACACGATATCCGCTGTAGGGGGCGTAAGCTATCGCACGCGCTTCTCGAGCCTGAGCCAAAAGTTCTTCGTCTGCCACTACCCGTACCTCCTAAATTGCTTCGACCGGCACTCCCCCCGGCGAACCGACGGCAAACACCAGATTGTCCTTGCTCTTGCCAGGCAGGATCACCCTCCCCTCGTCTTCAAGCGGTATCGAACCCTCCCAAACCGGCGATGTCGTCTCGCGCCAATAGAGATTGAACGGCCCTGATCCCTTCCAGAAAATCTCCGCATCGTGGCTCTGGGCCCGGGACACTTTCACATCGCTCGGCGCTTCCCCAGCGGAGGCCAACGCAGCCATCGCGCGCAGGTTGACAGCAGTCACGTTCGCCAAATATTCCCAATCCACAAACTCCGGCAAATCGTTCGCCGTATGCTGATGCGTGTAATCCTCATGCATCTCCGTAAACCGTACCGCTGAATAGCCTTGGAGCGTAAACGGCAAGTGATCCCCTCGACGCCCAAATCGATCGAGGCGAAAGATTAGCTTCGGCTGGAAATCACCCTGCCCGCGGTTGACCCACTCAATCCATCGAGCTAATTCACGGCTTTGATGCTGATCGGATTCCTGTGAAAATAGACGTACCTCACGGGTATTCATCTGCCCCGCCTGATTTCGACTCGCACCCACCGTGTCGTGATTGAGCACCGCATCGATTTGCCAGCCTTCTTGCTTGGCCCGAGCCGCCAAAGCAAAAGCCCCAAGCAGTCCTTGCTCCTCGCCGCTCACCGCGGCAAAAACTAAAGTCTGATTCCAAGACTGCCCCGCCATCAATCGCGCGCACTCCAACACCAGAGCCACCCCGCTCGCGTCGTCATCGGCCCCAGGCGCAATCGCCTTGCGCGGGTCCAATCCGCCCACAAGATTGAGGCTGTCAAAGTGACCGCTCACGATCACGCGCCTTTCCGTAGCACCTTTTAGGGTGGCAATCACTTGGACAACTTCTTTATCTTCCAACACGCGCTGATCTGCGACGATCCCATATCGCATAACCTCGACCTCCAGCCCGGGGATCTTTCGAAATTCGCCCGCAATCCAATCCGCCGCTTCAAACAGATAGTCGGAATTGGTGTTGCGAGTAGGATACGCGGCGAGTTTTTCGACCGTGGCTTGCAGCCGAGCAGGGTCCGGGGATAGGGAGATATTGGCAGGGCTTTGAAGCGAGGAAGACATAGACCAATGTTTACCCGAGTCTCAGTTCACACTTGCAGCCCAAACACCTTTTCAAAGCTGCGCACCACTGCGGCCTTCGCATCGGCGACCCCCACCGTCGCTCCAGTTTCCGCCGAAAGACTCGTTACGCCGTATTCCCGAATCCCACATGGCGTGATCAGATTAAACACCGAAAGGTCATTGTCACAGTTGATCGCAATCCCGTGCATCGAGACCCATCGCCGAACCTTAATGCCGATCGCCGCGATCTTCCGACGTTCGACTCCCTCGACCCAGACGCCGGTGTTAGGAGGAAAACGAAATCCTTCGACATCAAACTCTCGAAGTGCAACGATGATGGTTTCTTCCAGGTTCCGCAGCCACAGGTGCAAATCCTTGCCCAATTCGTTCAAGTTGAAGATCGGATACACCACAAGCTGCCCTGGCCCATGATAGGTAATATCTCCTCCCCGATCCGTTACCTCAATCTCAATGCCACGCTGAGCATATTCCTCCAGCGGCAAAAGCAGATTCTCCGCGTGGAAATTCGCACCGAGAGTGAGCACCGGCTCGTGCTCGACCAAAATTAACGTGTGGTATTGGCGGCCAGCCGCCACGGATTCTAAGACATCCGTCTGAACGGCGACGCAGTCGCGGTAAGGCATACGCCCCAGGTCCATCAAAGGCATAAGTTTAGTTGCCCATGGAAAATGAGGAAGCGCCTAACGAGGCGCCTCCACGTTACTTCTTCATGGGAGGAATATTGACCGGCGCGTTTCGAACGGTCGGTTTTTTAGCGGCTTTGGCAGCTTCTTTTTTAGCGTCTTCTTCAGCCTTCTTCTGAGCCGCGTCTTGGGCTTCTTTCTGGAGGCGAGTCTCACGCCACGTTTTTTGAGCTTTCTCGATCTCGGCTTTAAGCTCAGGCTTCAGCAACCCGGCCTTGTCAAGCGTGTCAAGCTTCTTGTTGATGGCTTGATAAGCATCCTGCCCCATTGCGTCCAGGTTCGGATTAAATCGGGCGGCTTCTAAGAGTGCCTGCCCTGCCTCAGGGCCCTTCTTTTGGGCGATGTACTGATCCACGACCTCTAGGTACAGGTCCATATCGGGAGCTATCTTGAGGACGGCGGCATTGCTTTCCGCAAGTTCGTCCGAGATCTGCGACTTCACACTCGGATCGCTCTTTTGCAGCAGGTGAAGGGTGGTATTCCACGTGAGCACGGCCAAATCCTGATTTGCCTGGTTGGACTCAAGTGCCTTCTTCGCCTCGGTAGCGATGCGGCGATAATCCGCCGCGGTAAATGCTTTCTCGGCTCCGTCCTGCATCATCTCCCAGAAAACTCGATAGCCCTCGTCCTTCCACGTAACCGGCGTGGCTTTGCGAACCTTGTCAAGCGCGGCCTGAAGCTGCACCTGGCCCAACTGGCTTCGATAGTTTTGGATCGTTGTCTGCTTATTCTTTTCGAAGTCCGCCGGAAGACTGCTCTTGATCGAGATGAGTTTGTAGACGACGGAGGCGCCGCTGATATGCATCACGTCACTGACCTGTCCGGGCTTGAGCGCGCCGATCGGCTTCAGCGGTTCCAGATTTTGAATTTGCAGGGAGCTGATCGGGGTCTCTGGCTGCTTTGAATTGTATTGCTTATCGGTGGAGTATTTGTCCGCCGCTTTCTCAAATGCCAAACCACCCCGCACGGCCTGGAGCGCTTCGTTGGCCTTCTTCTCTGCGTCCTTACCCGATATGAAAATGGCCTTGACCATGTAATTGTTAAAGTTCTCTTTGAGGGATTTCTCCGTTACGTTGGCCTTTTCGCCATAAGACTTCAGCAGCATGCCACTCAAAACGGCGGCTTCTAGGCCTGACCGCTTCGAAGGATCCGCTAGGATTGATGGAAGCTTGGCCGTTGCCTCTGTTTTGACTTCCGTCGGATCCTTGCCATAGATTTTCTTAAAGGCCTCGACGATATCCTTTTCGGCTGCCTCCGGCTTAACTACTCCTTGGAGCATCAGCTGGATTCGAGCTTGAGCAATTTGGCTCTCGATCATCTGATTGAAGTAACTGGTGAGGTCTTCGTCGGAGGCCTTCAAACCACTCTGCTTCGCAATTAGAGTCTGATAGGCCTGCCCAATCGCCTGCTGGATCGCCGTCGCCTCTTCACGAGTCCGACCGAGTGGAGAAGGATCGTGCATTCCTCCCATCTGCTGAGAGTATTGGTCCTTGAACTCACTGATCTCCGCCTGGGTCACCGGCACGTTCCCAACTTCAGCAATCGCCACCGAAGGAACAAACTCCTGCTGGGTTGTCTGATTTCGACGGCCGCAATCCCAAAACATTCCGCCGATCATCGCCGCGACAAGAACAATAGAGCTGACCACCGAACAACTCGGCTTTTCAATGAGAGAGCGAATATTAGATATGGACAAGTTGAATAATCCTCAGGTGCGTAAAGTTCGAATAAATCGAAATTAGAGTATGGCAGAAGATGCAACGCTGCCGTATCCCATCCAGTTCCGCCGTAACCGGCCTCCACTCGGGGTAGTCTAACCTCTCGACACCGTGAGCGATTCTGCACCCTACATCCAATACGACAAGGTTGAAGTCCGCCACAGTGATCTGGTGTACGGGCTACGCAGCGTGTCCCTCAGTATTCAGCGCGGCGAATTTGTATTTTTCGTCGGCCGCACCGGCGCCGGCAAGAGCACGATGCTCAAGCTCCTCACCCGTGAAATGAACCAGAGCGAAGGTAGCGTGTACTTCGACGGCCAAAACCTCGCCGATGTCCGTCCTCGCGAGGTGCCCTACCTCCGCCGCAAGATGGGCATTGTGCCCCAAGATTTCGCCCTCCTCCCGCGAAAAAGAGTTTGGGAAAATGTCGCTTACGCGATGCGAGCGGTTGGCGCAACCAAGCGAGAGGTCCGCAAGAAGGTCCCCCAGATTCTAGAGCGCGTAAATATCGGCCATAGGGCCGACGCCTTTCCCCACGAACTAAGCGGCGGCGAGCAGCAGCGTGTCGCGATCGGCCGCGCCCTGATTAACGATCCGCCGCTGCTCATTGCTGATGAACCCACAGGCAACCTGGACCCAGAACACAGCTGGGAGATTACCGAGTTGCTCCGACAACTCAACTTGAACGGAACAACCGTCATTGTCGCGAGCCACGACATGATGATCGTGGAGCGGATGAATACCCGCATCGTGACCTTCGACCACGGCCATATCGTCAGCGATCAAGAAAAACGGCCCACGTCGGACGAGCCGGTAGATACATCCTTCGAGGACCACCCCGTATTGCCCACTCTTACCGATGAAGCGGAGGAACCGACGGATGCTTGATCGACTGGAGTTTATGCTGAGCGAGGCGCTGACCGCGATGCGGCGCAACGGTCTCATGTCCTTCGCCGCCGTCACCACGGTCGCAATTTCCCTTTTCCTCCTTGGCGGGTTTGGTTACACCTATTATCGCGTCTCCCAGTACGCCGAAACCATTCCGGGCAAGTTCTGGATGCAGGTCTATCTGAAGGACGGAGTCGTGCAGCCCCGGATCACCGAAACCAAGAATGCCATCATGGCCATTCCAGGAGTCAAGGCTGTCAATTGGATCCCTCGTGATCTCGCCTGGAAACGGCAACAAGAAAAACAAAAGCAAGCTTTCGCGGAGATCGACAACCCACTCCCCGATTCTTTCAAGGTCGTCCTGAAAGAACTCAAGAACTCAAACGATGTCGTCGCCCAAGTCTCCGCTCTGCCAAACGTGGAGGAAATCAAGTATCTCCAGAAGGAGCAACAGTTCATCGACGACGCGATGAAGCTTCTTCGGCTCGTGGGAGCATTGCTCGGGGGGTTACTCTTCCTTACGGCGGGCATCCTTATCTACAATGCAATCCGCCTCACCGTCGCCTCCCGGCGACTAGAAATCCGCATCATGCAGCTCGTTGGGGCGTCCCAAGGCACGATCCACATCCCCTTTCTCATCGAAGGCATCCTGCAGGGTGCGATCGGCGGCGTCTTCTCCGCCCTCTTTCTTTGGGCCACAGAGCTCGCGGTGCGCCGCGCCACTTCCGCCTTCCCAATCACCATCCCGTCGTTCCCGCTGGTCCTCATCATCGCCGTCCTCGCCATCCTTGGCTCGTTTTACGGTTTGGTCTGCTCCCTGCTGGCGGTGAAGGCGCCACTGAGGTTCCGGTGAGACTCAGCGTCGTCGTCATTCTCGCACTTTCGCTATTGATCGCGCCGGCCCAAACCGGTAAAAAGCCGGACAAAAACGCCCTTAAGCAAGACCTCAACCAAATTCGCCGGCAAAAGGATAAGGCAAGGCGAGAGTTGCGCAAAACCCGGCTGGCGGCGATGAACGTCCGAGTCGATATCCGTGAAGTCGATGGCCGCCTTACAAAGGTGGAAGAGGACCTTGATCGAACCACTAACAAGCTTTCTACCAGCCGTGCGGAGCAGCAGAGGCTTGCTACCGAAATCGTAAAAACCAACGAGCGGTTTGTCGTCGTCAAAGCCAAGGTCAGCAAGCGCATCCGCTGGATGTACACCCAGGGCGACGCCACCTTTCTCAGCGCCTTCATCGGCGCCGCCGACGTCGGCGACCTCGCCTCCCAGCAGTATGTGCTCCAAAGAATTGCCAAACAAGACCGCGCCGTCTTCAACGAATACAAGCAGCTCCAGAAAGACCTTTCGCAAAAGAAGGGGCGAGCCGACTCTTTGGTTGTCGAGGTCGGGAACTTGGTGGAAGACCAACGCGATCAACAGGCAACTCTGGAGGACACCAAAGAGGAAAAGAAGTACGCGCTAAAGAAGCTTCAATCCAAGGAAAGCGACTTGAAGGAGGCCCTGCGCCAGTTCGAACAGGACGAGCAGGAAATTGAGGCGCAGATCGCGAGGTTCACGAGTGGCGGTGGTGGCAAAGGCCCTGCCTACAAAGGCAAATTCATGCACCCGGTTAAAGGGCGCATCACGAGTTCCTTCGGAAATCGCTTCCACCCGATTCTCCACAGAAATCGCCTCCACGCTGGAGTCGACTTCGGCGCGAAGACCGGCACGCCCATTGTGGCCGCGGCGGCGGGAGAAGTGATTAACGCCGAGTCGATGCGCGGGTATGGCAATGTGGTGATTCTCAGCCACGGCGCTGGCCTCACCACCGTGTATGCCCACTGCTCCCGCATCTTCGTGCGCCGAGGCCAAAAGGTCTCGCAAGGTCAAAGAATCGCCGCCGTCGGCTCCACCGGCCTCGCCACCGGCCCGCACCTTCATTTTGAGGTTCGGGTCAACGGCAAAGCCACCAACCCAATGTCCCGACTATAATAAAGACCCAGAGACCTTCCCCATGCGCGTTCTAATTGCCGACGACGATCCCATCATCCGCCTCGACCTCAAACAAATGCTTGAGACCTTGGAATACACCGTCGTAGGCGAAGCCGGTGATGGCCAGCAGGCTGTGGAAATGGCCCACGCCACCAAGCCCGACATCTGCATCCTTGACGTCAAAATGCCCGTTATGGACGGCATCGAAGCCGTCACCGCCATCACGGAAGCCAACCTCGCTCCCGCCATCCTGCTCACCGCATACAGCGACCGCGAACTCGTCCAAAGGGCCAAGAGCGCCGGGGTCTTCGCTTACTTGGTCAAGCCTTTCAAACCCAGCGACCTCCCCCCCGCGATCGAGATCGCCCGGTCGCGCTACGAGCAGAACCAGCAGCTCAGCAAAGAAATCTCCAATCTCGCCGACCGACTCGACGCCCGCAAGATCATCGACCGCGCGAAAGGCATCTTAATGGCGGAACACGCAATCGACGAAGCCGAAGCCTACCGCCGCATCCAACAGCAGTCGATGAACGCCCGCAAGAGCATGCGCGAAGTCGCGGATGCGATTATCCTAGCGCAGTCAGTTTGAACCCCCGTCTCTTGCGGATCTTCGTGCCGGAGGAGAAGGGGGTTGAGGGAAGAGGTTCCCTCCGGAGACTCTAACTAAGCCAAAACTTCTTCCGGCACCTCATCCCGCCGCCCTTCCCATCGCGTCACGCAAGCCGCGATCACCATATCGCCGGTCACATTTAAGACCGTCCGGCTCATATCCAGCAGCCGGTCAATCCCCAGCACCAGCCCGATACTCTCCGCGCCAATACTAAACTTAGCCAAAATCGAAGCGATCATCGGCCAGGCTCCCCCGGGAACGCCCGCCGTCCCAATTCCCGCGATAATCGCCAAGAGCAGCACCTGAAGCTGCTGAGAAAGCGCCAGCTCGACTCCCATAAACTGAGCCAGGAAGATAATCGTAATCCCCTCAAAAAGCGCCGTCCCATTCTGGTTCGCCGTCGCCCCGACCGTCAAAACAAAGCTGCTGATATCCCGAGGCAAGCCAAGATCTTCCTCCGCCGCTTTCAGAGCCGTCGGCAAAGTAGCATTCGAAGAGCTCGTCGCAAACGCCGTCAATTGCACGGTCCGCATCTGCCGGAAAAACGTCAAGGGATTTCGCTTTGCGATAAAGTGCAGAACGAGGCTGTAAACCCCAAACTGGTGGATCGCTAGCACACCCAACACAAGCAAGGCATATTTCCCGAGCGCAATAAAAGCGTCCAGCCCCAAAATCGCCCCTGTCTTAAAGGTCAAAGCAAAGACGCCAATGGGAGCCAGCTTCATCGCCATGTCGATGATCTTCAAGCTCACCGCAAACAGCCCCTCCAAAAACGCCCGCACCGGCTGCGCCTTCTCTGGATCGATCCCCGCCAGAGCCAGCCCGAAGATCAAAGCAAAGAACATGAACGGCAGCAAGCCGCCCGAGAAAGCCCGATTCGCTTCCAGCAAAGGATTCTTTGGCACAATCCCCAGCACTGGCGGGTCAACTGTGGCCACCGTCTCCGCCTTGGCCTTCGCCTCCGCTTCCGTCTTATTCACATGGCTCATCAATTCGTCGCGCTTCGCCGGAGAAATCCCCGCCCCCGGCTTCACCACATTCACCGCCACCAGCGCCAAGCAAACCGCAATGCCGCTCAGCAAAATCGTCATCACCAGCGACTTGATTCCAACTCGGCCAACTTTCACCGAATCGCCCAATTCCGCAACGCCTAAGGACAAGGCGGAAAACAGCAGCGGAACCACGATCATGAAGATCAGAGTTAGGAAGATCGCGCCGACTGGGGTCGCGATGACATCGACAAACCACTTCAGTCCCTCGTTCTTATTGCCGCCAGGCAGCACAAACTGCGCGGTGAGTCCAAAAATCGAACCGAGCAAAAGGCCAAGGAGGATTTGGGTGTGGAGGGAAAGTTTCTTCTTTGCGGTCGGCTCAGGAACCATGCCGCATTATAACCGCCGCCACCAAAAAAAGAAAGTGGTGCCACCAACCGGACTCGAACCGGTGACCCAAGGATTTTCAGTCCTTTGCTCTACCAACTGAGCTACAGTGGCACTTTAAATGGCGCGGATGACGGGACTTGAACCCGCGGCCTCCGGCGTGACAGGCCGGCGCTCTAACCACTGAGCTACACCCGCGAACAGAAAGGAAAGTATGACACTCGCACCCCCCGGAATACAAGCCCCACAAAGGGGCGCTAGGGCATTGGGGCATTAAGGCGTTCAAGCTGTGAAAATTGTTGCCGCGCAATGGGCCCCAAAAAGCCTAAATGCCACAGAGCCCGGAGCCTTGTGCCCCAAGCCTTCCCCCTTTAAATCTTCACTATCTTCACAATCTTCACCACCTTCACCACCTTCACGCCCCGAGCCTTGAGCCCAGAGCCTAGACCCTCTTCACACCTCACCCCCCAACGCCCCAACGCCACAACGCCCCAATGCCCCGATG
>JADMIO011054768.1_pt1 | contig 42819 bp, 39 predicted proteins | sample 8958161 | NCBI WGS metagenome assembly JADMIO01 (sample SAMN16585339, study PRJNA669376) | soil metagenome | isolation source: Crop rotation soil | place: USA: Cullars Rotation, Alabama | collected 2011
GCCGCGACTTCAAGTCACGTGAATTCCAAGCTTCGGATCCCACTGTGCTGGAAAGATTGACCGGCGTGTAATACCTCACCCACGGATACCGCTCGGCGAATCTTCTGGCATACTCGCCAAAATAATTTGGCCAATCCGGATTTTGAAAATCCCCCAGCCAGTCGGGCAGGCCAAAGTGCAGCAGATCGATAATCGGCACGATCCCCAGCCTTCGCATCTCGTGCATGACGGGATCGAGAAAGCTCCAGTCGTAATCGTCCTTCCCCTTGAACGTGCGATAAATCGGCGGCCCGTAACGCAAATATCGCAGCCCCAGCTCGCGCACGAGTTTCAGGTCGGTCTGCCACATCTCATAGTGGCCGGTGTCGCGCAGCTCATCCACGCGCGCATTGCCTTCGATTTTTGGGCATGAACACTCGATTCCCACGCCGAACATGAATCGGAGGGTATCGACGGGGTCTGCGGCCCGAAGGGCCGGGATGGCGGACGGCTGGCCGGTCACTATCGCGCACCTCGCAGGCGGTCAACGTGCATCTGCCGCCGAAGATATACGCCCCGCCCCCATCCCTGCCAGCGCGAAATCTTGCAACGACCGTGAACTAAATCGTTGGACGCTGGTCGGAAGGGGCTTCTTTCGCCCAAAGTTCTGGGATTGCCTGATCGCGCCATGGCCGCGGCTTCGCGAAGCGACTGGAACGAGGCTTCGCAGTTGCCGCAAGAGACGATCTAAAAGGTGCCATTCATAGATTTCCCCTGGCTTCGCGGAGGCGCTTCACGAACGCGGCATGCTCCGGGGTGCTCAAGCCTTGCTGAAGCGTGTCCATTAGGCGCTGGAAATCATGAGCGAACAGCGCCTCGACGTGGATCCAGAATCCAGGAAAATAACGGACGCGCAGAATCCCATCTGCATCAGGCGCTAACTCCGTCATGCTCGGAAGCTCAAACCAATGGAGTTTTCTGTCGGCCAGGGTAGCCACGAGGTATTCGCGTACGCCGTTGTGGGCGTAATCGTCGCGCTTGTCGTGAAGGTCGATGGCGACGCTGCTGTGGGAAATTTCCGCAACCAACTCGGGCGCTCCGATCACATAATCGTCTTCATCGGTGGAAGACTGCCCGCCGCACTCGCGCAGGACGCGCAAGTATAAGTCCGGCTGTGGCTCGCTTTCATCGCCAAGGATCACTGTTGCGTTGTCCCCTGCCTCTACGCCCGGGGTATTGAGTTCGTATGCGGAGAAAAGCATGCCGAGATGGAGGTGCTCGTTGCCGTGCGAGCGGCGCAATGGAGAAGCCACGTAAACAATTCCTCCAATCAGTTCAGCCTTGAATTTCCTCGCGGTTTGTTTGTAGAGGCGATGAAACTGCTGACGATTCATTCGGTCGCCGGAATGCAATTGCACCGGCTCCGCAAACGACCGCGGCGGTGTCGAGACGGCGGACATAAAGGCCTCCGCATGGGAGAACGCAACACTTCCGGATTATATCACCAGCCGCAGCCTATTGGCAGTTGGCGATACCTACAGCCGCACTGCCATTCCGTCCGATAAGCCCTTGAGAGAGCCTGATTTCCCTTTTGGACGGAGGGGTGATTCCCTGCATGGCACGCGCTAAGAAGCCCAAGCCGATGAAGTTGAAGAAACTGGCCGACCCGCAGCGCCGGCGGAAGATGATCGCGCTGACGATGCACACGCTGCTGGGAATCGTGCTGTTTGGCGGAATCGGCGCGGGGTATTACTACGCGGATCAGTATGTCGAGCAGCGGACGGGATTCAACACGCAGCCCCTCATTATTGTGATCAAGAACCGCCCGCCGTGGATGAACGATTTTCTGGTCGAGCAGATCGCTGCCATCGCACGGCCCATCGGCGCGCATTCAACATTCGATCACAAGCTGCTGGTCGATACGGCCCAGATGCTGGGGCGAAATCCGTGGGTTCGAAAAGTTCACAGCGTCCGGCGTGCCTTCACGCACAAGCCGGGCGATACGCTGGAAGTCGATTGCGAATACCGCGCGCCGGTGGCGCTGGTGAAATATGGCGCTTTCTATTGGCTGGTGGATGAGAAAGGCGTGCGGCTGTCGGAGCGATTCACCGAGCAGGATGTTCCCAGCATTCAATATGGTCCGGACGGCAAGACGCGGATTCGCGTGATTGAGGGCGTGCAGCACGCCGTGCCGCATATTCAGGGCGATCAGTGGCCGGGCGATGATCTGACGGCGGGATTGAAAATGGTCGCGTTTCTCTTCGACAAGCCTTTCACCGAACAGATTCTTCGCGTGAACGTCGCTAATTTTAATGCCCGCGTCGATCCCAAAGAGCCCCGGCTGACACTGGAAACCAGCTTCCACACGACCATCTGGTGGGGCCGGCCGCCCAGCGATGAGGACGTCGATTCCTTTATCGAAGTCAGCACCGCGCGTAAGCTGAAGACGCTACAGACGATCTTCGATCAGTACGGGCGCGTTGACGGCAGGCAAAAGTGTCTGGACATTCGATTCGACAAGGTGACGTACATCGACGACCAGGAAGCGACGACGCCGGCCAAGCCGTCCAAGTCGCGGCGCCAGCCTGGCGGGCAGGAATAGCTCCCAATCAGGGTTTCCTCCGAGTTACGCGCGTCACGGAATCACGCCCGGAGGCATAGGGCCGCCGGACCAGGCGTCAAGTTGACGTTTGTCGTTGCCTGAAAAAGGAGTTGGCACTGGATCCGACGTACCGAGCGCCATTGTGGTCATAACCTGATGATCGGGGACGTATTGCCAGAAGATGGCATGCCCGTCCGCAAATGACATCGTACACCCCTCGGCACGCGAGCGATTGAGATGGAAGTGTGCGGGGAACCCAATATCACGTTCCAATCCAGCGGCGGTCATTTGTCCCCCACTCGCTGGAGAATAAACAGGTGGCCAAAAGAAAGAATAGTAACTCGCCTCTGGATTGGCCTCAGTGAACACGAGGGTCGCGCTGGGGTGCTTGATCTGGCCCAGCACTGTCATCTTGGTTCCCCAAATGGCGGTGACATTGTTCTCAAAGATAGTCAATTCTCCGAAAAAGCCGTTCATGACGTAGCTGACGAACTGCCGCTCAGTAAAACCGATACCTATGCCGCCTTGGGCACCCATGGGGTGGTCGTGGTCCCGCGGATCGTTTGGGCACCAGTACACCCGCTGATCCTTCAGATAGGGCCAGAGCCGGCTGTTTTGCCAATCCAGATTGCTGTAATCGGGCTTCGGTGAGAGCCACGCCGATTCGTCTTTATAAAGAAGGCCATTATTGTTTCGCATAACCATGGAGCCGATCACATTCATGCGGGCCGTAGCGAAGCGTCCGTTATTGGCATACGCATACGACAGCCACGCCGCCTGCAATTGGCGGATGTTCGAGAGGCAGACCGTGCGCTTCGACAATTCGCGGGCGCGGCCCAGAGCGGGAAGCAGAACCCCCAGCAAAACGGCGATGATTGCAATCACAATCAACAGCTCGACGAGCGTAAATGCCCGCTTCTTCGCACGATGCATGACATGCCTCCGAGACAGGACCAGCAATTATACTGAAATACTCTCGATGGCTCAACAACAAAAAAGGCGTCGCGCGTCAGTGATCAGTCGTGGAGGGAATTCACTCTCAACGAGAATACGCATCGCGGACAGATGCAACCGTGACTGGCGTCACCCGCATCGACAGGACCAGATCACCCTTTGCCGTGACCGAGACGCGATCGCCTGTCTTGAGGTCCGCGAGCGTCGCGCCGGGAAGATAGTTCCAGAATCGCGTGATTCCTCCGGCAGGACGCGTGGCGCTCCCAATTTCCTTGCCCAGCAGAATTTTTGTGCGTGAATCAATGTTGAAACGCTTGGCCGGGGCACTAACCGGGGCGGCGGGCGTGAGGTCGACGCAAGAACGACGTGCAGAAGGCGATACAACAGCGAAAGCTGCTCTAGTCTTTGGAGTCCGCTGACGAATTGGCTTGGCCGTTCAACGCTTCTCGTCCGGATGCCACGTGCGCCAACTCGGCCACGACCCGCGCCACAACGTCGTCCCAGCCGCCCGGCGACTTCTGTCTGAACAATCGCATCGTCGGGTACCACGGCGAGTCCTCGCGCTGCAGCAGCCACCGCCAGTCCGCCTCGAAAGGCAGCATTACCCAAACGCGAGAGCCGAGTGAGCCGGCAAGGTGCGCAACCGCCGTATCGACCGTAATCACCAGATCTAAAGCCGATATCAGCGCCGCCGTGTCGGCGAAGTCCCTCAGCTCCGCCGTCCAATCTGTCATGCGCGAAGCTGCCCGCATGCGCGATGCCACTTTCGCTGCTTCTCCCTTTTGCAGGCTGTAGAATTGCACGTCTGACACATCCGCGAGGGGTGCGATCGTTTGCAGCGAAACCGAGCGCCGGACGTCATTACGGTGTGATGGGCTACCCGCCCACACCAGCCCCACTCGAAGGCCGGCCTGGGCGCGCATCCGGCGAGTCCACTGCTCAATCTCTCTGGCGTCTGCACAAAGGTAGGGAATCCTCGCGGGTATGGTCTCCGAACGAGTGTGAAAAATTCTGGGGAGGCTTCCCAGCGCGCAGTGCACGTCGAATCGCGGCAAGGGATCGCCGGGTGTAATAATCTGATCAATGCCAAACCGGCCGTGTAGCAATCGCCTCAGTTCGGGCCTGCACGCGACTATTTTTGTGCGCGCAGATACCATTTCTAAATAGCGCGCGAATTGTATCGAATCGCCATAACCCTGTTCGGTGTGCAAAAGAATACTACGGTCTGACAGGTCGCTCCCTTCCCACAACGGCTGGCTCAGGCCGCGATCTCGCGAGCGACCTGCCAATTCCCAACGTGATTCATAGGCATCCCACCCTTCCTCGAAATCCCCGATCGAGAGCAGGAGACCGGCGAGGATATGCCGAACCTCGGAATCGTCCGGACGCAAATCGAGATAGCGCCGGCAGAACCTCAGCGCATCTTGCACCTCGCCTTTTGCTCTAAGTACGGTGGCGAGGCTGTAGTACGCCTCGGGAATATCGCAACGTAGGGCGACCGCGCGACGAAGTGCGTCTTCCGCCTGGTCCATCGCACCCCGGGAGGCCAATGCAATGCCATAGTTAATGAGGTACTCCATCGCATAGGGATTGGCCTCTGTCGCCCTTTGTAGCAGACTCACCGCCTCATTGGGGCGGCCGGCGGTGTGCGCCAATATTCCCAGTTGATATATAGCAGGTGCTTCGCCCGGTGACCGCGCGAGGATTTGGCGATACAGCACCTCCGCCTCGGGCACGTGCCCCCGACGCTGATGCTGCGCGGCCAGTTCATACGTGGCTCGTATGTCCACCGCGTTGGAACCCAGTTTCCGAGCAGCATATACCTTTCGCATACCGCTCCCAGCGCTGGACCCACACACCGATTTTGCCTGCTAACCGAGGCAACGGCCGGCTGTGTCACTCAGTGGACTGTCGAAGAAGAACACGGATTTGCATGGCAGTTCCCTTCTTGGCCGTGATCGATAGATTGTCACCCGGGTTAAGTTCAGAAACCTTATGTCCACCGACATACGTGTACGCGTATCGCACCCTGCCGTCCGGCCCCCTAAAACTGTTTGTCACCTTGCTCAGCAGCACGTCCGTGGAAGGCGTAATCGCCAGACGTTCATTCGGGAGATCGCTGCGGCGATTGACCATAATCCACTTGTCGCCGATCATCACCAGCTTCCGGTGTATCGGGCTGTGAACGATTGTAACCTTGCTCGCCTTCCCATCCCTTGCGTAAACATCCACTGACTCCCCAATTTGGAGATCGGGAAATGTCGCGCGCTCCGGCGCCAGGCCCAGGTACATCTCGAAAAATTGCGTCTCCTTCGGGTCGATTTGGAATTGCTGGTCAGTCGCGGCCATTTCACCGGGACGTGTGGTTGGTTGGATCGTGATTGCCCCGTCGCGGATCGCACGTACCTTTCCGGGGAAAGGAGGCGGTGGGACTATCCCGATCAATCGCGCTTCCTCGCGAGTTGCTACGAGCGAAACCAAGTCGCCCAGTCGGAGAGCCTCGAATTCACTGGGCTGGAAGTCGCCAGCTTCCGTCTGCGCCACGACCGCAATTCGAGACTTCTCCAGGTGGAATCTCAGCCCTTGCGAGGCCGCCGCCGCATGCCATGGGTGAATCGAGATATAATTGGGTCCGAGCCCAACGAGCTGTCCCTCAATTGGCTGGGGCGCCCCAATTGTGATGCTAATCGCGAGCTCTCTCCGCGTCAGTATAGACGTAACGTCTCCAACGCGGAGGTCGGACAAGCGCGCCGGCTCGCGCACTACGCGGAGCCTATGCGTCTTCGGGTCCAATTCCACCGTCTCTGCCGTCACTTTGGTAGCCGTGGGATCGATCGTGATATGTCGCTCCCTGTCGCCGTCTGTCGTGGGCGGAAGTTGGATTGTCAATGAGGATATGCTCGTCGCCACAACTCTGCCCCTGAGTGGGGGACCGGCGGGCGACCGGGTAGCTCCCCCATTCGAACTGCGACGGCACGAGGACAGGACGCAAACTACGAGCGTAGCTGCAAGTATCGGCCGCGAACGCATCCGTAGTCCTTTCTCGCCAGTAACCGCGCGCGAAGCGGGCAATGCTTCCGACAAATCAACCTACCGGTCGGGCGCGCAATTCTCCTTCTCCACCGCGCAACGTTGTAGTCGCAGTGCCCTGGCACGCCTCGCACCATATCAATCGGTACGTATTTTCGAGATTGTTTACGAATCCGGCTTCATCCCTCAATGGAGACGACTCCATTCGGTCCCGCAGCTCCCGCCGCAGGGCAGCGAGCTTCGCAACGCTGCCAGCCAATTCCACTGATTTTTGGACATACGTGTCGGACGACTGCGCGATTAACTCTGTCAGACCCAGTGCCCCCATAATGCTCGCTCCGACGCGGTTTCGGTGAGCCCGTCCCGCCCAAGTGATAACCGGGACCCCCATCCACAGCGCCTCGCATGTGGTGGTAGTCCCGCTGTATGGGAAAGTATCTAAGGCAATGTCGATCCGCCCATAGCGAGATAAGTGAGCCGCTTCCGTCGGATCGTGCGGGAGCAAGATGAGGCGATCGCTGCTTACGCCGTGCTTTGCAAACTCAGTTGCGATAAGGTCGCATGTACCGACATCGGCCAGCGCTTTGTTCTTCAACATCAATCGAGAATTGGTCGTTTGTTGAAGGATCGCGGCCCAGCATTGTAGTATCTTCGAATTGATCTTTACCATCCCGTTGAAGCAGCCGAAGGTGACGCCATTTCCCTTTAGCGCAGGCGGCTCGGTCACGGATGGCGCATTCAACGACGGGCGATAAGTGATAAATGCATCAGGCAGACGGCTTAGGCGCTCCGTGTGCAGTCCGTCGGCCTCTCCTGGCGGGTCGCAAGTTCCGTCTGTCAGACGGTAGCCCATCGTCTCTCGGGGTAGGCCCGTCGTATTTGGATAACCCAAATACGTTACCTGTACCGGTGCCGGTTTTCGGGCGATCGCCAGCAAACGGCCTCTCGAGCTGTGGCCGGCGAGGTCCACGAGTATATCGACCCGGTTCCTCTGCACGAGCTGCGCGAAGGCGTCGTCGGATAAAGCGCTCGTGTCGTGCCACTCCGAAACGGTTCCTTGAAGGCGTCGCGTCACGGCGTCGGGCCGTATCACGTCAGAGAATACAACCGGTTGAAAACGCTCCCGATCGTGCCTCGTGAGTATCGGCTCCAGGAAGAACGGAATCGGGTGCGCGCGCAGGTCCGCGGAAGCATATCCCACACGGACCACCCGGTCAGGATTCGGCTCTCTAAGCTCGCACACCGTGCCGCCACGCACGGCGTCGCAGGCATTGTTTCCCCAGCGGACATGCTCATGGAAAATATCCATTTCATCGGTGTCCGGAACATAGTTCATCACTTCCAGGAGCTTCGAATGCACGCCCAGGTTTTGCGGGCTCGCCTGCTGTGCGCGTCGAAATCGGCAAATCGCGGCTTCGTGCGACATCTGCTGCGTTTCCACGCCTGCGAGCCCAACTAACGCCTCCGTGTTTTGCGGCTGGTGTTCGAGCGCGCGCAAAAACATTCCGGCGGCATTGGTGAGTTGACGCTGGCGCTTCAGCCCGATACCAGCCTGCACGAATGCCCCCAGCGAATTTCCATCCGCCCTCAAAGCATTGAGTGCGCACCCTGTAGAATCAACCGGCAGTCCCATCCCGTTTAGCGCCCGAGCCAACTCGACATGTAGCGGCGCCGATTCTGGAGTCAACTCGATGGCCCGACGACACTCCGCCTCCGCCGCCCTTAGCTTGCCTCGGGCCGCCAGAACCGCGGCGAGCCGGCCGTAGTGCGAGGCGAAGGCCGGCTCCAAACGGACGACTTCGCGACAGGCCGCCTCGGCCTCCTTTAGAAGCCCTTGGCGCATCAGACAGACAGCCAACTGTTCATAGGGCCGAGCGCTTCTGGGATTGAGCCCTGCCGCTGTTGTGAATGCATCTCGTGCTTCGTCCTGCCTTCCCAAGCTCGCGTAGGCTTGACCCAACCCGAGATGCGCAGCCCACGCGTCGGCGAATAGAGACAGACAGTGCTGGTATGCCTGGACGGCTTCACCGAATAGGCCATTGGCGCGACAACCCTCACCGAGGTTAAAGAGGTAGAGTGAGGTCGTCGGGGAGATCGACGAAGCCTTGCGGCTTAAATCGAGTGCCGCGCGAAAATCGCGCTGCTGCCGCACCACCGTGGAGAGGAGGTCGAGAACTTCGTGGTCGTTTGGCGCGTCTCGAAGCAATGTCTCATAAAGAGCTCGCGCCTCGTCAAGTTCGCCGGAGCGGTGCTGATCGCGCGCCTTTGCCAACGCCGATTCACGCCCCTGCTCAGATACTGCTATAGCCATTCGCCACCGCCTAAGGACGGGTTCGTACGTCTCCGATCACCGTAACCCAAGAACGAGATCTGCAAGTCAACTCCGAATCGCGCGCCGTGTGCGAACAGATGCGTGGCGATGGGTGACACAGGCACCCATCGCCAGCGCACGTCATCCAGCGACCACGATTACCGTCCGTGTCGCATACTACACACCAGCCCAGGCAGAGTGATTGCCCTGGGCCCCGATGAAGAATTCGTAGGTCTGGGGATAGTCAGTCCACGGCCCGTCGGCGAAGGTATCCCCCTGGCTGAAGGTAATCGCGGTTAAACTGACCGCGTCAGTGTCGTAGGTGCTGGCCTCCGCTCCCCACAGGACGTGGTTCAGGTTGTAATCTGTCGTGGTGTCCCATTGAACGTAGAACTGCATGGTCGGGGTCGTGTTGTTGACCGCGACATAGGTGATCAAGCTCGGGTCCGCCAAAGCGCGCGCCCCTCCCAACAGTGACGGCGCGGCCACTGCGATTGCGGCGCGTAGAGCACGGGCAGAACGGCTCGAGCCGGTTAATAGATCGAACGCTCGACACTTACGCATGATACTGCTCCTTTCGGAAATCTCCGCCCGCCAGTGCAGGCGCGCAGCGCGTCCGCGATCCTGGCAGACGGACGAACTCAAATGGTTAAGGGCAAAATACTTTTCCGCTGTCGCCTGAATGCGGCCCGCAGAAGTTAGATAGCTCTACCTATATAACGACGTGAGCGACGAAAGTGTGACACAGAAGAATTGTTCATTCAATTTTCGCAATGGATGATGATGGGCGGGATCAATGCGGAAGCGCGCAGTATTTATCGTACTCCGGCGTCGCGCGCCCATGAAAAAGAACAGCGGTGAGGTCATCCGGATTAAAGAGCTCGACGTGGCCGTCGGCCATGCCGAGGTTGGCGAAGCCCCAGTGCCGCCGCGCCAGCGGATTGGAAAACCCCCGGTTGGTCAGCATGAAAAGGGAAAAGAAAGTTACTTCACCAAAAGGCGCGAGCGGCTCGACAACAAGGATTTTGCTCTCCGGGCCCTTCACGCGCGACAGCGGGACGCCTATTCCGTGCGCCGCCCCGAACAACCCTGAACTACCGCCCGCGCAATAGAGTTCAGAATTGAAGTTATAGCTGAAGTTCCGCGGCCCCTTCCAGCCCGCGGTTCCGGGGAATGAGCCGTTCACCGTAGTATCGAACAGTCTGGGCTCAACATCGGCCGGGCAGGCAAACAGCCGCGCGCGGGCCGATATGTCTTTTGTACCGATATATGGCCAGAGCACCCCATTCTGATAATCGTATACAGCGGATTTGTCGGACAGCGGCCCGCCGCCCACAACGGCCTGGCCAGCGGTCATCCAGATCGCAGTTCCACTCAGCTGCGTTTTTGAGTTGTCGAAGAGCGGCAGGGGGAGTATGCCGCGGTTGTCGCCGGCGTACATGAACATTGCCATGAGGATCTGGCGTTCGTTGCTCTGGCACTGAATCCACCGCGCCTGCTGGCGCGCGCGACTTAACGCCGGCAGGAGCAGAGCAATCAGCACCGCGATGATCGCGATGATCACGAGAAGCTCGACTAAGGTGAACCCCGTGCGTGCACGCTGAGACATGCTGTCTCCTTCGCAAGCCGGGCAGGAGGGCGTCAGGCCAAAGGGAACGAAATGAAAGGGGCGCAAATGGCTTGCGCCTCAACTCCTGCGCCATCCAGACGGGACAACCAATCTATAACTGCTCTATATACTATAACGACGCCAACTTGCAAACCGTTACATTACAGAATGGCAATGTACCTTGCGCGAGCCGCGGAGTGCCGTGATCCGGGTGCAGCCCCCCTACGAAGGTGTCTCGAAAAGCTCGGGCATCGCGTCGCAAAGCAATTCCCGGAGTCGGCCCAGAGCGCGGGCGAGGCGCTGTCTGATCGCACCGGCAGTCAACTGTACGTCCTTGGCCAACGCGGCCGAGTTGATTCCATCCGCATAGTGCGTTCGGATCACCTGCTGGTCTTCCACGCTCATCCGGGCGACCATCCACCAAATCCGGTGGTTGAGCCGGTGCGCATCCTCGAGCTCCAGCGGGTCAAGCTCCTCGCGAGCGCGAGCTTCATCCAGCCCCTCATCCGAAGTCGGATCCTTGCGTCTCTTTCGCAGACGCTCACTGGCGGCGTGGCGGGCGGCGGTCGAAAGAAAGGCGCTTAGCGTTGGCGCATTGAGGGTCTGACGCCTCTTCCACAGCGCCATAAATGCTTCCTGTGTCGCATCTTCGGCATCAGCACGACTTCTTAATCTCGTATAACAGATCTTATAAACGTAGTCGTGAAACTTCCGCATGATCTCCTCGAACACCTCCGCGGTCTTCAGGGTGCGGAAGCGCTCGTATAGCTCTTCTTCCTCGGCGCGCAGCCTCACCGCCTCAATTGGGTCGTGGGGCGGACTATGCTTCCTTCGCCTGGCCATTCCGCCCTCTGGCTGGGGCGTATTGTCACTTTTTTCGTAAGCGGCCGTGCCATCCGGGGCAAAGCATGCATTCGCACCACGCATAGATCCGAGTGCGATGAGCAGACCTGTGTCGCCTGAAAACACCCTCGTGAACCCGCAAACATCTCTTGCCGGCACCCTATAACTGTGCGCCGAGCCTATAACGGGGACAAAAATTCTGGAGTTTCGTTGAATGCGTTCCATTGTCCGATAAACTGTCATCGATCCATTTCAGGAAAGCGCGCATGGCGGGCCGGAAGGGCAAAACTCCCGAGGCTGAGCCGGACGACGGCGCGTTGCTGCGCATGTATGTTGAATCCACGAGCAAAGTCGAGAGGGAGCGCGCGTTTGCAATCCTGGTGAAACGCTACGAGGCGGCGCTAGTTCGCGCCTGCCAACGGCTCTTCCCGGACCATCACCGGGCGGAGGAGATCGTTCAAGACACCTTCCTTTTCCTGGCCAAACAAGCGCGCGAACTGGAGCCGGGACCGCTGTATCCGTGGCTGTTCAGGGTGGCGACCGGCATAGCGAAAAACGCGCGACGCTCGCATCGGCGCTCAGAAGCGCGCCAGAAGGCATGCGCCAAGTCCGATGCCGCCAATGACGGGGCGCTCAAGCAGATGGAGAATCAAGATCTGCTGACGATCGCAATGGACGACATCAGCCCCGTTAATCGCCTCGTGGTCCTGATGCACGATCTGCGGGGGATGTCGATAGCGAGCATCTCGCAAGAGACGAAAACGCCGCCGGCAACACTGAAAAAACGGCATTCTCGCGCGCTGGACCAACTGCGAGAGGCGCTGGCATCCCGCGGCGTGTTCTATTCAGTAATCGAGCTGGAATTGCTGCTATTCAAATTGAGCGGGCGCGGGGAGGGACTCTCACAAACGATCGCAGCTGCCATGCACGATGCGCCAAGCCATGCGAGCGGAGCTCCGATGCGAATTGGCATGCGGAAGCTGTGGCTGAGCGTAAGTGCCGCCGCGGCGATGATCGCCGTGGCTGTCATCGTGGCCCCCGCACTGCGTCAGCGCCCGCCGGCCGCAACTTCGGTTGCATTCGCCCGACCATCGCCCGCGTCATCTGCTTCGCCCCCACCGCTTCCGCCCGCTGCCCTTCCGACCACGCGACAAATCCTCCAGGCGCATTTGGACCGCCCGCTCGGACACATCACGATCCGGCCCGGAAGCCATCTGCGCAGCGTCATCCAGATTCTGGAGATGGACACTGGGGTTCGCATCGACGCGGATTGGGAAGCCATCCGCCAGGCGGGCGGCAATCCCGATGCGCTGGTGGAAGGGGAGCTTGCGGGTCTTACTGCGCTCGAAGCGGTTCAGAAGGTGATCGACTGGGCCGGACATTCCAAAATGATCTCGTGCGATATCGGCGATGATGGGCTGGTTATCACGCCGGTTGGCCCGGTGGCGGGGCTGACGCAGTAAGAATTTTTATTTTTCATGTCTCCATTTCCCCCGCGGCGCACAGTTATATCTTTGAAGGGGCAATCCTGAATCGATTCAAACACCGCCACAAGGCAAGGCGATCTCCGTCCGCGCCGGCGGAGCCGCTTTGACATGAATTCAGGTTCGCCGTGGACGCCCCGGAAAGGGAAGCTCCATGTCCGCGGCGATTTTCCGTTTTGTTCCCGCTGCCGTTGCAGCGATTGCTTTCGCGCTCGTTTCTTACGCGCAGTTGATTCCGCATCGGTTGAGTGATCAGGAGGCGATGCGGATCGTAGGTGGGTGTGGCGCATCGTGCGGCGGCAACGTTATCCAGCCGTGCCCCTACTCCAGCGACGGGTGCGGCGATTATCAGGTATGTGACTCGGATGGCGCGATGAGCTGTATTCCGATGCAGTTCTGCACCGGCGCCGGTTGCGGCGGCGCAATCAATGGCGGGATCTGCCAGTAACTTACGCGATCCCTTTATCGAAGCGAGCACCGCGCGTAAGCTGAAGACGCTACAGACGATTTTCGATCAGTACGGGCGCGTTGACGGCAGGCAAAAGTGTCTGGACATCCGCTTCGACAAGGTGACCTACATCGACGACCAGGAGTCAACGACGCCGGCCAAGCCGCGAACGTCTCGACGCCAGTCGTCGAATCCTCAATAGCTCGCCTTTCGTCCGAAATTAATCCGGCGGTTCTGGCGATCTGGCTGGCGGTGCAGCTTGGCGCACTGGCGCTGGCGGCGTGGTGCGTGCCGCTGGCGGCGCAGTATCCACATCCAGCCGAATTCCAATCTGTTCGATTGCTCGTCGCAGTACAGTTCCTCGCATCGGCGATGCTTTGCCCCATGTTGCTGCGGGGATGGCGAATGGCGCTGGTAGCCCTTGTCACGGCGGCAGTTTTTATGTTTTTCGCAGGCGGGCTTGCCGCATGGTCAATAGGCGAGCCATTCTATCCGGCGATTCATGTGGCGCTGTGGCTGGCGACGCTTTTTTCGTGGGTGAAAGGAGTTGGGAGGAACCTGCGTCATCTGGTTCCCGCCATTTTCTCGCTATATGCCGGGGGCGGACCTCTGCTGTGGTATTTGGGCCGGGACCTCGGGAATACAGATAGGATGCTTTCCCAATTCTCCTACGGCCCCCTTCTTCCACTTCTAATTTCCCCACAATCCCCCACGTCAGCAGCTCTCTGGAGCCTGTTGCCGCTGCTTTTGCTTGGTCTCGCCCTGAATTTCGCGGGTCATCTGTGGCGATCTTGAATTGCTCAGGCAGGTTATCCACAGCTTTTTAACGAACTAATGGTGAAGATCGCGGAGCTACATCAGCGGTAATTCTGCGGGAAATCGCAGGGAATTCAACATCATCGGCGGACTCAACAAAAATTTTTGAAACTTTGAAATTTTTTACATTGCAAACGTGGGCCATCGTGGTACAAAGTGCCGCGAAGTGGAAAAAGCTGGTGAAAAAAGGGACGAATCATCTTGCGGCACCTGTTACTGATCGGCGAGTATGAAGTCAATGTGGACGATAAATTCCGTCTTAACATGCCCTCTGAGATTCGCAAGAGCTTTGTCCCGGAAAGAGATGGAGAAGGCTTCTATATCGTGCCGGGGCAGAACAATAAACCCTGGCTCTATACGGAGCGGTCATACGAGGAAATGATGGCACTCGATCGGCCGGAGCTTTTGCCCGGCGACGATCAGCTCGACTTTGACCATTTGCGGTGTTCACTCACCGCCAGACTTGAGTTGGACCCGCAAGGCAGGCTTGCGATTCCGGCCAAGACATTTCGACGACTGGAGATGAGCAGGGAAGTCACATTGATTGGTGCACGGGATCATTTGGAAATTTGGAATCGCGAAGATTGGGATCGCCGCCGGGAAGAGTTGATCGCACGCAGTGCTGAAGTGTTGAACCGCATGAAGCGTGCGAAAAAGGATTCAGCCGGCGCGGAGAAGCCACAAAATTCCAGCGCCGCCGGATCGAGTTGAGTCAGGCGGCCAGTGACGCGGGCGGGAGCAATGCCCGCGGAAAGTACAACTGAACGCCGGGGCGCCTCGGAGTGGGCGCTTTGGCAGAGTTGGGGACAACTCCAGGGAAGGAAAGGGTTCCCGTAAAACTTAGTAGGTTGCTGACACGGCTGACCGGTGATGTGCGCGTGAAAGGAGTCGTCGCGCAGTCACACGCCAAAATGCAGGTTGGCATGGATGCCACGAGCCAGAGGCGACGGTCACGCGCCCGTAAGGATGCGGGTTGTAGAGTCGTGTAACGGGGCAAGAGGCCCCGATATCGCCGGGGTGTGCCTTGTGAGGGCGTTCGGGTTGTGAGCCCTCTCACGGCATCCCCAAATCTGCGGACCGTCCGCCGTTCGTTGCGCGGAACAATGGCGTTGGAAACGCCACCGTACATCGAGCGGCGGGCGGAAAAGCAGTTCAACCGGCCCGCGGTCGCCTGGATTCGACCGCTCGTCCGGTGAAGCGGCGTGTGCTTCGGCACGGATTGGACCCCGTGCCGAAGGATGCGCCCAATCAGCGGAAAAGGCAGATCAGGGCGTGATGATCTCCAATCTGAAATCTCATGTCTGAGATTTCAAATTTCACATCCCCTGCTGCTCCATCCGCACCGGCGCGATACCGTGGAGTCGTCTCAAGGAGGATTGACCCTCGAAGTCGTAATTCGAGGGGGCCGGAGGCCCGGCTCTTTGTATCGCCTATCCTCGCTCTGTTCCTGTATATCCGGTCCGCCCTGCGCCGCAGCGCAAAATCCTCGCGTTGCGCCAATTCATCTATCGAATCATCGACCGGGTGTACCCTCGGCCCCAAAAGCGATCGCAGGCAAACATCCTCCGAACTCGGGATATTATGCCTATCAAACGTCGATTGCAAGTACATTATTGCCGTGGACTTGCCTGAATCCGGACATGATCCCGTTTTGCTAAACCAGACGCTTGAGATCCTGGCCCTGCAGCCAGGCCAGGTGGTCGTCGATTGCACGGTCGGACGAGCCGGCCACGCACAGGCCATCGCCCGAGTTCTTGGGCGCGACGGAACGCTGCTGGCGCTGGATGTCGATCCGCGCAATCTTCAGTTCGCGCAGCAGCGCCTTGCCGACGCCCCCTGTCACATCCGTTTCTTTCACGCGAATTTCTCGGAATTATCGGACGTGCTGGACACGGCTGGCATCAAGCGCGTCGATGCGATCCTCGCGGACTTGGGTCTGAGCACCAATCAACTGTTCGACCACCAATACGGATTATCGTTCGCCACATCGATGCCGCTGGACATGCGCCTCGATCCGCGGCTGACAAAAACCGCCGCGGATTTGGTCAACTATCTCCGCGAGGAAGACCTGGCCAACGTCCTATACAAAAATGCGCAGGAACGTTATTCGCGGCGAATTTCCAGAAACATTGTACAGGCCCGTCATTTTTCGCCGATCATATCTACGGATCGACTGGCCGAGCTGGTGCGCTCGGCCATCGGCGCACGGGGCGGAGCCCCGTCGAAGATTGATCCCGCCACCAGGACTTTCATGGCGCTTCGGATGGAAGTGAACCATGAGATCGAGAACCTCGGCGCCCTGCTGGAGCAGGCGCCGCGGCGACTGAAGCCGGGGGGCCGGCTCGCGGTGATCAGTTTTCATTCGACCGAAGACCGTTTGGTCAAGCAGGCGTTTCGATCGGCACAGCTACACGGGGCGCTCAAGGTGATCACCAAAAAGCCCATCTCCCCCGCCGATCCAGAAATCGCAGCCAACCCACGGTCACGGTCCGCGAAATTGAGAGCGGGAGAAAAAATTGCTGACTGCTGATTGCTGATTGCTGATTTGTGGGAGCGCGTGCTTCCAATCAGCATTCAGCAATCCGCAATCAGCAATGCATTCTGGAGTCGTCATGACGCGCGAAACAAAAATTGGCCTGCTGGTGGGGTTGGCATTCATCATTGTAATTGGAATCCTGCTTTCCGATCACATCAACTCCAGCACGGACCCGATGCGCGCGGACGCTACCGAGACTTTCAGGAGCGTTGAGACCAGCGTCAACGCGCCGGATGCCCGGCCCAAAGGGACCGACGTCGTCGTCGCGCCAAAACAGGTCATTCCTCAGGACCCGGTGCAGACAGATTCGCAGCCGCACCAGATCAGTGGACAAACCATTGTCACCGTCGGTCCGGGAAAAGATCCATCCAGCGTTGAACTGTCCACACGAAGCAATAACCCCTCCATTGTGCAGAGCGATCCGGTTAGACAAAACGACGACAACGGCAGTTCCCAGAACGCTCAGATCGCTAATAACGATCAGCAAAAGCAGTCGATCGGAAGCAACGGCGTCTCAGACGGATTGCTCAACGAAGCCCGAAAAGGCGGGGAAGAGGTCGTCAATGCAAACGGCGGCAGCCCGGTGAAAATATCAGATCCCGCCCCTCCAACCGCGGCCGGGGCTACGAGCGCCCGTCAAGTGAAGGCCGAAGAAGGCGACACCGTTTCCAAGCTAGCCGCGAAATACATGGGCGGAAATACCAAAGCCAATCGCGAAGCGATCATCAAGGCCAATCCAACAGTCGGCGCCGATGGATCTAAAGTCTTTACCGGCCGCACGTACATGATTCCTGTCGTGGAAGTCGCCAAGGCGACGCCGGCTCAACCAACACCGGGACCGACCAATTCACAGCCCCCTGCCCAGGCAAAGCCCGAGCCTGTCGCGGCCCCGCCCGGAACCACCTGGTACACGGTCAAGGAAAACGACAGTTTATGGAAGATCGCTACCGAACAACTCGGCAGCGGCCCGCGCTGGACGGAAATCAAGGAACTCAATGCGCTCCAGTCCGCCGACGTTCGAGTCAATATGCGTCTGAAGCTACCGGCGAAATCCGTTGCCTCAAACAATTAAGATTGCTGATTTCTGATTGCTGATTGAAGGACCAGAAAGGCGGAGCCTATGAGTCCGGAAGAACTTCGAGAACGGCTGCTTCAATTCGCAATCCGAATATTTCGACTATGCGCATCCCTTCCGAACACTCCCGAGGGACGAGTGGCGCGAGGTCAGCTTGTTCGCTCGGGAACCTCTCCTGGAGCCCAATACCGTGAAGCATGTCGCGCGCGTTCCACGGCGGAGTTCGTGAGCAAAATCGAATCCGCCCAACAGGAACTCGATGAGTCGGACTATCGGCTAGTGATCCTCGAACGAACCGGAATGGTGAAGGCTGCGAAATTGGTCCCGCTTCAGCACGAGGCGCTGGAACTGATTCGCATTTTCAGCGCCTCCGCAAAGACCGCGAAGAATCGGAGATGACTGGCTTTCTAATCAGCAATCAGAAATCAGCAATCAGCAATCTCTTTCCATGCTCAAGCTTCTTCTCTGTCTCTTCTCCACCGCCGCGATCGGGCTGACGTTGCTTCAGCTTCGCCAGCAGCACATGGAGTTGTCGCACCAGAACGCGACGCTGCACGACCAGATCCGCGCACGCCAGGGAAAGCTGTGGGACCAGCAGGTGCAGATTGCCATCTACACCGCCCCCAATGCCATTCAGAAAACCGTCGATGCGCACAGCCTGAAGCTCACCCCGCAGCGCCCCGTGCCGGGGGGAAAACAGAGCTGGATCGACGTGAAGCCCTGAGGGTTTGAAGCACGAAAATCGAATATCGAAACTGGAAACAAATTCAAAATCCAAACAAGAAACGCTCAAAACAGCGGCGTGTTTTGAGCATTTCTTTTTCGATATTGGGGTTTGTTTCGAGTGGCGGTATGCGGATTTCGAATTCTCGAACGGCTAACGTTCGAGCAGCTCCGCTTCTGCCACTTCCGATGGTGCGAGCTGACCGAGTCCGGATTCGCGCACCAGCCACCACTCTCCTCGCGGCTCAAACCCCGATTGGCGCAGCCAGCGGCGCAATCTCTGCTCGTCCGCATGCTCGCGACGACCGGGAGGTAAGTGCGAGCGCAGCCGGTCCATATCTACTTTTACCCGATACCAGCGGCTCATAGGCGCCTCGACCAACTTCGCCGAAGTCCCCGCTCCACCCGCCGGCCTTTGGCGAGCAGCGGTTATCGCCGCTGCGCGCCGCAATGTCCACGGCCAAATTCCACTAATAGTTGTTGCAGACACTTTAAGCTTGCTCCCGTGTGGCGACCCTTACATTTTTCGGCACGCGGGTGCGATAATAATGAGCGGCGGACCGGCTGTTCGTTCGCATCCATACCAGAATCTCTTCCTCCGTCGTACCCCGGAAATTTCCTGATCCGTCTTCCCGTCATGGCTCAGGCCGCTTTTCTCGGACGCTTGATCCGTCTGCGTCCCTGACGTTGTCTTGGCGGGCGGTCGAAGATATTTTTCACGCACTATCGGTTGGGGGTGGGGTGCGCACAAATGAGAGATTCCCAAAACGGCTCAGATCGATTAAACCGGACATATCTTCAAAGGAGAGAACAAGTGAAGCTTAGCATCAGAATTGAATCTGTGTCGCGGAAGCAGCGGAGCGGGCGGCTCGTGGAGGCGCTGGAGTCACGCGCTTATCTGGCGGGAGTAGTCTTTGGCTCGCCGCAAAACCTCGCCGCGGCGGGGGCGGGGATCGCACCGGTTTATGCAAATCTTGATAAGATCTTCAGCACCACCCACGCCGATCTGATCGTCGCCAATACGCAGAGCGGCGCGGTGCCAAACAGCGTGAGCGTGCTGCCAGGCAATGGCGATGGGACTTTCGGGGCGGCGCATCGGGTGCCCCTAAGCTTTTCGCCGCTCACCATCATCGATGGCCAGCTTGGAACCAACGGCAAGACCGACATTGTCGTCGGCAGCACGAACAACAGTACGGTCGGCGTAATCCTCCAAGCGACCGATGGCACGCTCTCAGAAACCGATTACACCGCCACCGGGCTGTCTGACAGCCAGTCGGTTGCCGTGAACGATTTCAATGGCGATGGGCATCCCGACATCGCCGTCGCCAGCGACGATGCGGGCACCACGAGTAATGTCGCGATTTTCCTGAACAATGGCAACGGCACGTTCACTCTACATCAGGTCCTGTCGGTGCCGCACGCGCATCTCTCGTCGCTGGTGGATTTCAGCGGGAGTGGGCGGATCGACTTGGCCGTGTCGGACCAGGACAGCAACCAGGTGACGACGATCCTGAACGATGGGGCCGGGAATTTCGCCGTCGGCGCGGATTATGCGGTGGGCTCGCAGCCGGTCACGATCAAGTCGGGCAAGTTCAATTTGAACAGCGACAACAATGATGATCTCGTCACCGCGAACCTGACCGGCGGAAACGTCAGTGTCCTGCTGGGCAATGGCGACGGCACGTTTAAGCCAACGGCGGTCAACACGGCGCTGGCGGGCCTGCCTGCGGGAGCCGGGCCGCTCAAGGTGCGCGTCTCCAATCTTACCAATAGCGGCAAGCCCGATTTGCTGGCGCTGCTGCCGGCGGGATCCAGCGGGGATTCGGAAGTGCTGCTGGGCCAGGGTGACGGCACGTTCCACGTCGGCAACATCATCTCGACCGGCGGCGCGGTGCGCAACGCCATCGCCGGGGGCGATCTTAATGGCGATGGGCTGACCGATCTTGTCTTGACGGATAAGACGCAGGTGACGGCGCTGCTCAACGAAACGAATCAGGACACCGGCGCCCCCACCGCTGCTGTCGATATCATGCAGCCGGCGCAGACGCTTGGATCTGCGACGATCACGTTTAATGTGACCTATACGGATGCCCGCCAGATCGATACGACGACGCTGGGCAACGGCAATCTCACCGTGAGCTTCGGCAACGGCGCGCCGGTGGCGGCGACGCTGGTGAGCACGAATTTGCCGAATGCGGCAAGCGTCACCGCCACGTATTCGGTTCCCGCGCCTTCGGATGCCCTGTCGCCATCGGACAATGGCACGTACAACGTGACGGCGACTGCCAATGCTTCGCAGGCGGTAAAAAATGCCAATGGCGTTCCAGTGGCCGGCGGCGCGATCGGGAGTTTCACCATTCAAGTATCGGCCAATCCGAACGGGCCGAACCTGGTGGCACAATCGCTGGCGGTAAAGATCCCCAAGCACGCCAAAGAAATTGCCGGTAAGAGTTTCAGGGGATCGACCAAGCTCACCTTCGCAAATCTGGGCAACCAGACGGCTTCGGGCAAGATGGTGATCGATTTATTTGCCTCGACGGACCAAGCGCTGCACGGCAACCCGGCGCCGATCAAGGCGATTACGAAGAAGATCAAGCTGAAGCCGGGCAAGCACATGAGCATTTCGCTCGGCGGGTTCAAATGGACCTCGACATTCAACGGCAGCTACTTCCTGATTACACAGGTGAATGCGACGGGAGCGATCGCCGAGACGAGCAACGCGGATAACTTTGCCGTGTCCGCCACGGCCGTTGCGGTCACGCCGGTGGTTTGAGAAACATGAAGTTGCAGTCGCTTCAACCGTTTGATCGGAAGAAGGGCGAATGGCGCGTGGTCGTCGAAACGCCCAAAGGAAGCCGGAACAAATACAAGTTCGATGACGAGCTTGGCACGTTCATTTTGAACGGCGTGCTTCCGGAAGGGATGAGCATTCCCTACGACTTCGGCTTTCTCCCTGGCACGCGCGCGGAGGATGGGGATCCCGTGGATGTGCTGGTCCTGATGGACGAGCCGGCGTTCTGCGGTTGCATCGTCCCGTCGCGCGTGATCGGCGTGATCGAGGCGGAACAGTCGGAGAAAAATGGCCAGACAGAGCGCAACGACCGGCTGGTGGCCGTGTCAACGCGCTCGCGCGACGACCGCAACCTCCACACGCTTAAAAACATCGATCGCCACCGGCTTAAAGAGATTCAGGAGTTTTTCGTTTCGTACAATCGCGTGAAGGGGAAGAAGTTTAAGGTGTTGAACATCGGCGGGCCAAAGAAGGCCGAGGCGCTGGCGAAGCAGGCGATGCGGACGGCGGGGAGAACGAAGAAGCGTAAAGCGATATAACCGTGGCGATGGCGATTTGCGACCGCTGATCGGACACGACATCGAATTTCCGTGGCATCTCATTCGACTTCAGCGATGATCTGATTCGGATCGCGCGGCACGAGTCGCTGTTCAGTGCAATCGATCCTGAAATCGAGCACCTCCAGCACGATCGCGCCGATCAAAGTGGATTCCCTGCCCGGCTCGACAATCGCGCTGAAGACATTATCGCGTCCACCGTAGCGCAGATGAATGCGCTGTGCAACTGGGCGTTCGGCGGTACGTCCGTCTGCATATCGAACTTTGACCGCCCCGCAAATGTCCAGCCCGAGCTGTTTCGCCACCGATTCAGGAATCACAAGAAACGTGGCGCCGCTATCGACGACACCACGAATTCGCATCCGGCGGACGTCTTGGGGTGAAATGGCGCCGGTTTCAGATTGCACCAAGTCTTTATCGTTCGCAAGTTCCACTTCCACTGAGAACCGGCCCATCTTTGGCTCCTTAACGGCGTCCATGGCGACTCCTGTGACAGAGGACCACGAATTCTATGGTCGTGCCGCCGCGCATTGCCAATGGACTGCTACCCAATCACGATCGAAACCGCTGTATCAACGACGAAATCGCCCCCAGCGCCCGATCCAGCACATCGGGTGACGGCATTGGGAAGCGGATGAACTGTTGCCCTGTCTGTGGGTCGCGGTGAACCAGTGACAATCGCGGCTGATCTGAAGTTTGCTCGCGGGCGGCGGTGGCGAGTTGCTCCAGGACCGCAAGGCCAGTGGTGAGCAATCCCGCCAGTGGATCGGCGCCCGGAGCCGGGGGCGGGGGCGTGATGAACGGCGGTCGCGAGTGGCCGCCGGATTCGCGCGCATCGTGTGCTTTTGTTTCCGCTTCCACCTGCGACTCTGGCTCGCCGACCGAAGCGGGGATCGAGCCTGTCGCTTTTTCCACGGTCTCCATGAATTTGTTGAGACGGCTGCCGCCGAGGAAGATTTCCGAATCCCCGCCGTCCAGCGCGCCGGCGAAGAGGGATTTTTTGAAGCTCAGGACTGAAAGCATCCCCTCTTCGATCGTCCCTTTGGCGACGAAATTCACCACCCGCACCGGCTGCGTCTGGCCGAGGCGATGTGCCCGGCCAATCCGCTGCTCCATGACAGCCGGGTTCCAGGGAAGATCCATGTTGACCACGACAGAAGCGTTTTGGAGATTCAAACCCACCCCGCCGGCATCGGTCGCCAGAAACGTGCGGCAGCGGTCCTGCTCGCGGAAGCGATCCACCAGCGCCTTGCGCTGCTCGCCCGGCACCGAGCCGCTGAACAGAACGTGGTCCCAGTTGCGCTTGTGCAGCCGTCGTTGCACCAGCTCGTGCATGCGCACCCACTGGCTGAAAACAATCACTTTCGTCCGCGGCTGCTCGAAAGCTTCATCGAGATACGTCGCCAGCTCATCCGCCTTGACGCCGAAATCGGTTTCCTGGTCCAGCAGGTAAGTGCTGTCGCAGCTCATGCGCATGTTCTGAAGCGCGATCATCAGCCGTCGTTTATCGGCTTCGGGAAGAAAGTGCATCCTCCGCCACTTGGCGACGATGCGGGCGACGATCTCGCGGTTCTCCTCGTGATGGCGCATCTGCTGGGGCGTCATCGGCACGAAAAAATGCTTGTCGAGGCGCTGAGGAAGCTGCTTGATCACCTGGTCCTTGCGACGTCGAATGAGGATTGGCTCGAGCGTTTTGCCGATGCGATCGAGATAGCGGTAGCCGATCACTTTTCCATTTTCATCGCGCACCTGATGATCGGCCAGGAAACGGAACGTTGGGCCGAGACGGTGCTGATCGACGAATTGAACGATCGAAACCAGCTCCTCCAGGCGATTCTCCAATGGAGTTCCCGTCAACACAATCGCATAAGGCGATCGGACCTGCTTCACGGATTTGGCCACCCGCGTCGTCCAATTCTTGATGCGCTGCGCTTCGTCGAGAACCACCAGTTCGGGCGACCAATGGGCGATCAGATCGAGATCACGATGGACGGTGTCGTAGTTGATGATCTTGAAGAAAGAATCGGTCGCGAAATGCTGCTCGCGCCGAGCCCGCAAACCGCCGATCACTTGGGCGCTGCGATCGGTGAAACGCGCAATCTCGCGCTCCCACTGATGCTTCAGCGACGTCGGACAGATGATTAAAACGCGCTCGACACCCAGGTGCGTTGCCATCATCTCAGCCGCGGCGATCGCCTGAATCGTCTTTCCCAGCCCCATCTCATCCCCGATCAGGCAGCGTCCGGCCCGCGCGGCAAACAGCGCGCCTTCCTTCTGATAATCGTAAAGCTCCGCCTTGAGGAGCTTGTCGAGCTGTGGGCTGGCGATGCCGCGGGGAAACGCTTCGTCAACCGTCTTCCTCCGATTCTCGGCATCCCGCAACTCCGCCACGAAACCCAGTGCATCCTCGTAGCAGCGCAGATCGTGCGGAAACTTGGCAGCTTCGCCGAGGAATTGATCGAAACGCTCGAACGCCCCGTCCCGCAGGATGCCATCTTCGCCAAAGAATTCCGCCGCCTTCACCGCCAGTTCCGGCGGGCAATCCGTCCCCGGAACAAATCTCACCTGACGCTTGGCCCCATACCGCAGCACCACCTGGCTGTAAGCCGGCTGAAACCCATCCCGCAGCGCCTTCTTCGCGCCCGGCTGCCGGCTCAGTTTCGCCAGCGTGAACTCGATATGTTTGCAGGTCCCCAGTGAATTCGTGGCGAAGTCCGGGCAGGTGCAGAAGTTATCGCCGGGACGCTCGCCTCGGATCGACACGCGATACACGCCGCCGCTCTGGGGGTTGGTGATTTGAAAATCCGAGAAGATCGGATGCTCGCCGCGGTTGGCCAGCTTGAAGTCTTGTTGAGTGCCGAATTCCCGTCGCAACCCTCTTTGCCATTCCTCCAGAGACATGTTGTCCGGCTGGCGCAATCTTGAAAGTTTTGGCACCTTATTTGGTTTCCGTGATTTCTTCGCCGACGCCACCCCAACACCTCCTGCCCGACTCGCAGCCATGCGGCCTCCTGGTTCGTTGGCTCCAATGGGGGAGGAATCTTAACCGCGAGCAAATCATTTGGGAAAGGCGATCGACGTTTGAGACGGGTTTTCCACAATCCCGAGATGCTTACTCGACGAATGCAACTGTATAATGCCGCCCATGCACCCCCTTCCCCTCTTTTTGATCGTTCTCGCTCTCGCCTCCGCCGCCCCCGCCCAGAACATCCGGCGCAACATCCCGTTTGCCGGCGTGGAGGACGAGAAACGGTCTCTGGATGTTTATGCACCCGCCGGGGCGAAGAACCTGCCGGTGGTCTTCTGGATTCATGGCGGCGGATGGCAGACCGGCGATAAGAGCGATGTGAAGACCAAGCCGCAGTGGTTCATGGACAAAGGGTTCGTCTTCGTATCCACCAATTACCGCCTGCTGCCGGCCGTTGACATGGGCGCGCTGACCCGCGATGTGGCCCAGTCGTTCCGCTGGGTGGAGGACCATATCGCCGAGTACGGCGGCGATCCGCGACGCGTGCTGGTGGCCGGACATTCCGCCGGAGCGCAGTTGGCGGCGATAATTTGCACCGACGAGCGATATCTCAAAGAGCAAGGCATCTCGTTCGACGTGCTCAAAGGATGCGTGCCGGTGGATGGCGATACCTATGACGTCCCGGCCAGCATCGAGATCGCCGAGACGCGCTGGCGCCTGTACGGCATGCCGCCGCAGAAATTCGGCCATCGTGAAAAGTTCGGCAACGACCCGGCCAAGCACCGGGATTTTTCAGCCGTGCATCACGTCCAAATAGGCAAGGGCATTCCGCCGTTTCTGATCCTGTACGTGGCCGATCATCCTGACACGTCGGGCCAGGCGTTTCGACTTGGAAAGGTGTTGAAAGAGGCGGGCGTTTCAGTGCGACTGTTTGGCGCCAAGGATACTTTTCACACGAAGCTCAACGATGACTTGGGCCTTTCAGATGATCCAGCGACCAAGGCATTATTCGACTTTGTCGCGGCGACTTTCAAATGATGAGGACGGAACGGCGACCATGACCTGTCGCCCTCCTCCCATGTCCGCTCGTGCGTTTGGTTTCGGCTCGTCACTACGATGCTATTTCAGGTCAATGGCCAGGCTCAACGGCAAGCTGCCATTCCCGGGCAGCGCGCTGTCGGAGAGTTCAAGCGTGTAACTGCCCGCGGGCAGCAACCGGATATTGTGGAACGCCGCCACACCGCCGCCCAAAGGCACGGTGGCCCGACCCGTGAGCGTTCCACCGGCCGGCCGGTCGGCAATTGACAGGGTCACGGCGGTCCTGTTGTTCTTGATGACGTTGCCGAATTCATCTTCCAACATGACGCTGATCGGCGGCAATGGCTTTCCTGCCGGAAGTGTGCCAATCGGAGACGGTGAAAGCACAAGATGGGCGGTGCCGCTGTCTGGGCTGATTTTGAAGATCCTGGATCTGGCCGGCCGAAGTGGAGTATCCGCGGCGGACAATGCGAACGCACCTGCCTTGGTCAGCGAAAGGTTGCTGAAAGTGGCGGTTCCGCTCACGGCGTTGACGGCAGTCATGCCATGCAGGACTCCGCCCGCGGTGCCGGCGAGCGTCAGCGAAACCGTGGAGTTGTCGGTTGTCACCACATGTCCGGTCTTGTCTTCAATCAAGACCGTCACCGGCGCCAGGGTCGCCCCGGCGCTCGTGCTCACCGGCTGGCGGGCAAAGACCAAGTGGGTCGCTGCGAGAGGCAGCTTGATGCCCGCGCCGCTCAAGGTGAGCGTGAAGAATTGATTGGCCGCCGGATGAGTGGCATCCAGTGCAACGCCATTGGAAGCCGTAAAAATGAGGTGGTAATGACCGGGGGCGTCGAGCGCATCGGGAGTGCCCGACAACGTGCCGGTGCCGTTGCCGTTGTCAACGAAGGTGATTCCATGAGGAAGGATTGCCGTCTCGGTAATTCCCGGCGTCGGATCGCCGGTCGTCGTAACCATGAACAATGACGGCTTTCCCACCTGAAAGGTCACGGCACTAGCGCTCGTGATGTGCGGCGGCTTTGTCGTCGCGGCGCCGAGGGTGATCGTCAAGTCGGCCGAGGAGTTTGCGGATGAGTTCACGATCGAACCGTCAACGGAGTTCCCGTTCACGTTGGCCGCGACCACGATCGTATAATTTCCCGCCGGCAGATTTAGCGTCGTGGGCAGTGCGTGTGGTGCATCGGACGAGTCAAATGCGAGTCTGCCGTTTCCGCTATCCAACACGCCCATTTGGGACAAGTTCCCGTCCCCCATACCGGCCAAAGTTCCATTGAGAGAAATTGTGCCCGCGGTCGTCATCGTGAAGGCCAGCCGCACCGTGCTGTCTGCCAGGCTGTTGCCGTGGGCGTCGTTGACTTTGGTTTCGCTGGCATCGGCATGCACCACGATCTGGTCCGCCGTAGCCTGATAAGTTGCATTTGCATCCGCGGTTGCCGAGGTTGTGCCGGCTAGGGAATCGTGTTCGTGTGCGGGATTGGCATACACATACCCGCCGGTCGGCCCATCCGCGTCCGCATGCGCGTATGCGTCATTGCCGGTTGGATTGATCACAAACGACAGCAGTATCCTCGGCTCCATCCCCTCGAGCAGAGCCCCGCAATGACGACCCCGACGGCTTCGCTTGACGCGTCTAAATGATTTCATATTCAAGCCCTTGATGCACCCTCGGCGGCAACGGCATCATCCCGCACCACATCGGCGTTAAAGGGCTTGCGGTGGAGGAAAACTTGGCGGGCTGGAAAGTCTGCACGACCAATCTGCGAGTGTAGTGAGCCTGAGCTATCTCAGTGCCCTGCCCCCAGAGCTTAGCCTGCCGGCTGGAAGCAACGTCAGGTACACCACCATCATCTGCACAATCAGGAATGCTCCCAGAAACATTCCGATCGATGTGGATGATGAACCGTAGCTGTGGGCGCCGCCGGGCAGGAAAGGACCAAACCAACTCACGGCGACAACCGCATTCGCCACGACGGCCAAACAAATCCGCGCCTGGGCAGATGCTGCTTTGGCCGTGAAAGCCTGGAACATGATGAACCCCCAGGTCAGAACGTGGATACCGCCTATCTCGCGGGCATCCCAGCCCCACCATCGGCCCAGGTTCAGGTGAGCCCACCACGCGCCCAGAATGCAACCGACCAGCGTCGCGGCCACCGCAAAGAGCGCCAGTCTGCCGCCGGCTCGACGAAAGGCGGCGTCATGTTCGTCTTCCCATCCCCAGACCGTGCGGATCGCCGCCGCACAGATTCCCATAAAGCCGATGGCAAAGACGGCGGCATATCCTGCCGTGACGAATACGATATGCGTGGCCAGCAGCATGCCGAGGCGACCGCTGGCAACACGCGAGAAACAAGACAACGCAACCATGGCAATACCGATCGCCAGCACCGAGCTGACGATCCACGCCGGCAGCCATTGACGGCGGCGCAGCTTGACGAATTCCTTGGCAAGTTGAGCCGGCTGGCCGAGCTTTTCGATCGCTTCGGCCCAGGCATCTTGAGCCGGTTTGCCCGAAGACAGAAGACGATCAAATTCCTCGCGAAGATGGCTTTCAAGTTCGTCCAGCGCATCGCTGTCGTCGCTCAGCGAGGATTCGAGTTGCTGTCTCCACGAGCGGACTTGGGATTCGAGATCGAACATTATTATCTCCACATCGTTGCCAACGCGGCGTTAACCAGCCGCCACTGTGCCTTGTGTTCTTCCAGGACCTTGCGGCCCTGGCGTTTGAGCGCGTAATATTTTCGTCTGCGCCCAGATACGATCTTCCACCGCGAGGTAATCGCCCCCTGCTCTTCCAGGCGATGCAGAACCGGGTAGAGCATCCCATCGGTCCAGCGCATCTGTCCGTTCGAGAGCTCGCGCACGCGCTGGATGATGGCGTAGCCGTACGATTCACCCTCTTTGAGGATGGAGAGAATGATCGGCGCCGCCGACGCCGCGACCAGGTCCTTGGCGAGCTTCATGGTGAGCGATCATACATAGAAGTTCAATGTATGTCCAGCGCATTGTCGGAAAAAAATGCGGGCACGGAGATCATCGAGGGCACAGAGAACACAGAGAAGAACGAGATGGAATCTATCGCGCCTTCGGGTTCAGAGTGAGCACGGATGAAGATATGGGAGAAGTCGCTGTCGCGGTCGGGTCAGGCGCGGCGCTTTCCCCTTGAGTACAAGGGCCGCTGTCCGCGTTTGTAATGAAGCCCCTTTGGGTATTTCAGCCCGCGTAAGGAAAGTGCCTCGAATGCGACCGCTGCGCTTCGGCCTGCTGCGCGGATCAAAGCTCACGCCGCGGGCGGGGAGCTTTCGAAACAGCAAAGGGATTTTGCTGCCCGCGTCATGAGCTTTGCTGCCGCTGCGCGACGGCCTACGCTTCGCTGTCTTGGGAGTCTATCGTTTCCTTCGCTCCCTCTTCCAATACAGGGAGCGAAGGAAATTCCTGTGCTGTGCAGCACCATCGGGAGGAGAGATCGGGGCATTGCGGAATGGGCTCTGGTTTTGTGGTGATGCTCTGCCATCACGTAGTTTCCCTTCGTCCCTGTAGTGGGAATAGGGACGAAGGGAAACGGAGAAGACTCAGGACACCAGCGAGTCGCAGGCCAGCGAAGCGGAAGCAAGGGGCATGACGCGAGCAGCACATCCAACATGACAAACTACCGGAACTTTCCCGCTCGCGGCGTGACCCTTGCGCCCGCGGAGCGGCCGGAGACGAACGGTCATCGGTACGGGCACTCCGATTACGAGTGCCTCAATACACAAGGGGGCCACAATACAAACGCGGACAGCGGCGGCGGTACTCCGCCGGGAAGCGCCGCGCCAAGCCCGACCGCGACAGCGCTTTCTCACAAATCTTCACCCTCCTCGTCGGGAGTGTTTACATCAATTATGAAAATCTCGTCAGTTGGTAACGAGTCATGACTTTGGCCCCCGCAGGAGCGCTGTCTATCATTGAAGCCGAAGCCAAGTAAAGGAAGGAAGTTCCTGACCATCGGTGACCTTCTCTTTCTGGATGTCTTGAAAGCGATAGAATCAGGTGGAAATGCCATGAGCGAGACGCCCATCCGTTATGCCGATCCCCCCCAAGGCAGCGATGCCCGGCTGAGTTTCGAGATGGGCAATGTCGTCGTCTCGTTTCCCAGAAAAGGCGCGATTCGGACATATTGGAAGCATGTGGCTTTTAGTCTTGTTTTCGCGCTGGCTGGCATCTCTCTGCTATTTGTGCCGATGCCTAAGACCATTGTGCCGCTCTGGCGATTGCTTCCGATCTGCGTGTTTGCGTCGGGTGCGTAGTTGCTTCTCTCGACGATCCAACGAGGCCGCACATGCACGCGTGTCACCGCCGGTGAAGACGGCCTGATCGTCGAGAACGTCGGCCCACTGCCGCTCCGAAGAGAGAAAGGTTTGACGAGTGGATCGTCGTTTCCTAAGCTTCGCACTTCAGTTTTGGAGCAAGCATGGCTTTTCGATGTGTCATTGTAACGCCCGAGCAGCAGGCGCTGGATGAGTCGATCACGCAGGCGATCGTGCCGGCGTGGGATGGGCAGATCGGCATTCTCACCGGCCGGGCGCCGCTGCTGATCAAGCTGGGATTGGGCGGGTTGCGGGTGGATCTGCCCGGCGGGCAACGCCGCACTTTCTTTGTCGATGGCGGCATTGCCCAAATGAAAGGGGACCGGCTGACGATCCTCACTGATGAAGCCATCGCGTCCGACCAGTTGAACGTCGAAGCGGCCCGCGCTGAATATTCGCAGGCCCAGACCAGCACTCCCGACGGTGCCAAAGGCCGCGAGCAACGCACGCATCGCATGCGCCGCGCGCGGGCGATTCAGGAATTGGCGCAAGCCGGACGATAGATCCGCACGGCGCTCTTCTTTGGCTTTGGAACTTCAGCAATCGTCGTCGTCGCGCCCGCTTTCATACAACCAGTGTAGCCGTCCCGTCGATATGGCCTTCGACAGTGATACGCGCATGCTTCACCAGCCACTCCAATCGCTGTCTGTTCGCCATCGCCTGCCATCGCGGCTTGGAAATCGCAAGCGATTGATGCTGTTCGGATAACTTCCGCACGGCCTCTTCCAGCGACTCGGGGCTGACCGCAGTAACGATCTTCTCGTCCAGAAGGTGGTACACGATGCCCTGTACAATCGTACAGGGTTGGAAAACGAGCATTTCCGCAGTGTCCGACTCCGTTGCTGCACGGCTGCTCGTCCGATGAGAGTGCCAAGAGAGGAACATAAGTCTTCGCTCTCCACGGATCTGAGTTGCAACTGTCGGGCCCCGGCCGCGTCCAGAGAAGCGTCGAAATCCCTTAAGGGGGCGGCATCAGCCTTGCAAATGTTTTGGAGAGCAGGAACATTTTGGGTCCCATCCAATGGCCCCTTCGCCGTTGAGCATTTGCCTTGAACGGTTACGGCCCTGCCCGGCTGGCAGGCAGCATCGCGACGATCGCCTGCGTGAGCCGGTCCTCGTCCAATTTCTCAATATTCAGCGTCGCCGCGAACATCTCCGCGGAAAGCGGAAGGCCGGGCCAAAAGCGATTGAAAAACGCTTCACGCTGGCGGTCCAGACGCCGCATGCGCCGCACGGCCTTTTCTGGTGGAATCTGGAATCGAGCGGCGACGTTTCGCGTTCGAATTGCCATAGGCGCGATCAGACGCACGTGCAGCCCGCCCGGAAGATCGCGAGTGAGATAGACCGAGCCGTGCCCGACCAGCACAACCCGCCCGCCTTGCGCCAACTCCCGCACGACCTGTTTGATCGCATGGAAAATGACCATTTCGTCAGTCCGCCCGGAAATGCCGGTCAACATATCGTCGATCCATGAATGGCCGGAAAGTTCCAGCGAAGTGATGAGTTGTGCAGGGATATGCTGCGACTGGGAAACTTTCTCCACCAGTTCCTGGTCCCAGTGCGACCATGCACCGCCTGTTGGATCGATGGCGGTGAGGGTCTGGGCAACTCGCTGCGGCAGCGAGAAACACTCCGCCCCCGCCTGCTGCGAAATGGTGATGAAGGGATTCGCCAGCGGCGGTTTTCGCGGCGTGGGCTGCCCGCCCGACATCGGCATGTTGCCGGTGCGTACGCCTTTTGGAAAATATCGATTCGGCATGGCCTGCTTGCCGGTAGTGAGCCCCTGAGCAGGGCTGGCTGCGGAATTCGTCAGCCCCTAATCGCGCTGGATTCAATATACTATGCCCGCAATCGGCGTCAGGCGGCAAAATGCCCGGAGCCGCGCCACTACTCGACTGCAAACATCGCGAGACTACTTGGCCCCGATGACATAACCCGCCGCACCGACCCTCTGTGCCCACACGGCATAATATCCCTGCACCTGGGCCGGCATAATCGTGCCGGGCAGCGTCGCATCGCCGGTCTTGCCGGAACCGTTGGGGGTCCAACTATCATTTCTTCCACTGGGGCCCATCCAGCCGAGGGTGTTGCCGTACTCCTGAGCATTGGCAAAGTACGGATCAGAACTCTGGTTCCAGATGTAGATGCCCACGTTCTGGCTGGCCACCTTCTGGCCGCTGGGCAAGAGGCCGCTGGAGACCACGATGTTGTTGTAAATCGTGTCGTTGTGGCCGGAAGAGATGGCTAGCCCATAGTTGCTGGTGTCCAGCACGATGTTGTTGTAGGCATTGACGTAGCCGGTATCAGTGGAAGCGGAGTTGGTGTTGCCATCGGAGAGCATGATGCCGCCGCCGGTGTAGGAAGAGTCGTTGGCCGGGTCGGCGGGGTACCCTCCGTCGATGTAGTTGTCGTGAATCAGGATCGGACTGGAGGAGGTGCCGCTGGTTTGAAAGACGCTGACGTTGTCCTCCACGCGGCTCTGGCCCGGCTGATTGACCACGCAGTTCCAGGCGATTTCCACGCCCGACATTCCAATACAGCGATTGAACTGGGCGAACTGGACGTAGTCGTTCTGGTCGGGCCCGGTGTCGAAGCCGCCATTGCCGTTGCTCCAGCGGCCGTCGATGTTCAGAGCGTTGTTAGAGACGATTTTCACTGTTCCTCCGCCGGTCCAGTAGCCCATTTCGATGCCGGCGGTGCCGACCATGGAGTTGTTTTCGATGTCGAGGTTGGAGAAGTTCTCTGCGTCGAGGAAGCGGCCGGGTGACTGGCCGCCGCGATTGGGGTTGAGGGCCCAGCCGCTGGAGTTCTTCACCGTCACATTCGCTCCGCCATTGGAAGCGGAGATGAGGGTGGACATCGACTCCATGTCGGAGTTGAGGATGGTGACCGGCTGGCTGGTTTGGATATCCACGGCGGGCGTGTTGGCACTGAGTGATCGCCAATTGCCGCTGTAGGTTCCGCCGGAGGTGATGACAATGGGGCTTGACCAGTTGATGGTGCTGGGGGGCTGAAGGAGGGGCGTGTTGATGCCGGGGACGGTGGTGCTGGCCGGCGGCTGCGATAATGATGGCGGGCGCGTGACGACCGATGGAGAAGTGCTGCCGGCACTGGTGCTTGTCAGCATGGCGCCCGCCCAGTCTGCGTGGTCACAATGGATCGTCGCACTGAACCCGTTTACGGCCAGCAGCGTCAGCGCCTTGACGCCCTCGACGCCGACATTGACGTGGGCGGTTGGGCTGCTGTTGGTGAGCATGCCGCTGTTATACAGCTCGACGCCATCGCCCAGGACTTCAAAGATGACCTGGCCCTTCTGCGGCAGCACCTCGTCATCCACGCCGACATCGCTGCTGAAGGTCGAGTACTGACCATTGAGATTGTAAACAATCGTGCTGGCGGCGTGCGTGCCCACGCCGTTGGCATAGGTGACGCCGTGCAATTTCAGCGGATTGCCTTCGACGCTGGCGTTGTCATGGATCGTGCCCCAGCCGATGGTCGCGCTGGCGGGAGTGAGGCTGCTGAGAGAGTCGCTGCTGGTTGCGCTGAGCAGCGTCCTGCTCTCCAGGGTTTCCAGAACGGGTTGAGTGATTTTACTTATATCACAATATTTATTACGTTTGTGCCTGCGACCTGTGGACAGACCAAGAGTGGACCCGCCGGCAATGTGCCTGGGCATGGTATTCTCCCGCTAAAAAACCACCCGTTCGCGGCTGGAGAGATCAGCCCCTCCGGGCAAAACAGGGGACTAAGAATTTGGCTTTGTATGCGGAAGCCGGCGCGGACAGACCCCGAGCGTTCCGTGCGACACGGTCGCAAGGCCACTGATGCTCCTGCCAACTTGCTCCGAATTTACGCGGCGACCCGGGGGCCGCAGGAACCGGCTGGTACCGACGGCACTGCCCGATGTTCACCCCTCATTCCCGCTACCAAAGCCATATTCATCTCCGTGATGAACGTCAAACACTGTACGTTTGCACAGATGACATATTCAACCCAATTCAACCACAAAATTAAAAAAATCTTACTGAATTCTCTGAGTACCAGATCGAAACGGTGGCGCGAGTTCCTCCGCAGTTGCCGTCGTGTTGAGCGTCAGAAGATTTCGTGCCGGGGAACGTCGCCCTGTGCAGCGCGCCGGGCGGTGGCTGCCGCCCAGTGCTTGGCAAAATGCTTCATCTCAGGCACATTATCGCTCATGAGATCCACACTTGCCGCACTCACGGTGATTACAGGCTTTGGCATATTCCATTCCCGTACGTCTCTCGGTGCGGACTGGCCGCAGTGGCGCGGGCCGCAGCGGAATGGGATTTCTCAGGAAACGAGACTTCTCAAGCAGTGGCCGGATGGCGGGCCGAAAATGCTTTGGCAGATCAAGAACCTGGGCGGCGGGTTCTCGACTCCCTCAATCGTCGGTGATCGACTCTTTGTGCAGACCAACAGCGGCAATGATGCGGAGTCTGTCAAATGTCTTTCCACCGTGGATGGAAAAGAGATTTGGGCGGTGCAGATCGGCAAAGTCGGGAATCCGAATCAGCGCCCGAATTATCCCGCCGCACGAGCGACGCCGACTGTCGAGGGAGATGTGCTTTACGCACTCGGTTCCGACGGAGACCTGGTTTGCCTGGAGACGGCCTCGGGCAAACAGCGTTGGCACAAGAACCTTCGCAGTGATTTTGGCGGCAAGCCGGGCCAGTGGGCGTATGCGGAGTCGCCGTTGATCGACGAGGAGAAGTTGGTTTGCACGCCTGGCGGCGCGCAGGCGACGATGGTGGCACTGGATAAGAAGACGGGGGAGCCGATATGGAAATCGGCCGTTCCGGGCGGGGATGAGGCGGGGTATGCGTCGATCATCATCGTCGATGCTGCGGGGGTGAAGCAGTATGTGCAGTTCCTTCAGAAGGGGCTGGTGGGCGTCGATGCGGCCAGCGGCAAATTTCTCTGGCGATACGCCGCGACCGCCAAGGGCAGCCCGGCCAACATCCCCACGCCGGTTGCAAATGATCTTTACGTCTATAGCGCCAGTTCGATGAGCGGCGGAGGTTTGGTCAGGCTCGTCGCCACCAACGGCTCGATCCAGGCGCAGCAGGTCTATTTCGCGGCCAAGCTCCCCAAGGCGATCGGAGGAACGGTTTTGCTGGGCGATTGGCTCTACGGCACGACCGACATGATTCTGGAATGTGTGGAATTCAGCACGGGCCAGGTGAAGTGGAGCAACCGCAGCATTGGCGCGGCATCGGTCTGTTACGCCGAGGGCATGCTCTATCTTCATGGAGAAAATGGCGAAGTCGCCCTCGTGCAGGCGACGAGCGATGGCTATCACGAGGCCGGCAGATTCTCCCCCCCCAATCAACCCAATCGCGGCCAAGCCAAAGCCTGGGCCTATCCCGTCATCGCCAATGCCCGCCTGTACATCCGCGATCTGGACATGCTCTGGTGCTACGACATCGGGAAATAAACCTGCCTTTGAATCACGTGGCATTTATTCGCTGCCATTGGGATTTGCTGTATGATCGCACGTCATGAGGAAACGAAGCATGAGAATCGGGATCGGTCGGATCGGCATCGCGGCGCTGGCGCTGGGCATTATCATCGGCTGCAAAAAAGAAGGTGAAGGCGGCGGAGGAGGCGCTACGTCGCAGCCTTCGACCAAAACGCTGCGGCTGGCGTTCGTCACGAACAATGCCTCCGATTTCTGGACCATCGCCCGCGCCGGATGCAATAAGGCGCAGGAGGAGATTCCCAACATCACGGTCGATTTTCAGATTCCGGGTGATGGTACCGCCGCGTCGCAGAAGCGGATCATCGACGATCTGCTGGCCCGCGGCATCGACGGCATCGCCATCAGCCCGGTCGATCCGGCGAACGAAACCCCGATGCTCAACGACGTGGCCAAGCAGGCGCTGCTGCTCACGCAGGACAGCGATGCGCCCAAGAGCGATCGCGCCTGTTATGTCGGAACCGACAACGTCGCCGCGGGACGGCAGGCGGGAGGGCTGATCAAAGAGGCGCTGCCGGACGGTGGAAAGATCATGCTCTTCGTCGGCACGCTGGACGCCCAGAACGCGCGCGATCGTTATACCGGCATCAAGGAGACGCTGGCCGGATCGAAGATTGAAATCATCGACGTGCGGACGGACGACACCGATCGAGTGCGCGCCAAGGCGAATGTCTCCGACACGCTGGTGAAGTATCCCGATATCGCAGGCTTGGTCGGCTTATGGAGCTACAACGGCCCGGCAATTGTCAATGCCGTCCGTGATGCACAGAAGAACGGGAAGGTGAAGATCATCTGTTTCGATGAAGAAGATGAGACCCTGGCCGGCGTACGCAGCGGGGACATTTTCGCGACGGTGGTGCAGCAGCCGTACGAGTTCGGCCGGCAGGCGATGACGCTGATGGCCAAGGTCCTCCGAGGCGACAAATCCGCCATCCCCACCAGCAAGCAACTGTTCATCCCGACACTCGCCATCGACAAGAGCAAGGTGGATGAGTTCCAGACGAAGCTGAATAAGTTGAGGGGACGTTGACCCGATGCCGGGAGGAAAGAGCAACGCCACAGATAGACACAGATAAACACAGATAAAAAAGATAAAGAAAGCAAATTTGGAATCTCTTTGCATTTCATCTTGGTCCATCTGTGTTCATGTGTGGCGAAAATGGAATTGCTTCGATGACGACTCCAATCCTCCAACTCTCCGGCATCTGCAAAAGCTTTCCCGGCGTGATCGCGCTTGCTAACGTTGGCCTGGAAGTCAATCGCGGCGAAGTTGTCGCGCTGATCGGGGAAAACGGGGCGGGGAAATCGACGCTGATGAAGGTGCTGGGGGGTGTTTATCAGCCGGACGCGGGGGAGATTCGAATCGATAATAAGACGGTCTCGATCAATTCCGTCGCCGATGCGGTGCGGCTGGGGATTGGATTTGTCCATCAGGAGCTCAATGTTCTGGACAACCTCGACATCGCGGGAAATATGTTTCTGGGGCGCGAGCCTCGATGGGGCGGGCCGCTCAAGTTGATCGATCGCGGCGCGATGATTCGCGACAGCGAGCCGCACCTGAGACGGCTGGGGCTTAACGTGTCACCCGCCACTTCCCTTCGGAAGCTGTCGCTGGCGCAGCAGCAGCTCGTGGAGATTGCCAAGGCGCTGGCGCAGAACGCAAGGATTTTGATTCTCGATGAGCCGACCAGTTCCCTCACCGCCGCGGAGACCGACCGGCTGCTGGCGACGGTCAAAGAACTGCGAAATCAGGGCGTGAGCATCATCTACATCTCGCATCGTCTGGGCGAGATCGGTCGGATCGCCGACCGTGTCGTGGCGCTGCGGGATGGGCGAAACGTCGGGCAGCTTCCACAGAGTGAAATCACTCACGACAACATGGTCCGGCTGATGGTGGGCCGGGAGCTGAAGAATTTTTATGTGCCCGGCTCATCGAAGGACCAGGCCCCCCGCCTCCAGGTGCGCGATGTCCGCATCGGCTCGCGGCCCGACCGGTCCGTCAGCTTCGATGCGATTGCGGGAGAGATTCTTGGATTTGCGGGATTGGTGGGTGCGGGAAGATCGGAGCTGTTCCAGGCCATCTTCGGCATCGAGCCAATTCTCGAAGGTCAAGTGCTGCTGGATGGCAAGCCGATCTCGATCCGCAGCGCGCGCGATGCGATCGCGGCGGGAATTTTTCTGGCCCCCGAAGATCGCCGTCGGACCGGTTTGGTGACGGAGATGAACGTGCGACACAACATCAGCTTGCCGGCGCTATGGGCAAATTCGCGCTTCGGCTGGATCAATGGCCGGCGCGAAGCTCAGGTCGCGCAGCAACAGGTGAATTCGCTGCGCATCAAAACCCCTTCAATCGAGACCAAAGCGATGAACCTGAGCGGCGGCACGCAGCAGAAGGTCGTCCTGGCTAAATGGCTCGCACTCGATCCCAAGGTGCTGATCGTCGATGAGCCGACGCGCGGCATCGACGTCGGCGCCAAGGCCGAAATATACCGCCTGCTGCGAATGCTGGCGGACCGCGGCGTTGCGGTCATCGCCATCTCCAGCGACATGGAAGAAGTCCTCGGCATCAGCGACAGGGTCGCGGTCATGCACGAAGGCGCGATTACCGGGATTCTTCCCCGCGAGCATTGCAATGAGCAGGCGGTGATGGAACTGGCATTCGGTAGAGCACGGACGGGGGCGGCGGCCTAAAAATGGGCGCATGCATAGCTGAGATCTTTGTTGTATAATTTGCTTGGCTTTCCAAATCCCTTATGGGTCATTTCCCTCTCAAGCGTCGCAACCGCGCGGTGATTAACGAGATGCCTCGAATCGAGAAATTGGAAGAGCGGCGCCTTCTCTCTTCCGGCGGTTCCATCACTGGAATAGTAGTTTCGCCACCGCAACCGGCGCCGCCGGTACCCGCGTTCAGTGCTTCCACGCTCGTCGCCGGGTCGGATGGAAATATCTGGTTTGCCGATCAGGACAACAACGCCATTGGACGCCAAACGCCCGATGGGACGATCACAGAATTTCCCTTGCCGACGGATGAGGCGGGGCCCGACCAGATCACCAGCGGGCCCGATGGGAACTTGTGGTTCATCGAATCCGATGTCTCTCGAATCGCGAAAATCACCCCGGCTGGAAATGTCATGGAATTTGCGATGGCGTCGCCCGACAGCAGCCCCAGCGCAGTGACGTCCGGTCCCGGTGGCTTATGGTTCGTCGATAGTGGTAACAACGAGATTGGCAAAATCACGACCGGCGGCACCGTTCATGAGTTTTCCGTCGATCCGAATCTGACCCTGATCGGCGGGATCGTCGCGGGTCCCGATGGAAATCTTTGGACGCCGGTGCAGGATGATTCGGGAAACAGTTTTCTGGCGCGCATTTCGACTACGGGGAAAGTGACAACCTTCTCGCTCCCGGACTATCCTAACGATCTGACTATCGGCCCCGATGGGAGCCTGTGGATCGGCTGCGACGGCGCCATCGATCGCATGACGACCGGCGGCGCGGTCACCAGCTTTCCGATCCCCAGCGGCGACGGCGCCGTCAATATCACGAGTGGTCCGGACGGCGCACTCTGGTTCGAGACGTATGGCTCGAATGCCATGGGCCGTGTCACAACCAGCGGAAGCGTCATCGAGTTTAATCCGCCCGGATTGGCGCAAGATGGATTCGTCGATGATCTGACCTCCGGGCCGGGCAACAAAATCTGGTATGCCACGGACAGCGGGACAATCAGCTCCTTCGCACCTCAGAACGCCCTCCTGGCGGCAGGAACTGACGCGACGGCGACCGCCGGCTCTTCATCGACCTTGACCGTCGGTTCATTTGTCGATCTCGCGCCGAGCAGCACCGCATCCGCATTCTCAGCCACGATCGATTGGGGCGATGGAACCACATCGGCTGGAACCATTGATGCCAATTCTCAAGGTGGCTTTGATATCAGCGGCACCCACACCTTCGGCATCGGCAGCTCGAATATCACCGTCACGATTACCGACATCCGCACTACTGCCGGCCTGGGCGGACGGACTGCGACCGCTTATTCGACGTTGACGTCGCCCGCTCCGCCGACACAAGGGACTGGCGTTAGCATTGACGCGACCGCCGGGCAACTTTTCAGCGGCGTCGTGGCCCACTATACGGGCGTCATTCTCAACTCCCTCTCCTCTTATTCGGCCAACATCGACTGGGGCGACGGGCACTTCACCAGGGGGACAATCACCGCCGATGGCCAGGGTGGCGTGGCCATTTCCGGCAGCAACCGCTACGCGCATTCCGGTTCATACACGGTGACGACGAATCTCTGGCCCTGGTCATTTGGGCCGGTCCTGCCGATCGATGGTGGCGTAGGCGGAGGAGTCGCCGGCCGAGGGAAGGTCGTTGGAGTACCGGTCAAAGCCGTGGGAGTTCTCTCCGGACCCGGCGCGGCTGCTTCAGGCACGACCCTATCAACGCCGGGCAGCACGGTCTTTCCCGAGCCGCCCATTCCCGATCCGTTCCCGCTGCCCCAGCCCAACGGCACCACCAGCACCGCCACCGTCGCCCAGGGCGTGATGGACGGCACCGGCTACACGCTTCTCGCCGCCAGCTCCCAAACGTTCAGCAATGTCGTCGCGACTTTCAAATTGACCGATCCCAGCGCCGACTTGAGCCACTTCCAAGCCACGGTGAAGTGGAGCGATCCCGGCACGTTCGATTGGTTCACACTCTCCGCCCCGGATATCGCGAATGCCCCGATCACGCCGGACGGAGAGGGTGGATTCACCGTTTCCGCCAACACCAATCTGGCGCAGTACGGCTGGTATCACTATCAAGTGCTCATCTCCGACGATCGAATCGCTTCGCCGAGCAACTCAATCGTCGGAGCGGCCTACGGGCAAGTGATCATCGACACGCCCATTCGTCCCCCGCCGCTGGCGGGAGGCGTCATGGCCAACGGCGCAGGCGCCGTCCGCACCACCAGCGGCAACACCAGCACCCCCCCGCCCAATCCGGCTTTTTCCGAACACGTAAAGTTCTCGCAAACACCGATCAAACATCGCGCCCATAGTGCCTTCAATGGCGAGCTTGGCATTCTGAGCGGACTTGTCGGGAAAGTTTCACAGTTGCAAGGAACCATCAACTGGGGCGATGGCTCAAGCTCCGTCGCCCAATTCAAAGCAGACAAAAAGGGCCGCATCCACGTGCGCGGGAAGCACACGTATGCTGCCGGAGGCAACGATACGATCTCTGTATCCGTCACTCAGTCCCTGGCCGATTCATCCGATCCGCCAATTCGACTTCCAATCGCCAGGACGAGCGCGCATATCACTGGCGGCCATCATGTGAGTCACAAGGAAATGCATCGTTGAAGCTTTTCAGTTTCAACGTGTCGAAGCGTTTTTAGTTCTCGATCCGATTTCATTCACTCAAGCTCGAACCTTCGCGTACTTCCTCCCGAGCCGTATAATTACTGGATTGGAAATTACGACTTCTTTCTGCGGATCGCTCAGCTTCTGCCCGTCAATTTCCACCGCCCCCTCCCTGATCTTGCGTATCGCTTCACTGTTCGATGAAGCCAATCCCGCTTTCACCAACAACGGCCCTGGCTTGAGCGGTGCCGTGCCAACCGAAATCTCCGGCGTGTCCTGCGGAATGCCCTGGCCCTTTTGAATCCGGTCCCATTCGTCTTGCGCCGCCCTGGCATCCGCTGGGCTGTGCAGCCAGGAAATGATCTCACCCGCCAGCTTCACTTTTGCATCGCGCGGATTGGATTGGATCAGCGGACGGAACGCCTCGGGCGGAAGGTCCGTCAGCAGTGTGTAATAGCTCTCCATCAACTCGTCCGGCAGGCGCATGATCTTGCCGAACATGCCATTTTGCCCGCCGGGCGGATCGGTGATGGCGATGTAATTCCCTTTGCTCTTGGACATCTTGTCCTTGCCGTCCGTCCCCACCAGGAGCGGCGTGACAATCACCACCTGCCCCTCTTTCCCCTCCTCCTGCTGAAATTCGCGCCCGACGAGGTTGTTGAAAAGCTGATCGCTGCCACCCATCTCGACATCGGCCTCGATCACCACGCTGTCCCAACCTTGAAGTAGCGGATACATGATCTCGTGCAGGCGGATATCGAGGCCCTCGGCGTATCTATTCGCGAAATCCTCGCGCGCCAGCACTTGCGCAACCGTCTTGCGGGATGCGAGACGAATGACATCGACCAAACCCATTTTGCCGAGCCACTCGCCGTTGTAGCGCAGTTCGAGTTTCGAGGGGTCGGTGAGAAGAACCTTGCCGACTTGATCGACATACGTTTTGGCGTTGCCGTCGATTTCTTCGCCGGACAATTGGGGGCGGGTTTTATTACGCCCGGTGGGGTCGCCGACACGGGCCGTGTAATCGCCAATGATCAGCACCGCTTTGTGGCCCCACTCCTGGAACTGCCGGATCACGCGCAGCGGCACCGCATGTCCCAGTGTCACATCCGGCGCCGTCGGATCCATCCCCAGCTTGATCCGCAACGGCGTCCCTCGCGCAAGCTTCTCGCGCAGGTCCGCTTCAGTGAGAATGCGCTCGCATCGGCGGCTGAGGAGCTGGAATTGTTCGTCAATACTGATTCCCATTGAGCGGTGCGATTGTAAGGGTGCCGAATGCTATCTCAAAATCCAAGCAGTCCGCGCGAATTCCCGCGGGCAAAAATACAACCACAGAGATCACGGAGCACACAGAGGGCACAGAGAATGAAAACCCATTAACCGCAGATTGCGCGGATATCCGCAAATTAAACAAAAGAGGAAATCTGCATCTGCACTGATCTGCGTGATCTGCGGTTCTAACTCTTTTTCTTTCTCTGTGTCCTCTGTGCTCTCTGTGGTCTCTGTGGTTTGTCGCTGATTTACAAAGGCGAGTTAATGCGACGAACCGCTGAGCAGAAACACCGCCGTCATGCTTGTATTGAACAGCGCGTGCATGGTGATGCACACCCAGAGGTTGCCGGTGCGCTGGTAGGCATAACCGAGACAGATCGCCAGTAAAAAAATAATCGGCAGGGACCACGGCGGATGCATCAGGGCGAAGAGAGCGGAGGTGATGCCAATGGCACTCCAATCCACCCCTGTTCGCGTGTCGGAGTGTACGCCGCGGAGGCGCGGCAAGAGCCAGCGCATGCCGCGTTGAATCAGCGTTTGAAGACTTTCCAGCACATTGGGATCCTAAGCTTAGAATTCCACGTGGACAAGTTGTCGC
>JADMIO012807443.1_pt1 | contig 42784 bp, 35 predicted proteins | sample 8958161 | NCBI WGS metagenome assembly JADMIO01 (sample SAMN16585339, study PRJNA669376) | soil metagenome | isolation source: Crop rotation soil | place: USA: Cullars Rotation, Alabama | collected 2011
GCCGCGACTTCAAGTCACGTGAATTCCAAGCTTCGGATCCCACTGTGCTGGAAAGGGCATAGTCGATCCGGATTTCGACTCCCTCGAGGGGCTCAGCGCAGAAGGAAGGGAAATCCTATGCCTCAAGGTCGGGAACGGGGCCAAGCATAAGGTCATCTTCACGGGCGCCCACCATTCCCGCGAATGGATCTCCGTGGAAATCCCCTATTACGTGGCCGAATACCTGATCCGCAATTATAAGGATACCCCTTCGAACGCGAAGGAAGCGCGCATCAAGAAGCTGGTGGACAATCGGACCATATTCTTCATCCCCATGGCCAATCCCGACGGGCATATCCACACGATCACGCAAGATCGCGGGTGGCGTCCCAACCGGCGCAAGGTGAAGGTCGATGCGATGGAATTCGAACGCCATTTCACCAAGGACGGCGAAATCAGCCCGGTAAAGGTCCCGGGCGGAAAGGACGAGAAGGTCAAAGTCCCCGCCAAGGATTACACCGGCGTGGACGTAAACCGGAACTATCCCGCCAAGGACTGGGGAATCGAAACGGCGAAAGGTTTCGACATCAAGACCAGCCGGGATCCCCGCAGCAGCGGTCCCGACAGCATCTGGTGCGGCACCGGCCCGGCCTCGGAGCCGGAAACGAAGGCTATCTCCGACCTGATGGTCCAGGAAAAGTTCCGCGCCAGCATCACCTACCACAATTACAGCCAGCTCATCCTGTACCCGGATGCCGCCGAAACCGATACCTTCGTGCAGCAGGTGGGCAACGGCCTGAAGGAGTTGACCAACGAGTTCGCGGATTCGCCTTACACCTACGAATCGGGTTCCAAGCTGTACAAGACCACCGGAGACGCGATGGAATTCAGCTACCAGGCCTCGCCGGGCCGTCCGAGCTTCACTCCCGAGCTACGCCCCGCCGCAGGTGCGCCCGAGGAGCATGAGTTCAGCGGCCTGCCGGAAGATCAAATCGAGCCCTGTTTCAAAGAGAACCTGGGAGCGGCTTTGGCCTTGATCAATTGCGCGGGAAGCAATAACGCTCCGGCGGCGGGGCACAGCGTGACGGTGACGGGGAACCTGGTGCAGGTGGCGGTGAACATGAACTGCTGGCAGGTGTTCAAGGGCTGGAAGCCCTGAAGCCTGGATGGCCCGCAGGTTTGGAGTCGGATTCCTGGACCCGGGCCACGTCTTTGGCTCAGGCCGTTTTCAATCCGAACCTTCTTTGATGAGTTTTCCCGGATCCAAATAGAACATCTTCTTCCACCCTTGCCGTTCTCTGGTAATGCGCCAAGGGTAGGGGAGCAATGTGATGATGTGGTAATGGAGGTGGGAAGCCTTGCCCATGGCGTTACCGGTGTTGCCGACGTAGCCCAGGGTATCCCCCTTGGAGACGTATCGTCCGGATCCCAATTCGAATCGAAGGAGGTGGGCGTAGTAATGCAGGCGCAGCAAAGGGCCGAGCATATAGATCATGTTCCCGCCCTTGGGATGCTGCCCGCGCCATACGACGATGCCGCTTTGGGACGCCACCACCGGGGTGCCGGCGGGCTTGAAGATGTCGATGCCCTTATGGACGCCCGAAGTGCCCCAGGGGTAGTGCCAGAAGGTCTGGGGATTCCAGGAACGGGTATCCGCGCCGGCGACGGGATTGAGCATGCGGGTGGGGAGGGCGCATCCGATGGCCATTGTCATTATCGCGAACGCCAGGGCCAAGTCCCCGAAAATTCGCCTCGCTTGCATCAGGCGGTTTCCGATCTCCTGGATCGGACCCGATACGTAATGAAAAGCGCCAACCAGACGAGCGCCAGGTTGGCGAGGTAAAGGAGCGGCATGAAGATAAGGATTTGGGCGGCATCGGGATCGGCTGACCGGGTGGCGGCGAGCGTTGCGAGCAAAAAGAATGCGGCGAGGCAAGAAACGGCGCCCCGGATTTTCGATGGAGCGAAAGGGAAACGCGATTTATGCAGCAGGTTATCCATGACGATCGCGAACATCGCGGCCGCGATAGAAAGGAACGGCGGCAGGATGAACACCAGCCGATCGAAATTGGCGCTCATTTGCTCCTCACCCTGAGCAGGGTAATAGATCACGAACCGATAGGCTCCCGCGAATTTCAGGGGGAAAAAGAGGAGAAAGGCGGTAAGTGCGAACGAATAGGAGATGAAAAACCGGAATAACGATGGCCTCACTTGAATTCCCAGAGCAGGGCTTCTTTGGAGAGCGTAAAGTCGCTCCAGTAGCCGTCGATATTGATCCCGAGGTTAATCCGGAAAAAGGATTTGAAGGAGCCAATGCTGGCCAAGGTGCCGTCATCCCAAAGATCGATGTGATCGCCGATTCTGCGCTTGGTCCCCTTTTCATCTTCCTGGAGCCAATAATCCTTGAAGAAAACGATTCCCTTTTTGCCTTTGAAGGTTTCTTCGAAACTGGCTCCGACGGTAACGATCGGTTTGGGACAACCCGGGAAAGGCATTTTCCTCAACCAATCGGCAAGTTCCTGGGCTCCCCGGGCATGTGTTCCGTTTTTTCTGGGACAATGTTCGCATTTGTTACCCTTGAAGGAGGCCATCGAAATCCCGGTCTTGACCATGGCATCGCTAACGTGGATGGCGCAATGGTTCGCGTAGATGTCTTTGCCGGTTTTGGGATCCTTATGGAGAACGGTATCGTTGGGATAGTTGGACCGCAATTCGCTAAAGGAAACCGACTTGATCTTAGCTTCGGCTATTGAATCCTTGCGATTGTTCGTTTTCACGACGGTCGGCTTGGGAGGCATTTAAACCCCTTCCTTTACGAGCGCTTCGTCACCCCAGTAAACGGTCAATTCCGATTCACCTTCCTGGGTCGCAAACCGAGGGGTCTTTCCTTCATCGTCCGTGTATCCGAAGAGGAATTTCTTGCCGTCCTTTTCGGCGTAGAAGGGGCATCCGGCTATAGGCGCGCCTGTCGTTTCGTCCAAAAGCTGGATTTGCTCGTCGAAGTCATCCGAGAGCTCAGCCATCTCCTCATCGACCCAGCGGACGTTCGTGTCCTCTCCCGTATCGGAATCCTGCGCGGCGGCTTTGATTCCCGCCCCCGCCCCTGGCGGTGGCCCGCCGGTCCCGCTGTCGATATAGGCGACCTCCTCGCCCTCGATCACGAGCAGGTAGCGCTCCAGCGGATCCCCGAAGAAGGTGATCTGGGTCCCCTGGACGAAAGTCCCTTTCTTCACTTCGCGCTTCTCCCGATCGCGGATGGCGTACTTCCACGGGCGTTCGGGATCGACCAAGTCCAGGTCCTCGTCGAAGATCGTGAAATGGATGACCCACAGGGGCGTCAGGTAGGAAGGCTTGTACTTCAGGAGCCCGTAGACCGGGCACTCCTTGGGGGTGTGCACCGTCGCGCGGGCGGCCGGGCAGGCGAGATCGGGCTTCTCTTCTTCGTCGAAGAGGAGGATTTCCACGCGGCGGTTGGTCTGGGAACGGTAGTTGTCGCGCTTGGGTTTCTCGATGGGGAAGGACTCGCCGCACCCCAGCACCTTCTTACCGTCGTCGACGAATTTCACCTTCTTGCGGTAGGCGTCCAGGCCCGCGGCATCGACCCCCATGCCCTCCGCCAACTCGTATTGGTACAGGTCGAAGAACGCGCCCCAATATTCGGCCTTCAGCTTCTCGCCGCCCAGGGCGGCGGCCGGCAGATCGGGTTGGGAAATCTTGAGATCGGCCTTGGAGGCATTGTACTTGTCCCGGAAATTCTGCAAGGCCTTTTTGGTCTTGTCGCCTAAGGCCCCGTCCACGGGGCCGGGATCGCAGTCCCACCCCAGGCGCTGCTTCCAATGGGCCAGGATCTGCTGGTAGTCCTCGACGCGGTGCTGGGGCTGGCAGGTGGCCTTCCAGGTATCGCGATCGTTCTCGATCACGGCCAAGAGGGCCTTGCCGCGCTTCTCCGAGAGGCCGAAATTGTATTGCACCCCGCCCGAGGTGTCGGTATGGCCGGCAATGACCATGAACTTTCCCTCGTGGGCATTGAGGTATTGGAACAAGGTCGCCACCACGCCCAGCCCCGAGGCCCCGGAGGCGGCCGGGTTCGGGTTCGCGGTTTCGACGTCGTCGCCGTCGGCGCCGGAGGGGCCCGAGGGCGCCGAAGGCAGGAACACCGCGCTGTCCAAGGAGAAGAGCGCATCCTCCACCTCAAGCACCAGCATGGGCAGGGTGGGAGCGAAGGGGACCTTGGGCGAAACGGCCTTGGTTCCGAGGTATGCGATCTCGAAAGACAGGTCCGGGGGCTCGTGGCTATGGGGCTTGCCCGCATGCGGATCCTTGAGGCGCGCGGGGCATTCCCAGATCACTTCGACGACGCCGTCCTTGATCTCGCCCGATAGCCCCGTAATCAGGATCGGATCGGCCTTGCCTTCCTTGGCGTAAACGGTGATCGAGGCCTCCTTAAAGGCGGGGATCGCCTGGATCCGGGCGTGGAGGGTGTATTGCTCCTTGGGATGGATCTCCTTGGGAGCCTTGCCCTCGGAATCGATCCACTTGAGATCGGTGATGGGCGTGGGCGGGAAGACCTGGACCCTGCCGCTCAAAGCCTTGAGGCCATGGGCCGGAAGCTCGGCCTCGAAGAACATGCCTCCCGTCTTGTTGGGCTTGGAGACAACGTACAGGACCCGGAACTGGTTGGACCAAACCTTGCCCTTGACGGTCTCGATGGCCACTCCTTCGGCGTCCTTGACGGCGATCTTAACGGCCGATCCGTCGGCGACGAAGGCGGTGCCGACCTCGATGGGGATGCGGCCGCCGGAGGCCACGTTGGGGGCTCCCCAGCGCGCGGTCTGCAACAGCGACTTGAGCTGGATCTTCAGGAGCTTGTCGGTCTGACCTTGATGCTTGGTCATGCTGCAGATCCCCTACCGGTTTGGAGGTACTTCTTCATCCGTACCGTTGCCTTCGCTTGGAAGCATGACCGCCTTCGACTCGAATCCTTTTTCCGGATCCAGGTAGGAAACCTTGGGCAGGATCCCGCGCTTGAAATAAAGGCTTTCGAATCGCGAGCCGCGGGGCAACTCCACCCCGATTGGATCCTTCCAGGCCGGGGATTGAATCCACGCGCCATGGATGTCCCGCTGCAAGATCCAGGGGATCCCTTCGGGATTCAGTTTCAGGGTGGCCATGGCGGGACCGGCCACCGCGGAATAAGGCGTCGCTTTCGGGATACCCGCGCCCAGGCGATATTCCGGACCCACCAGGGAGTGGGACCAGCATTGCAAGTCGGCCGGCTCACCCTTGGCGCCGGAAACGCGGAACAAGGCGGACCATTTGATCTGCGCGCCGGCGGTGACCGCATCGAAGGCCTGGAAGAACTTCGCTTCGGCCAAGGAAAGTTTAGCGAGCGTTGGGCCAGCCAGAATCCCTTTCTCCTCATGCCAATAAGCCGACTCGATGTGGGCTTTGCCTTCCTTGAAGCGGGTCCAGAAGATGCAACGAAAGGTCGGTGAAACGCTGACCATGCGGATTGCCAGCAGTTCGCCGGCAGGTATCGGAAAATCCTCCGTCCACGTGATGCGGTCCGGGGGGGCGCCAAGGAATCCCTTCAGGAAATATCCCCTTCCGTCCTTGCCGCTGAGCAGACCCGCCAATTTGGGGTCCGCTCCGTCCGGTTTTTCGTGATAGGCCAGGGCCGGGACCAATTTGTAGTTCGCTTTTCCAGGCAGGTCTATCAGGTAGGTTACGGCATTGTCCCCGTGGACGCGGGAAAGGGATACTTTCCCTCTGGCCAGCCATCCCACCCAAAAATTCTCCGGGTCCCTCCCCGCGGGCGCCATGGAGGCAACCGGTTCGGAAGCGGAGTCGCCTTGGCCGATCCGGATCGTGCGGGAAGCCAATTGGGATCCGCCTCCTATGAACATCTCGCGGTGGAGGACGGCGGGGGGTTTCATGCCGTCATCCCGCCAGCAGAGGTGGAAGAAATGGGAATCGCCTTCCGAAAAAGGACTAGTCGCGGGGAAAGCGACTTGCATGGGATGGATCTGGAAATCCAGCCATTCCGTGGTGAAGGTGGCGGAGGGCGAATCCACCTTTGCCTGGATCGAGTAATTCCCGGCGGGCAATGGCCCCAAATCCCCTTGCAGCGCCAGAGAATAGGTGGCTGTCGTGTGCGCGTCCACGGGGGCGGTGGGGAATTTCCTCAGCCGAGGGACTCCCGGCGGCTTCGGCGGCAGGTATTCCACCACCTTTTGGGTTCGATGTCCGATGTCTTTTAGGATATAGGTGATCAGATGGTCGAGCAGATAGGGTGCCTGGGCTTGGTTGTCGGACATGTTCTTGAATGATATGCATAGCACAACGTCTTCTTGCGCGGCATAGCTGGCTCCGGCGGGTTCCAGAGCAGAGGTTATCTCGAAAGGTCCCGCGATCATATGGCCCCTACATTAAATATTCGTTTCATCCCAACCTCGCAATTTGAGTAGGCATTTTCCGCAATAATCGTTCGTCGTCAGGGGCAGATATCCCATCAGGCACCAGTCGTTGGCGTCATGATTGGTCGTGAAGTCCCCGACCTCGCTCCCTAGAGCGCCCTCTGTATAATGGTGCCGTAGATAGAGTACGTGGCCCATCTCGTGCATGGTGTTCTGGGTTACCCCATAAGGCATGGAACTCTGGTAAACCGAGTTCGGATACCATACGAAGCAGCCCCTGCGCTTCAAGGCCACGCCGCTGGTGGTTTGATTCCATTCACGCGGTTTTGGGTGGCGGTCCCAATAGGAATAGGAATCGCCCACTTCGCTGCGGATGATGGTCACTCCCGGCAGGCTTCCGCCGTTCCAATAGGTCATGAACCGGTCAAGCAAGTCATTGATAAGCGTCGCTATATAGTCCCATGCAATGGCCGTGGATAGATCGAGTCGGGGCGCGGCCGCCGGTTTGTTGGCGTTGTAGTTCACATCCGTGTCGATCCAGATCAGGAACGGGCTGTTGATATCCTCCTTGACCAGGGTATTGAGATCGTAGCTCCCGGGATTGGATGCGCCTCGTTTCGCGAATTGGATCGCCTCGCGGTAAGACGCGGCGGTCATATGCACCGGGGAAGTGGCCCGCCGGTCCACTTCCAGGTAATGAAAGGCTTTCATGTACTCGGCACGCATGACGTTGGGGTGGATGGTTCCCAAGGCGCCGGTCATGGAAGGGTCGATGGGAGGAACGCCCGCGAAAGCCCCTTGCGGTTGCTTGATCACGATGCGGGCCAGGCGCAGGTTGCGCCACACCTGGAGCACTCCGCTGGTCTTGATCTCGTTGGGCAGCGATTCGCGCCCGTCCACCAGCACCCGCACCTTGATCTTGTAGGCGTCCCCGGCCATGCGCGAAGGCAGGAAGACCACACCCGTCACGCCGTCGGCGTCGGTGGTGGCGGTGACGCTGAAATTATTGGGGCGGGAATCGGTGGAAGCCTGGTAGGGGAATCCGGTCACCGCGCCCGAGGCGAACAGGGGGCCGTGCACGTCACCGGGGATTTTCCCGCCCTTGGCTTGGGGACAATTGAAGCCGAACACGGCATGGGCGGCGGCCGGCAGCTTGCTGCGCACGTAGGCGCGCGGGGAATGGGTCTTCTCGGTACTGGCTGAGATGGACGAGAGGTAGGCCCGCCCGCTCTCGGCCGGATCGTAGGCCGGGACGAATTCGAAAACCACCTTCACGTCGGCGGCGGGGGCGCCGTTGCCCGGCCGGGTCACGGTGGCCAGGATGGGGATTTTTCCCAGGGCCCGGTTATCGCTCCACATGGCGGCTTCGGCGTTGAAGCGCGCCCGGGCGATGGGATTGTCCAGCTGGGTATCGTTCGTGAAGCAGAAGCTGCCCGGGAACACCAGGCGGGCGTCCACAGCGAAATCGGGCTGATGGGTAACGTTTCCGTCGGTTGTGCGCACGATGGCCTTGACCCTGTCGCGAACCTTTTCGGCGAACTCGTCGTCGCCCAGGGTATGCCCGGCGATATGGTCGAGCTCTTCATGGAGATGGCGGGCGCATCGGCGCGTGATCGCGCCTTCGTCATCATCGCATCGGCCGTAGTAGAAGCCGATGGCCTGCATGCGCTCCTGGCGGCCCTTGACCGTGGCCGGATCGCTGAACAGCGGCTCGAAGTCGCCCCAGGCCACCGTCAGGGAATACCTGGGGGGCTCCTCGTGGATGACAACGTGGAGATCTTCCCCGGCCGGGGCATCGATCTCGACGGGATCCGTCGTGGCGGTCCGGTCCAGGGTCAGTTCTTCATCGCCATTGGGCATGCTCCGCTCCGGTCGCTACGGGTCTTCGGGAAGGTCGGTGCGATCCATCGAGGACTCGTCCGCTTTCGGGCCCTCGAGGTAGCGATAAGCGCCCGACTGGAACCTGAGGGTATCGATTTGATCGCGTCCCGCGACTTGCATGCCGCAGGACTCGATCACCTTCTGGGTGAATACGATATCCTTGCGCGCGCCGCCCTTGAAGGCGAAGGTCATCCCGCCCTGATCGGCATACCCGCAATAGGGAAGATCGAACGTCCGGAAGGCCGCCGGAGCCCCGCGGGCCTTGCCGTCGTGGACGAGGACTAAGTATAGGCGGGGCCGCTCGTCCGCCGTTCCAGACGCGGCGCCTTCGAAAAGGATCTGGGTGACCGTTTCCTTTTCCGCGTCGCCGTCAAGGTTGGCCTGGAAGGATTCGGCGCGCTTCAGTTTCGAGGAAGCGAAAATGCCGGTATCCGCCTGGAGGGAATCCAGGACTTTCGCGGGTACGCCCAGATCGAGCAGGGCGGCCCGCAAATCCCGCGGCGTCCGGGCGGCTTTTAGCCGCGGGAGGGGATCGTCGAGCTGCGTTTTCGCGGAGGCGGCCATTGCGAAGGCGCTGGCGATGAATGCCGCGGCGAGCTTAGAGATCATAGATGAGTTCCCAGGATGCGTTGGCGTTGTCGTAAAGATGTTGCATGCGCGTCTTCACGCTTTGCGAGTAGCCCTCGATGATTTCCTGCCAATAAGCCTTCTCGTCCTTGGCTTCGGCCAGCCCTTTGGCCAGCTTGGCCCCTTTGCCGGCGCCGTTATTGACCGAGCGATCGTAGAGCAGCGCCAGGGACTTCTGGGAAACGGTCTTGGCGCCCTTGTCGCGGAGCGCCTTCACGCAGGGGTCCAGGTAGTCGGCTACGGCCAGGTCTTCCTGGCAGGCCTGGAAAGGCTTGTGCTTGCCCGCATCCTTGAAGCGGGAGGTCCAATACGGCTTCCAGAGGTCATGGCCGCCGACGGGCTGCACGCTAGGGCGCCGCTTCACCTTCTTCTTGCCCATCGACCCGCCGCGGTTGTCGAAAATTTCCTCCTCGGCCAACTTGAAGTCGCCCGTCTTTTGCACCGTCTCGAGCAAGGCCTTGGAGTGCTCGCCGAAGATTTCCGAGAACTTGGCCGGGTCCTTGTCATTCATGCGTTTCAGGAGCTTGCCTAAGGGCCCTTCCTGGGTGAATTGGATGATCCCGAAGCTGAGGCCCACATGGCGGGGATTGGCGGTGTACTTCGAATAGGGGACGTTGGGATCGCTTCCGGTCGGCTTCGCCATCGGCTTGCCGTCCTTCTCCTTGCGCTTGTACCAGGCGGGGAGATCTTTCTTCGGATCCGCCTTGGGGAGGTCCCAATAGCCTTCGAACTCGTAGTCCAGGTTCAAAGCGGAATACGCGGCTTCTCCCTTGCCGCCTTCCGAGGTAACGATGAAGCCTACGATCTTCCGCTTGGCCTCGTCGTCCAGGGCCGTATGCGCGCCACCCGCGGAGGGCTTTGGATCTTCCGCCTTGGTCTCGGGTTTCGCCTCCTCCTTGGCCGGCTTTGGCGGCGGCGGGGCGGGCGTGGGACCCGCCGGGGCGGCCGCAGGGGGCGGAGGCTTGGTCCCCAACAGTCGCACCTTGTGCCGCCCCGGCGGAACCTTTTCCACGGTCACCTTGCCTGAAGCGTCCAATTGGCCCGTCTTGATTTGCCCCGTACACAGGCTAATCTCGTAACGCAAATCCTTGAAGGCCGCGTTGTCCTTCGCCTTGGTCACCTTCACCGTCAGGGTGTTCACCAGCTTCAGCGGTCCGGACACCGCCACGAACGGGCCCGACACCACCTGGAATCGGAAAACGGGCTCCAGGGCGATGCCCTCGGGCGGTTCGCCGGGCAGGTACTCTTCCTTCCAGGCCCATTCGCCCTTGACCTTCGCCCCCGAAACCTTGGTCTCGATGGTCTCCAGCACGCGGCAGGTGCCTGCCGTCTCCTCCAGGATCTGCACCGTGGCCGGCGCGCCGTCCTCGAAACCGTCGGCCGCGGCCTCGTATCGCACGGTCTCCTTCAGCTTGGCCTCGTCCTTGGACCACTTGGGATTCCCCAGCCCGATGACGGTCACCGTATACGAACCCTTTTCGGCGTAGCCGGCGTAATGGGCCTTGCCGTCGATGGTGCTTACGCCCTTGATCTTCTGCTTGTCCGGATCCTCGACCTCGTAGGGGACGCCCGAAAGTGGCTTGCCCGCGGAGTCGACGAACAGCGCGTCGATGACGTGGTGCTCGGTACCTTTGCCGGGCTTGGCCGGCGGGAAAGGCGATATCGACTTGGGCCCCTTCTTGGCGGCGGCCTGCGCTGCCGCGGCCGTGCCGGCGGTGGCGCCTTGCGACCCGCTGCCGACCTCGCCCCACAAGACGGTAAAGCAGCCCAAGGCGTTCATCGAAGGGGGGCCGACGCATACCGCCATATCCGAGATGCGCGCGCCGGGCTTTTTGCCCACCATAACGCCGGTGCTGCCCAGGCTCACGGGCCCGCCCACGTGGGGGATGGGCGGCACGCCGGGGGTCATCATCGGGCAAACATGCATGTCTCCCAAGGTGGAAGCGGGCATCTTGCCTACCATGATGGTCGGCTGGCCCAGGGTCACGGTGCCGCCATGCTGGGTGAGATCGCCCAAACGGGTCGCCGGCTTGCCCATCAGCCCTCCTTGACCCCGAATTCGAAGGCGGTGAATTTCTTCATGGATTCGATCCCGCCGTAATAGGCGCAGCCGCGCCAGGTCAGGGTCACCTGGTTGGTATCCTTGTAGATGACCACCGTATGCAGGACCATCGGTAGGTCTTCGGGGCCTTCGCCCACGTCCAGCCAAGCGATGGGACGGGCCCCAGGCAGGGTAAATGCGAATTGCGGATGCTCTTCGTCCAGGTAGGCGAGCTTGATGGTCTCGTCGCCCTTGAGGAACGGCAGCCTGAGCCCGTCGGCGGCCCCGTTGAAGAAGTAGGGATTCAGCATGGGCGGAACCTGGGCGGGAATGGCGGCGCCCTTGGCCCCCACCTCGGGGGCCTTCTTCAAGGCCCGCTGCCGGTCGGCCTCGGCGTCGGCCCAGTGTTCGGGGGGAAGGCCGGCGAGGGTGAAGCGCGGATGGAAGTTCTTATTCTGGAACCCGAAGGCAACCGGATCGGGGGCATCCGGCCAGGCGTCGAAGCGGCCTAGCACCAGGTTCTGGGGCGTGAGGAGCCTCTGGGGATCCTCGATGTTCGGAAGTTCCAGCCCCTGCAGCGCGGTAGGCGAGTTCTTGACCGCGAAACCCTTGCCGACGGGGTTCTTCATGTAAACGTAGGTCATCCCCTCGTCCGATTTCCCGTCCCGTCCTCCGTAAGCGCGGGAGAAATCCAGGGGCATCTCGGTGAATGGCTCCGGGGGAGAGAAGGCTATGCCGCCCGGGGTAACATGCACGCGGCGATCGCCGAATATGCGGGCTACCTTGCGGGCGCCGCCAACCTGGATGCCCACGTTCATTTGCGTTAGCGGCTTGCCTCCGGGCGTACGGGCGCAGCCCACCAGGCCCACGTCGGTCATGGGCTTAAAGGCCACCAGGTCCGATTCCACCGCCATTGAATCGGCATCCGGCCTGCCTCCGCCGTTGAACGCGTCCGCCTCCACGATGGGGATGGGCGCTTCTTCGTCCTCCCAGGCGGTCTTGCCGTTGGCGAACCTGTAGGTCTTCTTCCCGATCACCGAAAGGATGGGGGAAGCGTCCGGGGCGTTGCCCGGCATGACGGCGGCCATCCAATCCATCAGTTGACCATCACCATGGCGCCCTTGACCGTATTGATGGCCTGGGATTCGACATTGGTCATCAATCCCGTCATCTTATTCTGCATCCCCGCCTTGGTATCGACGTTCATCTGGCCTTCCAGCTTCAGGTTCATGCCCTTCACGCTGGCATCCATCTTGGCCTCCAAGGCCACCTTCTGCTTGGCGCCCACGTTCACGTTCATGCCGTCGATCGCCACGTCCTGCTTGGCCTTCACGTTGATCGCGCCCGATTTGGCCTCCATGCTGATTTCCTTGGCCTGGATGTTGAGGGCGCCCTTGGCGGAGAATTCCATGTCGCCTTCGGTGGTCACCGATACGGTGCCGCTTCCGGCGTCGATCTGGATCACGTGCTTGCCCTTCCCGTCCTGCAGGGTCAGCAGCTTCTTGTCATCGTCCAGGGACAGGATATGGCCATCCTTCGTCTGCAGGGCGGATTTCTTCTTCTCGTCGTCCATCGTCAGCTTGTGGCCGTATTTGGTATCGACCGAGAAGACCTTCTTGTCGTAGTCCATCTTCAGGATATGCGCGCCTTCGGGGGTCTGCATGGTGATATGCTTGTGCTTGTCGTCGAACACCAGCTCGTTGGCGTTCGTGGTCTTGAGGCGGATCTCCTGGTGATCGGGATCGTCGTTGAGGGTGAGAACGTGCTTGCCTTTGGTCGTGATCTCGATGACGGTCTTCCCGTCCTTGTCGTCGAGCCTGATCTGGTGCCCGGTGGCCGTGCGGATGAGGCTCTCCGAGGGGTTGCGCTTGTTGACCGGCGAGGCGTTGGCCGGATTCGGGATCGTCCCCAGGGCGATGGGCCGGTCGGGATCGCCGTCCTCGAAGGCCAGCACGATCTCGTTCCCGATATGGACGGGGAAATGCACCCCGTAATTGGGGCCGCCGTAGGCTTGGTTCATGCGGATGGGCAGGCTGGCCTGGCCGTCCTTCCGATCGGTCAGGTCGAAAGGCAGCTTGGCATGGTAACGCCCGTCGTCGTCGAGGAACGCGTATTGCCCGGTCACCCCGTCCACCTTGGCGGAAAGGAACCCGGCGATCTTGGGCTTGGGTGTCCGCAGCGGCGGCCGGAAGACGGTGTCGGCGGGGATGCATTCGAAGGTGTTCTTATAGATCAGCTTGGCATGGTCCCCTTCGAAGCCTTCCCGCTGGTCGCCTTGATGGGTCAGCCGCAGGACGGTGTATTTTCCCTCCAAGTGGCTGTTTCCATGGGGATCCTTGAGCTCGAAGCGCATTCCCGAACGGAAGGCCCGGCAATTGCTCTCGCCTTCCAACCGGATTTTGCGGACGGCGTGCATCTCGATGCGCAAGGTCGCGATCCGGTTCGCCTCGCCCGTATCCAGCGCTTGCGGACCGTAGCGGTAATCCTCCCCTTGCCCCGCCTTCGCGGCGCGTCCGATCACGGCGGTCTCCGGGGTCCTGTCATTGTAGTCCTTGACGGTCGCCTTGCCGGTCACCATGTGCTGCGTCCGCCGCAGCTTGATGATGTGGTCCCGCTTTTCCTTCTCGTTCGCAAGGTTGGATAAACCCGTATTCGCCTGGTATTCCACCGTCGGGGTATGGGGGATGGGCGCGATGCCGTCGACGCTATCCGCCAGTATCAGCTTTTCCTTGCTGCCGTCATGGTCGAAGCGGTAATAGACGCCCTCATCCTCCAGCAGGCGGGAGAGGAAATCGAGATCGCTCTCATTGTACTGGACCACGTATTCGCGCTTGCGCGGGGCGCCTTTGAGCTTCAACTCGTAATCGTCGGCCGCCAGTCCGCCGCCCTTCAGGACTTCCTCCACGATTTCCGTGAAAGTCTTTTTCGGGAAGATGCGGCTCTGGGTGGTGTAGTCCAGCAGCTTTAAGCGCGGCTCGATGGCGATCTCGTAGAGGTAGCTTTCCTCGCCGAAGTTTTCGCTCGCGTCGGGGTATTGGTTGAAGGCGGTGACCACGCCATGGTGTTTGACGGCGAAATCATCGCCTTCCACGGTCAGATGGGCCTCTTTGCCGACCAGGTCGGCATAGGGGATGTCCGGATCGGCGCTGGCGGCCTCGATGTGCAGCCGGAAGCATTCGGACATGGCCTCGGACAGGTTGAACTCCAGAACCCGGAACTTGTCCGGGGGCTGGGAGCCGATCTTCAGGTGGAAGCGGAGGGAAGTGGAAGAGGGCATGTTCGCCTTTCGATCCGGAGGGCCTGGACCCGGGATATCCCCAAGTTCCGGGAAATAATAATAGGTTTCCGGCGGCGGGCGGGCGGTGAGCTGGCTCACACCACGCGGAATGGTGTCGCGTATTGCGCATCCCTTCTCAGGCCACTTCTTCATGGCGCGAACGTTGCATGCAATGCCCCCAAACGAGAGATGAAATTTCAAAATCACCCCATCCCCCAAGAGAAGAGGGTGCCGGGAAATGAGCAAAACTCAATTTAGGCCAGCCATGAATTTCATAAAAAAGGAGGTTTACGAATATTTTACAGTATCTATTATTCGCTCTGTCGGTTTTCAACGCCCATCCACGAAAGCCACCATGCGGCGATTTCAATTTTCAGCGGTGATCCCCGTTATCCTACCGCTACTTCTGTCGCTTCCCTGCCATGCCATGAAGGGCATCAATCCAGACGGCAGCTTGGATAAGACTACCCTTAGCAAGGCGTACTTCGAAGGGGAATTTTGGTCAGTCATCACGGCCTTGGAGGAATATCGGAAAAATGGTCTGGCTACCGCAACCCGGGATGATTCCGTCTACACCTACAAGTATTTAAGTGTGGTCTACGCCGCCGACCCCTCCACGCGGCAAAAGGCTGAAAGCTTCATGTACCTGCTGCTTCGCATGATGCCTACCATCGATTTACTGGACCTGTATATTTCCGATAATATTGAATCGATTTTCCAGAAAGTCCGCAGCGATTTCGCGCGCATGCAGAAACTCAGCGAAACGAATAAAGTTGGGACCAGGACTGGGAAACAAGACACCTCGTCCGGTGCCGCCTACAATGAATCGTCAGCCGATAGTAGCCGGGTGGCAATGGGTGCAACTTCTCCAGAATTGGTCCACCCGACTTCACCTCCTTCTCCTCCAATCAAACCAACCGTTCTTGCTCAAGATACAGAAGGAAAACCGCTTTGGAAGCGGAAGAGACCATGGATTCTGGGGGCATCCGGGTTGGCAGTTGCCAGCGTTGTGGCCGCCTATGTGTATTTCAATGACAATGCCAGAACCGAAACCATTCCTGTCCCTTCGGCCGATAACTGAGTTCTATGGCGACTCAGGGAGTGCAGCAGATGAAAACCAAGATCTTGCTGATGAGCCTGCTCGGGCTTTGCCTTTTCTGGGCTTGCCACCTGGGTCAGGATGATGATCAAAAGGTTTTCGATGTTGCCGGCGACAGTACCTGGACGGAATTGGAGCGGCTCACCATCATCCTGGTCGGCGATTCCGGACAGGTTTTGGATACCCTGTTCGACGATTCTCTCCATTCGTTGAAAGAGTTGAAAACCCTTTCCGCAAAGGCATACCAAGGGGGGAAAATCGACTTCCAAATCCGGGGGTATAAAGGCGGGAAAATCGTCATGGAACAGACCCGGCACCTGCAATCCGGGGGCAAGATGAGGGTGGACACCGCTCTGGATTGGCGTGCATTGCCCCAGGAGATGGCCATGGAACCCGAAAGCTTGAAGTTGGAATTGGGTTCGGCCGCAGCGGACCTGCAAGCCATCATCCGACCTGGCTATGCCGACAAGTCTGTGGCTTGGAAGCTCCTAGGCGAAGGCGTGGTCGACCTCGATTTCGGAGGTGCACCCGTCTTCACGCCAAGGGTAAAAGTTCATCCCAAAAAGGCGGGGGAAGCCCGAATCCAGGTCACCAGCCGGAAGGATTCCACCAAGTCCGCAACCATTTCCATCAAGGTAGTTTACTCCCGGCCGGCCTCCCTCCGCCTGGATCGCCATGACCTGGTGCTATACCAGGGCGGGCCCGGCGATTTGCTCGAAGTCGAACTGTTACCGGTGACCGCGGATCAGGGAGTTACCTGGACATCCATGGACTCGTCCGTCGCCAGCGTCGATGCCCAAGGACGCTTTTCCCCACGCGGCCCCGGGACCACTTATCTGCTAGCCGTTTCGCCGGATTTATCTCTCCGGGACTCGGCTACGGTGGTCGTCAAGCGCGATGTACCTGTCCTTACCATCGCCCCCTCCAAAACCCAGGCACCGGTGCATTCCACCCTCATCTTCTCCCCTTCGGCAACCCAGGAGTTCGGGACCGTGGTTATGTACAAGTGGGACCTGGATGGCGACGGCGGTTGGGACGATTCCATGACTGGCGCCTGGGAGGGTCACTCAGTCAACCTGCCCGCGCGGAGCCGGGAATATGCCAAAGAGGGATCCTATCTTGCGGCCTTCCTGGTATGTGACGGGGAGGGTAATGAGGCCCGGTCCCAGGTTCAGGTACAGATCACCAACCAGGCACCTTTATTCCTCGCCTTGCGTGCCGATACCACGATTTCCATCAAGGATTCGATTCCTATGACGGCTCGGATCTCCGATCCGGACGGAAAGGTCGCCGGTTGGGCCTGGGATTATGACGGCGATGGAACCTGGGACGATTCTGGAAAGGTATCCGATTCCTTGGTGAGCATTTCACGAGGATTCCGTTATCTGATTCCAGGGCCGTATAAAGCCGTGATCAAAGCTATCGATGGGGATGGAAAAATCACCCTTGATACCGTGCTCATCACGGTACTTCTTGATGCGCCTATCGCCGATGCCGGGCAGGATACCACAGTTCTGGTGGGGCGGATGATCAACATCCATGCCAAGGGAGCGGATGGCTACGGGCCCATCGCCAAGCGGGAGATGAAAATTGGTTCCAACCCCTTCATCGCGCTTTCCAAACAGGACACCAGCATCCTGGCCCCGGATACTACTTCTGTGCTGACCGTTGTTGTCCGGGTCACGGACGACGACGGACTGAGCGCCGAAGATTCAATGCTGGTTTCGGTTCTCTACAGTCCCGATGCCAATCTGTCCAACTTGGTTCTTTCCATCGGTGTCCCGAATCCCGCTTTCAACTCCGGAGTGTTGGAATACTCCGCCGCCGTAGGGTATAGGGATAGCATCGTAAAAGTCACGCCTACCGCGGCAGATCCTACAGCGAAAATTATGGTGAATGGACTGCATCTGGTATCGGGATTACCTTCCAGTCCCGAGAAATTAAAGGTGGGCGGTAATCCCAATGCTTTCCAAATCCTGGTTACGGCGCAGGATGGCATAGCCAAGAAAACCTACCAGGTATCCCTCAACCGCGCTCCTAGCTCGGATGCCTCCCTATCGGCCTTGAAAGCCACCCTGGGCGCGAACACCAAGCTGGACCTGAATACGACTTTTTCGACTTCGGTATTCGAATACAGGGACACGGTTCCGCATTTGGAATCGAAAATCGTTTTCACGCCCACCGCAGCCCATTCCGATGACGTCCTTAGTGTAGATGACAGCCTAGTGGCATCCGGCAGCGCGACCTTGCCCAAGCCCCTGGCGGTTGGCGATAACGTCTTCAAAATCTCGGTCACCGCGCAGGATGGCGTGACCAGGATTACCTATACCATAATGGTTGTCCGCCTAGCGAAGCTGATATTGGAGCGCCGGCTGGGGATGAATTCCGCCTCGGCCCCCTTCGATTCCATGGAATTACCGCTTTCCGCGACCAGAACGGTTACGGCTCCGGCTGTGATCGGATTCCATTTCACCAGCTGGTCCCCGTCCGGAGGGAACCCTCAAATCAGCAATTCCACCCTCCCGAGTCCGGTCATTACCATTACGGCCGGGGAAAGCCGGGTTCGGGCGGAGTATGACACGAATACCTATACGCTAGCGGTGACCGGGGACGGGAATGGTACGGTCGCGCCCAGTGGTGTCCAAACGGTTAAGCACGGGGTCACTATTCCAATTAAAGCCACGCCTTCACCCGGGTACGTTTTTGTGGCATGGTCCGTCACTGGTCCGGTTACACTAGGAAGTGTGGACTCCGCAGGAACTTCGGCTACGGTCACGGGAAATGGAGCGGTGCTGGCGCGATTTGCCCTCAAGAAATTCACGATCACCGTCATTGCCAGCCATGGCAGCGTCACTAAGTTTCCGGATCAAGCGAGTTACGATAGCGGAACCTCGGTTCAACTCACAGCCAAACCCGATATCGGGTACCGTTTTTCCGGTTGGAGTGGGGCGGTTACAGACACCGCAAAATCGATTAACCTGGTGATGAATGGACCTAAGACTTTGACGGCGTTATTCCAAATCAAACAATACGGAATTACACTCATTACTACCCCTAGTGGCTCCGGAACAATCGGTAAAAGCCTGGACCAATCTTTGTATGACAGTGGAACCACGGTGCAACTCACAGCAAAACCGGGTATTATTTACAATTTTTCCAATTGGAGTGGCGCGGTTACAGGAATCACAAATCCGATTAATTTGTTGGTGAATGGAAATCAGACCGTGACGGCAGTATTTCAAATCAAGCGATCGACTCTTATTTTAGGAACGAATACCACTTGCATAAAAATATGCATAGACAATAACTGCGGTTTAAATCCATCGATTACAGCAGATGCGGGAACCGTTGTTACCATCACTGCTCCATCCGCTTATGCATGTAGTAGTAGTCCCAGTTTTTTCGTGAGATGGCTGCGAGTTTCAGGAAACTCTCTCATTTTAAACCCAGATTCGCCGAATTCTTCCATTACTATAGGAACAGAAAACAGCAATATAAATGCCGAATACCAGTAGTGACCACCGGTCCCAGCCCCGAACCCCAAGGATGAAACATGGGATACCTTGTTGATATTTTTTAGGGCTGCCTGGCACGGGGAGAGGACCAACCTTTGTGTGACAAAGGAACGGTGATCCAGGGTTAGTAATACGAGGTCCGATTGTCTTGATCATTGGCATTTCCGAAGGGATGCGTAACCCGAACTGCGCGGCGGGGGAAGGGATCGGCAATGGTGCCCCTCCGGTTGTCGTAGAAATGGTCCTTCACGGGCCGTTAGGCATTGGCGCCAGCCTCCACGGCGCGCTTGAAGGCGAGTCAGGGGAACCCAAGGGTTATTTCGGGGCCCAAGTCGGCGCCTTCAATCTCCACGCCGCTCGTCGAGTCACGCTGAACGAAACACAGAGTAAGAAAATGCTGAGCTGTTGCATCCTCCATCGCCTCCCATGCGGAGGCGAAAAGCCCAACCCCGCTTGGCCCGTTTTATCTAAGGGCCGTTAGAAGATCGGCCATGGTCGAAACCGGAGAGTCGGCAAGGGGACCTTGGCCGGTTCAACCCGGTTCCAGACTCTTCACCCGGATGAATTTCCAAACGGGCGGAAAGCCCCGCACTTCGTATCGCACGGTTGCGTTTTTACCGACTTCATAGGCCTTGGCCGCGAGGGTGTCCAAGGCGGCATAGATTTTGGAACTGCCCTCCAATTCCGTCGTGAAGACATAAGCCGCCCCGACCTGGATTTCGGTAGGCGTCCAGCTCTGGCGGAAAATGTTGGAGGGATAAGCGCGTCACCGTATGCGCATCGAGAAAGTCCTTCGCCAAGATGCGACCGACGCCGGAACGTTCGGGGACCTGGCGGACGAGGGCGAACCAGAACAGCGATGCGGCAAGCGCGCTTACGGCAGCGATGACGATCTGGATCTACTGGAAGCGTCTCATGACGTTTTCCCGGAACCGGGAAAGGTAGTCAGAGCGGAGTGCTTTTGCGGCCCAAGAGGAAGGTGACCAGCCAGATTACCAGGAAAGCGAAGAACAGGATTTTCGCGAATCCGGCCGCCATTCCGGCCAGGCCGCTGAAACCCAGCACGGCGGCGACGATGGCGAATACCAGGAATACCAAGGAATAGTGCAACATGAAATTCTCCTCCAACCGGCCGCGTGTGCGCGGTCCGATTAATGTGGAAATACATTCGACGGGAGGAGAAGCAAATTATTCCGTGTGAACGATACGATTAATCGATAAAGCCCGATTTCACATGCCGATTATTCGGCGCCCGCCGATTATTCGGCAGCCGCTTCCCTTTCCAACACCTGCGTCCCAGCGCCCTCCGCTTCCCCCGCGCCTTCTTCCGGCTCTTCTTCGGGACGTTCGGGCAACTGGAACTCGCCCACCGAGAAAGTGCAAGTGAAGCCCCCGTTGTCGTCCGAAGCCAGGAAGAGATGGGTATACGTCTTCTCCTCCGCCATATGCCTAAGTATATGGCCCGAGATGAGCGGCATCAGCTTCTGATCGATGACGGTATCGATGTTGCGGGCGCCGCTCTGGGAGGTCGTGCACATGACCACGATATCGCGCACCACTTCGGGAGCCACGGCGAAGGCCAGCTTATGCTTGTCCATCAGGCGCCGGCCCAGCTTCATCAGCTTGAGCATGACGATGCGCTTGAGCACTTCCGCATCCAAGGGGAGGAACGGCACCACCTTGCAGCGGCCCAGCAGGGCGGGGGCGAAGTGGGCCGTCAGCTCGCCCAGGATCGCTTCGCGGTACTCATCCAGGCTCCGGTTGCTGCTCAGGGTGTGCAGGTTGGTGATGGTATCCAGGCCCAGGTTGCTGGTCATGATGATGACGGTATTGCGGAAGTTGATGTCCCGCCCTTCGCCATCGCGCAGCATGCCCTTGTCGAACACCTGGTAGAACATGTTCAGCACGTCCTTATGGGCCTTCTCGACCTCGTCCAGGATGACCACGGTGTAGGGGCGCCGCCGCACGCCCTCCGTCAATACGCCCCCGTCGCCGTAACCGACATACCCGGCGCTGGCGCCCTTGAGCTGGGTCACCGACATGCTGTCCTGGTATTCGCTCATGTTGATGGTGACCACGAATTTCTCGCCGCCGAAGAGGATGTCCGAGATGGCGCGCGCCACTTCGGTCTTGCCCACGCCCGAAGGACCGGTCACCAGGAAGACGCCCATGGGGGCCTCCGGATTCCCCAGGCCCAGCTTGGCCCCCCGCAGGGTGGATGCCATCTCGGCCACGCCCATTTCCTGGCCCACCACGCGCTGGTTGATGGTCGTCTCCAGATCGAGCAGGGCCTGGGCTTCGTTCTTGAGCATATTGCCCGCGGGGATGCCGGTCCATTCGCCGATGATCTGGGCGATCACCTCGGGCGCGACGTGCGCATGCACCATGGGCTCTTCGCCCTGCATCGCTTCCAGGGCCTTCCATTTGGCGTCCAGTTCTTCGCGCAGGGAGGCTTCCTGCTCTGGCGTCAAAGGCGCCGCGGCCACGGCCGCTTTCGCATCCTTGGCCGTCGGGCCTGCCGCGGTCTTCCCATCGGGGCCGGGCTTGGCCGCATCCGCGGCGGCCTTCCCTCCGGAAATCCGATCCTGCAAAGCGATGATCTCCTTCACCGCTTCCAGCTCTTCCTTCCAGCGCTCCTCCACTTCCTTCGCTTCCGCCTGGGCGCTTTCCAGGCGCGACCTGGCCTTGGACAAAACCTCTCGATCGGACAACGACCCCGAGGCATCGTCCTTCTCCAAAGTGGTGATTTCGATCTTCAGGTTTTCGATGGCCTGGTCCAAGTTGACCAGCACGGGAGGCTTGGCGGTCAGGCCCATCTTGACGCGGGCCGCAGCGGTATCCAACAGGTCCACCGCCTTATCCGGCAATTGCCGCCCGGCGATGTATTTGTGGGACAGGTCGCAGGCGGCCTTGATGCCTTCGTAGGTGATCTTCACGCCGTGGAACTTCTCGTAATTGACCCTTAGGCCGCGTAACATGATGGCGGCGGTTTCCGGATCGGGCTCTTCCACCTTGACCATCTGGAAGCGGCGGGCCATGGCGGGATCCTTCTCGAAGTACTTGCGGAACTCCGTAAGCGTGGTCGCGCCCATGATCTTCAATTCCCCGCGCGCCATCTCGGGCTTCAGAAGATTGGCCGCATCGTTCTGCCCCGCCTCGCCGCCGGCGCCGATGATGGTATGCGTCTCGTCGATGAAAAGGATGATGGGCGTGGTCGAGGCTTTGACTTCCTTGATGACGCCCTTGAGGCGGTTCTCGAATTCGCCCCGCACGCCGGCCCCGGCGGCCATCAGGCCCATGTCCAGTCCCCGGATCTCCACGTTCTTCAGGATGTCCGGCACCTGCCCCTGGGCGATGCGCAGGGCCAGGCCCTCGACCACGGCGGTCTTGCCCACGCCCGCTTCGCCCACCATGATGGGATTGTTCTTGCGGCGGCGCGAGAGGATGTCCACCACCATGCGGATCTCGTTGTCGCGCCCGAAAATGGGATCGACCTTGCCCTGCCGGGCCATTTCCGTGAAGTTGGTCGTGAAGCGCGCCAGGTTGCTGCCCTCGGCTGGCGAGCCGTCGCCGTTCTTGCCGCCCGCGGGCGCTTCTTCCGTTTCCTTGGACTGGGCCGTGATCTCTGCGAACTTGGCGAGCAAGGCCTCGGTGCTGATGAGGGCGAATTGATCGGCCAGGCCCGGCGAGAGCAGGCTGGGATTGCGCTTGAGGGCGAGCACCAGCGCGGCGGTGCGGATTTCGTTCTGGCCCAGGTTCAGGGAGGCTTCGGCCCAGGCGGCTTCCAGCAGGTTCATGAAGGTGGGGGAGAACACCGGCTTGCCGGTATTGCCCATCCGCATCTCCTTCAAATCCTGATTCAAGGCGTTCTTGAAGAGCGCTCCATTGACCTTGAAATAGGCCAGGATGTAGGCGAGATCCCCTTTGCCTTCCTCCAGGGCCTGGGCCAGGACGTGGCTGACGATGATTTCATAATGGGATCGGGTGACCGCCGCACCGACCGCGCCTTCCAGGAGGCTTTTGGTGTACTTGTTCAACTTCTCGAGGATGGAGCGGACGGAGGTGGCGATCATGAACGTCTCCCGGGGAATGGAAGGGCAAACCGGCTTCAAAAGGTAAAAAAACCCTTGCGGCCGGCATTTAGACGCACCACGGCGGCATGATGTACGACCCTTTAGGGTCCGGATTAATGCTTCCAGTTTGTAGATTTTGCGCAGACAGGGGGCTTCCGCGCCTGCCCACCACCCGATGGGGGCGCGCGTTGGGGTATCGATGGCGAAATCCAACAAGGGCGCAGCCCAAATCCGCTTCGGCCGCTACAATGCGCTGACCAAGTTGGGCCAGGGCGCGATGGCCACCGTCTATCTCGCCGAAGATCCCTCCCTCAACCGCATGGTGGCCATCAAGGTCATCCACTCCCATCTCTCCGGCAATGCCAACCTGCTGGACCGCTTCACGGTGGAGGCCAAGACCGCCGCGGGGCTGCGCAATCCCAACATCGTCGAGATCTTCGATTACGGATTGGAAGACGGGGCCCAATACCTGGTGATGGAATACATCGACGGGCCCAACCTGCAATTCGTACTGAACCTGCTCAACGGCCAGCCGATGGCCCCGGAGGTCTGCGCCGCCGTCATTTGCCAGGCCGCCGACGGGTTGGTGACCGCCGAGAAGTCGGGCGTGGTGCACCGGGACATCAAGCCCGAGAACATGATGTTCAAGTCGGACGGGGTGCTCAAGATCGCCGACTTCGGCATCGCCCACATCAGCGAGCAGAACATGACCCAGACCGGCAGCATCCTGGGCTCGCCGAATTTCATGTCGCCGGAACAGGTGGAAGGCAAGAAGCCGACCCATCTGACCGACATGTTCTCGCTGGGCGCGGTTCTCTATTACTGCCTCTCGGGGCGGAAGCCTTTCTCGGGACCCAACATCCCCACCATCATGCGGCAGATCTGCGATCTGCCCCACGAGCCGGTGGCCAGCCTCGCTCCGGACGTGGATCCCACCTTGGCCGGCCTGGTCGATACCCTGTTGCAAAAGGACCCCGCCCAACGGGGCAAGGGCGCGCGCTGGGTGTCCCTGCAATTGCGCACATGGCTCAACCAGCGCGGCCTCCTCGATCTCTCCGAAGTGACGCGCGGCTTCCTGGAGACGACGGGCAGATCGGCCGGCAGCCAGACGGTGGTGGATCTCACCCCCGCCCCCGCGCCGGACGAAGAGCCCAAGACGCCATTGCGACCCGGCCAACGGACGGAAAGGCCCATCTCCGGCGGTAAACCGGGCACGGGCATCCGCGCGGGATCGGGCATCCGCTCCGGTTCAGGTATTCGCGCCGGCTCGGGGATCGGGCCGGGTACCGGAAGCTGGCAAGCGGGCGGCCCCGGCGATTCCAGCTTCAGCGGCACCCGCCCGCCTTCCGGGGCCAAGCATACCTTGATGTGGATCTTCGGCGGACTGGCGGCCGTCGCACTGCTCGGGGCGGCGGTGTTCCTGGTGATGCAGAAAGAGCCCGGGCCGGAAACGAAAACGCACGTAGAGCCGCCCAACCCCCAGCCTGTCGTGGCTTCGGTGACGCTGCAACCCTCCTCGATGGAATTGCAAGCCGGCCAGAAGCGCAGGTTCATGGCCGACGTGCAGCCTCCGGGGGCCTCCGCGCTGGTGCGATGGGAAAGCGCCGATCCCGGCGTCGCATCGGTGCAGGACGGGGAAGTGTGGGCCAATAAACCCGGCTCCACCGTAATCCGGGCCGTCTCGGTGGAGGATGGAAGCAAGCAGGCATCCGCCGAGATCACGGTATCGGGCGCTTCACCCGAACCCAGGCCCGAGCCGACGGCGCAACCCCGTCCCGAAACGCGGCCGGTCCATCCCCGGCCCATCGCCGATGCCCTCCATCCCGATCAATCCAACGAAACGGCCCCGCCCCCGGATGGCGGCGGCGATGTATCGGGGGGGCAAACGCCGAAGCCGGAAAACAATCGCTTAGCCGGTTTCAAGTCCCTCCTCACCGTGACGACGGCCCCGCCCTTCGCGGAGGTGATCGTAGACGGGCGCTTCGTCGGCACCACTCCGGTCAAGGACAAGGAATTGACCGCGGGCAAGCACAAGATCCAAATCAGCCATCGCAGCTTCCCCCCCATCGACACCGTGGTGACGCTGGGACCGGGGGAGAAGACGCTGCGGTTCCGTTTGTTCAAGTAGCCGGAATCAGCGACACCATTGCTCTTCGCAAGGTATTCCATCGCCGTCGCCGTCGATGGTAACTCCAGGGCAATTTTGCAGGTAGAACTTCGCCTCGCCGCAGGAATTCATTTCGGTGCAGACGGTTTTTCCGGAGCAGGAGTACTTCGTCGTGTCGACGGGCGGGGGCGTGGATTGCTCCACTTCAACGGTTTTACAGTTCTGAACGCCTAATATCGAGGCGGTAACCGCGAAAAGGAAAATGGCCTTCGTAAGCATAAGCCATTCTCCTCATTTTGCTTTCCGGATTCAATTCGACCCGGAATCGGCGCAAATAAAAAGCCCTTCGGAAAATCCGAAGGGCTTTCGCGGACCCATGTGATTTCGTTATCGCCCGGAGGGACGCGTTACTTCCAATTACCCTTCGACTTCTTGTTCTTCCCTTTGCCCTTGGCCGCGAAAGCCTTCTTCGCGGACGGCCTGGCTTTCGCCTTGGCGGACTTCTTGGTCGTAGCCTTTGCCTTCGGCGCGCTCTTCTTGGCCCCGCCCTTGGCGGCCTTGCTCTTCGACGAGGACTTGGCCTTGGATCCGGCCGCATTCCCGGACTTCTTCTTTACGCCGCCCTTGGCAACCTTCTTCGCGGTTCCGCCTTTGGCTGCCCCGCCCTTGCTGGCCGGCTTCGCTTTGGCGGAAGCCTTCTTCGCGCTGCTCTTGGCTTTTGCCTTTGGCGCCGCGGATTTCTTGGTGGCGGCGGGCTTCTTCGGAGCCGGTGCTTGGCTCGTCATCGGGGCGGCCATTCCCATGTCCTGGGATTCGTCATCGAGATCCCAAAGATCATCATCGTCTTTGTCGACCGCTGGAGCGGCCGGGGATTCCGGCGCAGCCGCTTCCCCGGTTCCGGCCTCGTTCTCGGCGGGCAGGGTCGCGTTGGAATCCTTGTCGTCTTGCGTATCGTCCAGGCGTTGGGTCATCACGGGGTCTCCTTGGTTGGAAGATGCGAAGCAAAAAGAGTAACCAGAATATAATCAGATTTCCGCGCCGCCGGGGATGACTCTCCGACGGGAAGGCCCGTTTTCCAAGGGTTTCCCGCGCTTCAGGACTTCGACACTAATTCGGCTTTGATCGACCCGACGGGGATCTTGCTCTGCATCTTCACGGGCATATGCGCCTCGTCGTCGGTGACCCAGATGGTGAGCTTGCCCTTGGCCTTGAAGAGACCGTCTTCCTTGAGGACCGGCTCCACGATCAAGGTCCTGAATGTTCCGGCCGGTACTTCGATCGTCTCACGGCCATGGCATAGGACTTTCAGGCTGTACTTCTTTTTCCCGGAAACCGCGGCCAATTCGAGGGTGTCTCCAATCACCAGCCGCTGGGTCCGGATGTAGTAGAAAGCCGAGAGCACGTCATGGGTGAAGGGTTCGATGGGGAGAATCGTACCCTGAGTGCTAACCATATGTCGGGCCTGATCATACACGGCCGAGAGGGACGCCTTGTAGCTGCCTTCATGGAGGTGTTTTTCGAACTTCAAAGGGTAGATGCCGCGGCTGTCGATCAGGGAAAGCACGGTGTCCCGCACCGGGTAGAATGTCTGGAAGAATCCGTTGCACCAGGCCAAGGAGCGGATTTCCCACGTGCCCGGGGCATCGGCGGGAAGCAGTTCCAAAGTGGCCCGTCCCGCGGTTACCCAACGAAAGCTCCATCCCCCCCAAATGACGTCGAAGAGGAGCTTTTCCGGGACCCGTAGAGCCTTCTGGCCCAGATCCCGCAAGGGTTTAGGCAGGGTGTCGGCCGAAGCGCGGGCCGAATCCCGGAGGGGCATAGCGGTGATGGAATGCGCGGGCTTTCCGGACGGTCGGGGGGAGGGAGGGGCGGCAGCTTGCAAGGCGCCGGCGATGCAAAGCGCGATTAAGGCAGTGAAGCGCATGCCCGCTATAGGCCCAATCTCGCCAGACCCTTTTTGCCGATATCGCCGCGGAGGCGGGCTCCGGCGAATTCCACCTTGCCTGCGCCGGCGTAGGCGATGCGGATGGCTTCTTGCAAGCTGGGCGCTTGCCCTACCATCCCCAAAACCCTTCCCCCCGCGGTGACCAATCGGCCATTGAGCCGCTTGGTTCCGGCGTGAATGGCATGCGCTCCCGTCACTTCGGCGACCGCTTCCAGGCCGGCAACCGGGATGCCGGTTTCGTACGGGCCCGGGTACCCCTTGGAGGCCATCACGACCACGGCGGCCCATTCCCGGGGCGGGGCCACGGTCCGCTGCTTGAGAGTGCCATCGAGGGAGGCGAGGATGAGATCGAGAAGATCCTCTTGCAGGATGGGAAGCACGACCTGGGTTTCCGGATCCCCGAAGCGGCAATTGTATTCGACCACCTTGGGCCCTTGGCGCGTGACCATGAGCCCCACGTACAGGATGCCGCGGTAAGGCGCGCCTTCCCGGCGCATGCCGTCGAGGGTAGGCTTGATGACCAGGCGCGCGGTTTCGTCCAGCAATTCCCCGGTCATGAGGGGAGCGGGAGCATAGGCGCCCATGCCGCCCGTGTTGGGCCCCGTATCCCCGTCGCCTATGCGCTTATGATCCTGCGCGGTGGGCAATACCACGAAGGCCTCGCCATCGGTGAGGACGAATACGGAAGCCTCTTCGCCTTCCATGAACTCTTCCATCACGACCTCGGATCCGGCCGCCCCGAAGACGGCCTTGGGACCGAGCATGGAGTTGAGGGCGCTCTCGGCTTCGGGCAAGGTCATGCAGACCACCGCGCCTTTGCCGCCGGCCAAACCGCTGGCCTTGATGACGATGGGCGCTCCCGTTTCGCGCAACCACGACTTGGCCGGCTCCAGGGCGCGGAAGGTGCGGAATTGGGCCGTGGGGATGTTGTGGCGCGCCATGAAGTCCTTGGCGAAGGCCTTGCTTCCTTCCAGGGCGGCGGCGGCCTTGTCCGGTCCGAAGATGGCCAGGCCGTGTTCGCGGAAAAGGTCGACGAGCCCGGCCACCAAGGGCTGCTCCGGTCCGACCACGGTGAGGTCGGCCTTCTGGGTTTGGGCGAGGGAAAGCAGGCCGCGGAAATCGTCCGGCGAAACGGCGAAGCAGGAACCCAACTCTTCCATCCCGGGATTCCCGGGAGCGAAGAGGAGGGTCGGTTTGCGCGGGCTCTGGGCGAGTTTGCGCCCGATGGCATGCTCGCGGCCGCCGTTCCCGATGATGAGGATTTTCATAGGGTTTCCAATATAGGAAGGTTGCCGGGGGCTTTGCCTTGATCGATGGGGCCGGGCCGTGCGCGCGGGGCGCTGCCGGGGCGACGAGACTCCCCGATGGAAAAGGGCTTAAGGGCCTTTCGGCCTTGCGGATGTCCGCATATCCACTTCGCGGGCCGGTCGCGTTGTGATGCGGACGTTCGCAGGGCCTGGTTTTTTCGCAAGGCCGAATGGCCCGGCCGCCTCGAATGCCCCGTCAGCGCCCCGCGCGCCCGTACCGGCCACGGTGGCCCGCGCAAGCACCCGGACAACTTGGGCCTCGGGGGGAAAAGAGAGAGGGCGAAAAGGGGATGTGGAATGGCCTCCAGGGGGAGGGCGACGCGGGGGGCATATATTTACAGATCTCTTGCAGGGGCCTTTACACTAAGGGGTCTTCTGCGAAAAAGCCCTACCATCGAGTCGGATTTTCCGTGCCTTAAGGAGAAGGAGGGGTCCGGTCGGTCCGCGGCCCGAGGCAGGTCGCCCGGATAGCTTCCGGATACCCGTGCCGAGATCCGAAAAGCCCGGTTCCAGCCGCCACAACCCGCCCGTAGGGTCTCCTGCGTAGACCTGGTCGCCATCCACGGCGAAGGTGAAAGGCAATTGCCACTCGCCCGCCGTCCTCAACGTGGCGGTGGACGTCGGGATTTCTTCCCAGGACCTCCCCCCGTCCACGGAAATCTGGGAAGACCACAAGGAATAGATGACCAGGTAGGAATCCTTAACCGCAAGGGCGGAGGGGTAGCCGTTGTTCCCCAAAGTCGTAAGCCGGCGCCAATCTCCGTCCGCGGCCTCCCAGACGTTCAGCTGGGCGTCGTGGACGACATAGCCGACCTCCCCGATCATCGAGACGCTCGTGACGTCGAAGGGCCCCAAGGACCCATTGCGATCGAGGAAGCTGCCGTCTTCGCCATATTCCCACACATGGGTGCGGCCGCATAGGAGCAGGGACCGGGTGCCCCCCGCCACGAGACGTAGCGAGTCCGCCGCGGGCAAGGGAATCTCCGTCCAGGCCGTGCCCTCCGCCGCGGAACGCCATAAACCGCCGGCCGCGAGGAGGTAGATGTTCCGTCCTAGTACGGTCAACCCGTAAGCGGGTCCAGGCGCGGGCATGGGGATGGATTTCCACGTCGCGCCTGAATCTGTGGATACCCGGATATCGCCTTCCCTGCTCAGAAGAGCATGGAGCCCGAGGCCGCCCGACAAGGTGGTCCACGTGGCAGCGGTATCGTTCCGCAGCGCGGCCTTCCAAGAAGCCCCGGAATCCGCGCTGACGAACAGGCCCTTGCCGGTCAGGGCCAGGATACGGCTTCTCCGAACGGCCAGGGAAATGATTTCCGCGTCCCCCAAGCCGCGCACGCGGGTCCAGGTAACTCCGTCGTCGACGCTGCCCGCAATCCCGCGCGTGGTGGAACGGAAGAGCCGGGATCCTGATTCGACAATCTCAAGCGGGAGGCGGTAAGGTATCCCTACCCGGGGATCCGACTGGGTTTCTCCCAGGGCCGACCAACTGGAACCGCCATCCCTGGAGCGGTGGATATTGTATCGGCCCCGGTCCCCGACGTTTTCGAACGTGAGCGCATAGACGGAATTGCCCTTGGACTTCAGTTCCTCAACCCTTCTTTGTCCAGGCTCGAGGTTTTGCGGAAGGTTCCCGTTCCTGGGCGCCCATGTCCTGCCCCGGTCGCTGCTGAAGAAAACCCCGGAATCGGTAGCCATCAGCAGGCCTCCCGGGAAACGGGCCAACCCAGCCACGGATTGCGTCGAGGACGCTCCCCCGACCCGACCCCAGGTGGCGCCGCCGTCGTAGCTTACGGAGTCGCCTGCGAAAACGCAGGAGTCGGCGGCCAATATGATGCCGCTCTTGAAGCCTCTCGTCTTCCGCCAAGTGGCGCCCCCGTCCCGCGACACCCGGACGCCTTCGGATTGGGAGTCCCACAGGATGATGAGCCGGCCATGGACGGAAAACCGGGATGGGATCCCTCCAATCATAAAGAAGGGAAGGTCCGGGTTTTCATTATTATAAGGAGTGAAATCCGTCAGCTTGGCCCAGTCGCGAGCCTGCGCTTCCGCGGCATAGAGGCATGAATCCCCGAGACCATAGAATCGATGGGAGGCCGAATCGTACTCCAGGGAAAACATCCTGGGGACTTCGTTCCCAAGCGGCTGCCAGGACCGGCCGGTATCGGCGGAACGGAAAACCCCACGGTTCCAGGTTGAGGCCAGGAGGATGCCCTCACCCGACGCCATGGACAGGATTTCAGCGGCGTCCAAGGGGTTCAACAAGGTCCATTTCCAGGCCGGCGAGCCTTCGGCAATGCCGGTGGCCAGGATCGATAAACAGGCGATAATCCGTCCGATTCCCCGATTCATGAGCGGATCCCCCTGAGCGCGTGGAAATAACTTAGTCTGCGAATTCATAAATCGGGTCGGACTTTTCGGAAGGAGGCCGTGCTAAAAGCGCATTATGACCGGGGTGGGCCAAAAACAGAAGACCCCGCCTTTCCCCGTCCACCGCAAAGGAACCTCACCCGCATTCCCGAAGGTATTCCTAAAGACTCTTCTTGCTCGGTCGTTGCAGTCTGGGCCGATGCGGCGATCGATTAGGCGGGGGCGGGACTGCCCGGCCCGGGGCGACTTGGGCGGAGGTCCCGGCATGGCCGGACAGGAAAACCTCGATGCGCGCCTGGTGAGATTGAATTCGTCGATTCCGCATGCGCGCTACCGGGCCAGGTCGACCGCGTGATGGCCTGTCCGGCCGGCGATCCCCCCGGTCGATTTGCCGGGGCCGCAGCCCATCGGAGCACCGGGACGGGCAGGCCCGCCCCCGCCGGAACCTCGACGCAAAGCCGCCTAAAGCAAAGCCCGAGCAGGTCTAGTTCAGAAACCAGGGGATGCGGATGATGTCCTGGAACGTCACGAAGAGGAACAGCACCAGGAAAAACGAAATCCCCACCCGGTTGATGATCGACTGCGTGCCCAGGCTCAAAGGCTTCCGGCGGACGGCCTCCAGCAGGAGGAACAGAACCAGCCCGCCATCGGTAATGGCCAAAGGCAAGATGTTCAGGACGGCCAGATTGGTATTGAGGAGGGCCATGAACTCCAGGAACTTCTGCACGCTCTGGCGCAGGCTGCCCGCGATCATCTGGACGATGCCGATCGGACCGGAGAGCGCCTTCATCTTGATCTTGCCGGTGGCTATCCCGGAGAGGGTGCGAAGCACCATGGTCCCCGATTCCCAGTTCTTCGAAAGGCTTTGGCGCAAGGCCTCGGGCGCGTTCCGCTTCACGAGCACGGTCGGCACGATCACCCGGGGATAGATCCCCACGATCCAGCGCTTGCTCTGCTCGTCCATAACAGGCGTCACCTGGATCTGCTGGCGCTCGCCCTTGCGCTGGATGTCGAAAGTAATGGGGGACCCTTTCGAACCGTTCACCATATCGATAAGGGAGGTGGCCGAAGGGATGCGGATGCCGTCCACCGTCAGGATCTTATCATCGGTTTTCAGGCCCGCGGCCTCGGCGGGCTTGCCGGGGATGACCTTGTCCACCTCCACGTCGGCCTCAGGGGCGATTCCCGAAAAGGCGATCCCGAACTTGGGGTTGATTTGCGGCGTCATCTGCAGGGAGGTATCCCTGCCGTTACGGCGGATCGCCAGCTTAACGGTGTGGCCGCCTTCCATGGCCACGTCCTGCATGAACTGTTCCCAGCCCGCCTGCGTCTTGCCGTTGAGGTTGAGCACCTCGTCTCCCACCTTCACGCCCGCGTCGGCGGCGGCCGAACCGGCTTCCACCTCGCCCACGGTCATGGTCGTCTTGGGTTCCTGTACGCCCGACAGGTAAAGGCCGAAGAGGAGGGCGATCGCGAAAAGCAGGTTGGCCATGGGCCCGGCGATGGCGATGGCCAAGCGCGCCGGGATGGGCTTCTGGCGGAACTCGTCCGAGTTCCCGTATCCGCCCTCGTCCGGGCTTTCGCCCGCCATGGCCACGTAGCCGCCGAAGGGGATGGCGGAGAGGGCGTATTCCGTGTCGCCGCGCTTGAACTTGATCAGCTTCTTTCCGAAACCGATGGAAAAGGTATGCACCTTAACGCCCACCCATTTCGCCACCGAGAAATGGCCCAGCTCATGGATGAAGACCATGAAGGAGAGGCCGATGAGGCCCGTGGGGATCTGGTAGATGAGGGACCAATAACCGCTGAGATGCATGTAAACCTTTCCGGAAGCCTGACGGCTACCGATTGCCCGTCCGGGCGGACGCTTTCCCCGAACCTTCCCTGCCGCTTTCGGAGGATGCGGCGGACACGGCGGATCGGACGGCCCGCGTATGCGCGTCCGGTCCATCGTTCATGATCATTTGGGCCGCCTTGCGCGCCCAGGCGTCGGCGGCGATCACGTCGTCCAGGCCGGGCCTCGGCTTGATCTCGGCCGCATTGAGCACGTCGGCGATCACCCGCGGGATATCGGTGAACGCGATGGCGCCCGGGGTCGCCGCGGCGCGGTCCTCCAGGAACCTGGCCACGGCGGCCTCATTGGCGGCGTTCACGATCGCGGGCGCCGTTCCCCCGAGATCTCCCGCCCGATAGGCCAGCCCCAGGCAGGGGAACTTCGCCATATCCGGAGGGAAGAACTCGAGTTTGGCCAAGGCCGCCATGTCCAGGCGATCCACCTTGAGCGGCCAGCGCTCGGGGTAGGTGAGGGCGTATTGGATGGGCAGCTGCATGTCGGGGCAGCCCATCTGCGCCATCAACGAGCCGTCCCGGAACTGCACGAAGGAATGGATGATGGAACCGGGATGGATGACGACCTTGATGCCGGAAAAAGGCGCGCCGAAGAGGTAATGCGCCTCGATGACTTCCAAACCCTTATTCATCAAGGTAGCCGAATCGATGGTGATTTTCTCCCCCATCACCCAGGTGGGATGCTTCAATGCGTCCGACTTGCGGATGCTTCCGAAATCCGCGGCGGGCCGGGTGCGGAAGGGGCCGCCCGAGGCGGTCAATAGGATCTGTTCCACCTCGGCGACCGGCCTGCCGGCCAGGCATTGGAAGATGGCGGAATGCTCGGAATCGATGGGAATCAGGCGCGCCTCGGGATGGTTGCGCAACGCTTCGTTGAGGATTTCCCCCGCCATGACCATGGACTCCTTATTAGCGAGTCCCACGCGTTTGCCGCGGGTGATGGCCTCCAAGGTGGGGCGGCAGCCTATGGAGCCCACCAAGCCGTTCAGCACGAAATCCACGCCGGAATCGGAAACCATTTCCAAGAGGCCGTCCATGCCTTCCAGCACCTTGGCGCGGGTGCGCTTGCGCAGTTCCGCGGCCGAGTCCGCGTCCCAAAGGCAGGCTACGGGCACCCGGAATTCCTCCAGGATGGGAAGCAGCTTTTCCCACTGCCGGCCGGCGGCGACCGCGGAAAGCGTGAAGCGATCGGGATGCTGGCGCAGGACCTTGAGGGCGGACGTTCCGATGGAGCCGGTGGCGCCCAGCAAGGCGATTTTCTGCATATGCATTCCGGGCTAATATAAAAAAGTCGATCTGGGCTATTTATGATAACCCGGGAACCGCGGGAAAATACAGGAAAATGGATTCCGGATGCGATTCCCGCGATCCGGCCCCCGAATTCATGACGGGCGCGGGCGCCACCCTATAGAATCCAAAGGCTTTGTCGTGGAGGCATGCCATGCTCGACGGATTCGCCCGTATCGCCGCCTGTTCGGCCGCGGCCCTTTGCCTGGGCGCTTGCGATCCCACGTCCTTCATGAAAAAGGAGGACGACGAGACGCGCCAACCCGCCACCGAAGCCACCGTGATCGGGATCTGGCGGACGAATATCCCCACGGGCAACGCTCCGCCCGATCCGACCGACATCAAGGTGACCCTCGACATCGAGCCCGATCATACCCTGTTGCTTTCCCATCGCCTGGCCACGGGAAAGCCGCCCCCGGATGATTACGTGGAAATCGTAAAGGAATATTGGTCATGGTCGGTGGCGGACGGGAAACTGTCGGGGACGAAAACCTCCTGCACCTATAAGGACGCCAAGACCATGGAGGAATCCTCGAGCGAGTGCGCGGAGCCCAAGACCTGGGAGACGGCCATCGAGGTGAGCGGAACGGCTTGGACCATGCAGGTGGACGGGAAGCCGATCGTGTACCGCAAGGATTGAGGCCTGGTTAGGCGCGCGGAGGCGCCCCGGCTAGCCCGAGACGATCTGCAGGTAGAACAGGGCGACCGGGGCCGAAAAGATGAGGGAGTTGAAACGGTCGAGGATCCCGCCGTGGCCGGGAATGAGTTGGGATGAGTCCTTCATGCCCACGTAACGCTTCAGGATGGAGATGAACAGGTCGCCCGAGATGGCGGTCACCGCGAGGGCCAAACCCAGGCCCAGATTGGCGAGCAGGCCCGTATGCAAGAGCATGGGGCCGAGCAGGGCCGTCACCAGGATCGTAAGCGCAGTGCCTCCGTAAGCGCCTTCGATCGTCTTGCCGGCAGAAATGGAAGGCGCGAGCTTCCGCTTCCCGAAGTTGCGCCCGGCGAAATACGCGCCTGTGTCGGCGGCGGCGATGGCGATTTGGATCATGATCAGCGGGAAGATGCCCCGCCATCCCGGATGCGGTTGCAAAAGCCCGAACAGGGCCGAGGCGTAAAGGCCGAAGTAGGCGCATCCGAAGATCTGTATATAGATCCAGGGCGCCATCCCGTCGATGTCCAGATAGCGGAACCCCACCAGGGTGAAAGCGATCACGGAAAGGATGCTCAAGGCCCAGATCCAGGCGGCGGCCGAGGCGATGACGCCGCTCGCGTTTTCCATGAGCCCGGGGAAATAGGGAACCGCGAAGACGAACACGATCAGGCCCGCCAGCCAGGCCACCGCGGGCCCGCGATATTTTAGGTTGACCATGCGGGCGAATTCCCACGCGCCGGCGGCCAGGATCAGGGCCAAGGCGGCCCAACGGGTCACGAAGGACGCCACCAGCAAGCCATAGATGATCACCACCATGGCGGCGGCGGAAATGAGCCGTAAGGTCAGGTTGGACATGGATCCACGCTTTCGGAACCTTGTAGCCGCGCTCTCAGCACCTTGCAATCAGCCTTCGAGGACCTTGCCGAAGCGGCGCTGGCGGCTATGGTATTCCTCGATGGCTTCCATGAGCCCTTCCTTGTCGAAGTCGGGCCAAAGGGTGGGCGTTACATAGAGCTCGGTATAGGCTATCTGCCAGAGGAGATAGTTGGAGATCCGCTGATCCCCCCCGGTGCGGATCAGGAGTTCGGGATCGGGGACGTCCGGCTGGTACATGCAAGACCGGAAGGCCTGCTCGTCGATATCGGCGGGATTGATCTCGCCGCGCTTCGCCTTTTCGGCCAGGTCCCTCGCCGCATCCAGGATTTCCTCGCGGCCGCCATACGAAACCGCCAGGTTCAGTTGCAAGCCGGTGTTGTCCTTGGTGCGCTCGATGCCCCATTCCAGTTCGCGGCGGGTGATATCGGGAAGGCGGGAAAGGTTTCCGAGGGCGCAGAGCCTAACGTTGTTGCGCATCAGATCTTCGATTTCCTGGCGCACCATGTCCACCAGCAGGTTCATGAGCGCATCCACTTCCGGCAGGGGGCGTTCCCAATTCTCGGAGCTGAAGACGTAGATGGTCAGGTGCTTGATGCCGAGTTCGCCGCAGGCGCGGACGATCTTCTTTGTGGCCTTGGTCCCCTCGCGATGGCCCATGACCCGGGGCAACATGCGCTTCTTGGCCCAGCGCCCGTTGCCGTCCATGATGATGGCGATGTGGTTCAATGGCTCACGCACAGCCATCACCACAGGCCGTATCGGAGCCCGTCCGTTTCACCGCCTCAGCTCTGCTGAGGCGCGCCCTCGTCGCCGTGCCCGTCGACCCGCGAGCGGGTCGAATGCACGGCTCCTCGGGCGGCGGCGACCCGCTGCGCGGGTCGCTTACGGCCGGTTCCCCGAGCGGCCTGTGGACGATGGCCTTCATAGTCAGACCGTGAGGATGTCCTTTTCCTTTTCGGCGATCACCTTGTCCACTTCGGCGATGAATTTGTCGGTGATGGCCTGGACCTTGTCCTGCCAGCCCTTGAGCTCGTCTTCGCTGTGGCCGGCGCCGGTCAGCTCCCTCTTGAGGCGATCATTCTCGTCCCTGCGGATATTCCGGATGGCGACCTTGGCCTCTTCGCCGATCTTCTTGGCCTGCTTGGCCAAATCCTTGCGGCGATCGCCGGTCAGGACCGGCATGTTCAGGCGGATGTAGGTGCCGTCGTTCACGGGATTGATGCCGATGTCGCTGGCCTGGATGGCCTTCTCGATGAGTCCCATCAGGCTCTTGTCCCAGGGCTTGATGGCCAGGGTGCGCGGTTCGGGCACGGAGATGGCCGCGGCCTGGGGGATGGGGGTCCGGGTGCCGTAATAGTCGATGAAAACGTTGTCGAGGATGGAGGGCGAGGCGATGCCGGTGCGGATCTTGGCGAGATCGCGGCGTACCGCGTCCACCGACTTCTGCATGCGCTCTTTGATGGATTTCTCGTCGAGCATGGCTTTTCCTCCGGCGTTCGGCTTATTCGCCGCCGTTGACCAGGGTTCCGATCTTCTCGCCGCGGGCCGCCTTCACCAGGTTCCCGGGCACGTTCATGTTGAACACCAGGATGGGGATGTTGTTCTCGCGGCAGAGCGCGAAAGCGGACGTATCCATCACCTTGAGCTGCCGGTTGATGGCCTCGGTGTAGGTGATGGTCTCATAGCGCACAGCATCCTTATGCTTATTGGGATCCTTATCGTAAATCCCGTCCACATTGGTGGCCTTCATGATGATGTCGCAGTTGGTCTCGATGGCGCGCAGGGTGGCAGCGCTATCCGTCGTAAAATAAGGATTGCCGGTCCCGGCCGCGAACAAAGTGATGCGGCCCTTTTCCAGGTGGCGCACCGCGCGGCGGCGGATGTAGAACTCCGCGATGGACGACATCTTGATGGCGCTCATCACGCGGGTGAAGATGCCCAGCTTTTCCAGGGCGTCCTGCATGGCCAGGCAATTGATGACCGTGGCCAGCATGCCCATCTGATCCGCCGAGACGCGGTCGAATCCGACTTTGCTGAGTTGCGCGCCGCGGATGATGTTCCCGCCGCCGATCACGACTCCGACCTGGACGCCGCTCTGGTAGACCTGGGCGACCTCTTCGGCGATGGCGCGGATGGTTTCGGGGTCGATGCCGCCGTCGGACTCGCCGGCGAAAGCCTCCCCGCTCAGTTTGAGGAGGACCCGCTTGTACCGGAGTTGGCTCATGGACTATTGACCCAGCTGCAGCCGGTGGAAGGACAGAACCTTGATGGCGTCCAGCCCTTGCGACTTGGCCGTGGCGGCCAGCAACTTGTCGATAGTCGTTTTATTGTCCTTGATGTAAACCTGGTTCACAAGGCAGTTTTCCTTGTAGAACTTCTGGATCTTGCCTTCAACGATCTTGTCCACGATGTCGCCGGTCTTGCCTTCCTTGAGGGTCAGCTCGCGGCCGATTTCGCGTTCCTTCTCGATCACCGAGGCGGGCACGTCCTTGGGCTCGATGGCGATGGGCATGCTGGCGGCGACCTGCATGGCCAGATCCTTCGCCACGGCCGAGAGGGCTGCCTTGTCCTTGAGCGCGCCTTGGTAGCCGAGCTTCACGATGACGCCGATCTTCCCGCCCCCGTGGGAGTAGGTCTCGGCCAATTCGTTGGCTCCCACCTTCTCCACGATGAAGCGGCGGATGGTGATCAGCTCGCCGATCTTGGCGATGACCCCGTTGTTCACTTCGCCCACCGTGGTATTGTCCAAAGGCATGGCCTTCAGGGCTTCCAGGTCGGAAGGCTTCTTATCCAGGATGGTACGGGAAACCTTGGAGGCGAAGGCGTTGAAGTCGTCGGAAGCGGAGACGAAATCGGTCTCGCAGTTGATCTCCACCGCGGCAACGGCATCCGCGGCGGCGGCCAGGATGATCTTGCCTTCCTTGGTCTCTTTGCCTACGCGCTTGGCGGCCACGGCGGCCCCCTGTTTGCGCAAGAACTCGATGGCCTTTTCCATGTCCCCGCCGGTCTCGGTCAGGGCTTTTTTGCATTGGAGAATGCCGAGGCCGGTCTTCTCGCGAAGGTCGGCCACGGTCTGAGCGGTGACTTCCGCCATTACTCGGCCCCTTCCAGCACCTCGGCCAGGGCGGGGGCGGCGGTCTTGGCATCCTCGACGATGGGGGCCTGGATGCCCACGATTGCGTCGGAGATGACGCGGGTCAAAAGGCCCACGGACTTGATGGCATCGTCGTTGCCCGGGATCGGGAAGGCGACCTTGTCCGGATCGGAATTGGTATCGACGATGGCGATGACCGGGATGCGCAGGCGGTTGGCCTCGTGCACGGCGATTTCCTCATGCTCGGAATCGACCACGAACAACGCACCCGGCAAGGTCTTCATATTGCGGATGCCGGAGAAGATGCCTTCGAGCTTGCCGCGTTCCTTGTTCAGGGCGAGCACTTCCTTCTTGGTCAGCTCGTTGAACAGGCCGTCGGTCTCCATCTTCTCGATATCCTCGAGGCGCTTGATGGATTTCTTGACGGTGGAGAAGTTGGTCAGCATGCCGCCCAGCCAACGCTCGGTCACGTAGTACATGCCGGAACGTACGGCCTCTTCCTTCATGCAGTCCTTGATGGTCTTCTTCGTGCCGACGAAGAGGATGGACTTGCCGGAGTGCCGGATGCGCTTGACCGCCTCGATGGCCTTGTTCAGGCATTCCTGGGTCTTGGCCAGATCGATGACGTAGATCCCGTTTTTCTCGGTCAAGATGAACTTCTTCATCTTGGGGTTCCAGCGCTTGGTCAGGTGCCCAAAGTGGACACCGGCTTCCAACATCTCTTTGATTTCGGGTACAGGCATTCTCTTCTCTTCTTTCTCTATCTCGATTAGCGCTTGGAGAACTGGAAGCTGCGGCGGGCTCCAGCTTTTCCGTACTTCTTGCGTTCCACGGCGCGCGAATCGCGCGTCAGGAGGCCGTGCTCGCGCATGGCGGCGCGGTACTCGGGCTTGAACGCCACCAGGGCCCGGGCGATGCCGAGGCGAACGGCTCCGGCGGTGCCGTTCACGCCGCCACCCTTGGAGGTGACGATGACGTCCCACTGCTTGTTCAGGTTCAGGATGGTGAGGGGCTGCTCAACGATCATCTCGCGGATAGCGTTGGCGAAGAACTCGGTGAAGGTGCGATCGTTGATGATGCGCTTGCCGGTGCCGGGCTTGATGATGACCCGCGCGATGGCGGTTTTGCGGCGGCCGGTGGCTCGAATAGAATCCTGGGTTGCGATGGGGGTATCCTCCTGTGAAATTCGGGCGGCTTTACTTGGCAGCCAGGGCCTCGGGCTTTTGGGCCGCGTGGGGATGGCTTTCGCCACCGTAAACGAAAAGCTTGCGTCCCATGTGATCGCCCAGGATGGTCTTGGGCAACATGGCTTTGATGGCGTAACGCACCGGGTACCCGGGGCGGATGGCCTGGGCTTGCGCCACGGTCAAGGTGCGATGGCCGCCGGGATGGGTGGAATGCTTGAAGTAGCGCATGGTCTCGCGCTTGTTGCCGGTCAGGGCGATCTTATCCGCATTGATGACGACGACGAAGTCGCCCATGTCTTCATTCGGGGCCCATGAGGGCTTGTGCTTCCCCATGAGGATGGAGGCGGCCTTGGTGGCCAGGCGGCCGAGCACGACGTCCGAGGCGTCGATGATGTACCATTTCTTGGCAACGGACTTCGGATTCACCGTAACGGTTTTCATGGCATCCCTATGTAACTTGAAAAATTATGGAGGTGAAAAGTTAATTATCACCCCCGATCCGGTCAAGCCGGAGGGCCGATTATTATAGCCAAAACGGCGAATTCGCGCCAGGAAAAGGACGGGAGGTCCGGACGGGCGTGGAAAAGGGCCGGAAAATGGGCCGGGGAAACGGAAGCCGGCTCCGCCCGGCCATCCCGGGCGCGGGCTTGGGATACTGGTGGCCTATGTTTATATCTTGCGCGAAAAGAGACAGGATCGGGGCCGAGGCCGCCGGCGCGTTGCGAGCCCGGGAGGGGAATTGAAGCAAACGGGGGCCTGGAATTCCGAGGAGCCCGGGGTGAAATCCGCCCTGCTCGACCTTTTCGAGCATCTGGCGGACGTTTTCCTGTTCGCGAAGGATTTGAACGGTCGCTTCACGATGGCGAACCGCATCTTCGCGGAAAAGTGCGGCTTCAAAAAGCCCGAAGACCTGGTCGGCCTGACCGATTTGGACGTGTTCCCGCGCCACCTGGCCGAAAAATACCTGCGCGACGATCGCCAGGTCATGGAGACCGGCCAGCCGTTGGTGAACGTCATCGAATTGGTGATCCATACCGGCAAGGCGACGGATTGGTACTCCACCACCAAGGTCCCGGTGCGGCATGCGGACGGCCGCGTCATCGGTCTGGCCGGCATCACTCGCGACATCAAGAAGATGGAATCGGGCTCGCGCCACTTCACCGAGATGGGCGAGGTCTTCGAGTACGTGATGCAGCATTATCCCGAATCCATCGACATGGCCAAGCTGGCCTCCATCGTTTGCCTCTCCATCAGCCAATTCGAGCGGCGCTTCAAATCGTTGTTTAAGATTTCCCCGCTGAAATACATCACCATGGTTCGCATCCACGCGGCCTGCCAGACGCTGGCCGAGGGCAACGAACGCATTTCGGATATCGCGCTCAATAACGGCTTTTACGATCTGTCGCACTTCAACCGGCAATTCAAGGCCCAGATGGCGATGTCGCCGAGCGCGTACCGCAAGAAGTACGCGGGCGTGAAGGCGCCGCCGTTGCCGTGGCTGGCTAGCCCGGGGGATAGGCCGGGGCGGGCGCAGACGTCGGGGTGAAATTTCCGCCGGGCCAAAGCCTTGGCGGACCTCGAGGCGATGGCATATTCAGCCCAGCAAGATGAGCGAGGGAGCCGGTGGCGGCAATCACCCCGTTCGGCACTCTATTGGCTACCTTTCATGAGGTATGTCGAACTGGGCTTCGCTTTGATCCGGATATACCCGGAGAAAGGTGTTTACAGTGTCGTCTGGTCTCTTCTCCGACCCCTTTGATTCCCACCCGGAGAATCCCTTCGGTAGCCAATTTCGGTGGCCGAAAGCTGGAGGATCCGGAAAAGTCGGGAAGTCCGATTCGACTCCGGAGACGCATCCGCAGGCTCGGGAAAATCAGCCCGAATCCTCGGATGTGTATGAGGATGAATCCAAACCTGCCCCGGAAAACCAGGTTCATCTGAAGAATCCCCTGTGGAATTGTGACACAGGGGTTCTGAATGATCCTGTCACAGTACAGGTTGAGGCCGATCTTCCCCCAGAACACTCTCACCTTACCCGTATTGTCTTTACGTTATTCGCCCAGCTCAAATCCGGGAGAAGGGAACAGATCGAAACTTTGGAATCCCATATTAAGGAAGGCGTGGCCAAGGTGGAATTCCTCCTTCGGGCTCCCTCCGCTGTCGATATCCAAAGCTCATCCGGAAAAATATCCTATCAGTTTACAGCCAAGCATCGTTATTCCAAGCAGATCGAAAGCCCAATTTTGGGCATAGACCCGGTGGTTGAAAAGAAGGGAAACCCTCATTCATCAAGCACGACCTCGACGAATAACATCAACATTACGTTCGATCCTTCCCTTTCCAAGAATGTCGGCAAATGCAATAAAATCGTACATGTCCAGTTCAATCGAAGGACTGTGGATGGCGTAATGATTATGCCAGGAAAGGTGCACTCGGTTTTTTCCTTCAAAGACAAAATCGCGACCAAAGATGGATGGACCGTCGATTGCTTGAAATCGGAAACGACCCCAGATTACCAACAAGGAACGGGAGTTGGAAGTAAAAATGGAAGCGTTTGGCCTTTTCAATAAGGAAAAAGGATTCGTTCCATGCAAATGAGATCCGGGAACGGGAAACGACCCTACAGGAGGGCTTCATCCCTGGTATGCATGGCTGCATCAGTGTTGTTGGCCCTCCCCCTCTCCAACCCGAAAAACAGGACCCTTCCGCCAAGCAAAGGCAGTAAAACCATGGAAAGCCAAAACCAGATCCCGACCCGCGCCCAATTGCGCATTAGCCAAATCAAGCTTACCTACCTCGGCCCGCAAGAAAAACCCATTCCCTCACTGATCATCTATTCCACGACAAGGGAATTGACCGATACCGGGCTAACCAATCTCGCGGCTAACGGACTGCCGTCCGAATTGCAAATCGGCCTTCGGAACTTTGTCGAAAGGGAATACCTATCGCGAAGTAACTTTCGCCAAGATTTGGAGAAGACGATCGGGGCGGAAAACTGGATCCGGTATGGAGCAAGGGTACAGGAGGTATCCACCCAGAAGCCGGGACGCGAATTGGCACTGGAAAACCACCAGGCCGTTCACGGAAACGGACGGCCTTATGAGAGCGACCACTCTCCCTACATGAAATCGTTCGGGGCCACCTTTCCAGCACATTGGGATCCTAAGCTTAGAATTCCACGTGGACAAGTTGTCGCG